>OGKJ01000611.1_pt1 | contig 10121 bp, 6 predicted proteins | sample 1572461 | NCBI WGS metagenome assembly OGKJ01 (sample SAMEA2582080, study PRJEB24529) | metagenome | biome: Human gut stool | place: China | collected 2011 | reverse complement strand
CACGAGGTCTTCCTCCGTATAGTGTTCCCTCGGCGTCCAGTCCTGCATGGGGCGTCTCCTTTCCGCATTCCGAAAACATCTGCGAACAGATTCAAATTGTACCGCAGAATCTGCCGAAATGCAAGGGTACAAGCGCATTTTCCGGCTTTTTGCGGCAAAATTTTCATTTCATTCACAACAAAAGGCGGCATCCCCCGGGGGACACCGCCCTGCGTGGGCTTTTTCGCTTACAGCTGTGCGCCGCACTTGTTGCAGAACAGCGCGTCGTCCGAGACGGGCGCGCCGCACTGGGGGCAGGTCTCGGCGGGCTCTGCGGCTGCGTCAACCGTCACGTCGGCGGCGGCCTCTTCCGTCTCCTCGAAAGTCGTCTCAATGACGGTATCCGGCTCGAGAGAGGCTTTCAGGTCGGAGAGCTCCTGCTCGATGTTGGCGATCATCTCGATGTATTTGTCCACAAGGGGCTGGTTCTCCTCGTTGCCCTTGGCCAGACTATACACCAGAGCGCCCAGCTGGCGCTGCGCCTTGTACAGCTTGCTCTGCGCGTTCACGATCTTTGCCTGGGTGCGGCCCTTTTCGGCCAGATCCAGCGCGGCATTCCTGCCTTTCTCGGCATACTCGAGGCCCATTTCCTTGATCTTATTGAAGTCCATAAAAGACACCTCACTTGTCTATGCCCGGGGTGGGCAGCACTCCTCTGCGTTTTCTGCTCAGGCTGTCCCTGTGCCGCCGGAGATTATTTTCATTATAGCGCACTCCCGGGGGGAATGCAACGAATCCCACCCAAGTTTTACAGAATCGTGCGGATTTGGAAACAGTTTTTTCGCAATTTGCACACTTTCCGCGTTCTGATGTCGTTTAGAAGCTGTTTTCGTAAGCAGGGTGCGCCGAACGACGAGAATTTTTGCGCGCAGACAAGGCGATTTTCCGCAGCAATCCTCGGCGGATTGCAAGGGAAAGCAACGCAGTATGCGGGCAAAAAGACCGCTCAGACGGTGCGCAACGGTTATGAAAACAACTTCTAATCCCTTAGAAAGGAAGTAATCACGATGGATGAAAACAAATGGGAATATGACTATTCCTCTTCCAATAATCCTGCCGGTGATACCGGCTACCCCAATGTGGGTTCCAGCGGCATGAACACCGCAAACACTGCTTCTGCCTTCAGCGAGAACACCCAGCCTTCCGGCGGCGCAACGCCGCCCCCCGAAGGCCCGCAGAACACAGCCCCTGCCGCGCCGAAAAAGCCGAAGAAGAATGCAGGCAAGGCTGTAAAGAGCATCGTCGCTCTGGTGCTGGCCGCAGCCATGGGCTTTGCAGGCGGCTTCGTGGGCGCACGGGTCGGCAATGCAGGCAACAAGGTCGTCATCCAGCAGGTGGAGCGCACCGACAGCAGCGCGGCCTCCGGCACCGCCGTCGCGTCCGGCGGCATGACTACTTCGCAGGTCTCCGAGATGGTCAGCCCCAGCGTCGTGGTCATCACCACCGAACAGGTCGTCTACTCGCAGTGGTCCTGGTACGGCCAGAATCAGGTCGAGTCCGGCGCAGGCAGCGGCGTCATCATCAGCTCGGACGGCTATATCCTCACCTGTGCGCACGTGGTCTCCGGTGCATCGCAGATCACCGTGACCATCGGGGATACCGACTACACCGCCACCGTGGTGGGCGAGGACGACACCAGCGATGTCGCCGTGCTGAAGATCGACGCCACCGGCCTGACCCCCGCCACCGTCGGCGACAGCGACAGCCTGTCGGTCGGCGACAGCGTCCTGGCCGTCGGCAACCCGCTGGGTGAGCTGGGCGGCACCGTCACCAGCGGCATCGTCAGCGCACTGAACCGCAGCGTGACCATCCAGGGCACCAGCTCCACCAACACCATGTCCCTGATCCAGATGGATGCCTCCGTCAGCCCCGGCAACTCCGGCGGCGGTCTGTTCAACATGAACGGTGAGCTGATCGGTCTGGTCAACGCCAAGTCCTCCAGTTCGGACGCGGAGGGTCTGGGCTTCGCCATCCCCATCAACGACGCCATCCAGGTAGCGCAGGACCTGCTGGAGAACGGCTACGTCTCCGGCCGGCCGTATATGGGCATCACCTACATCGCCGTGACCGACGCCCAGACGGCGGCCCAGTTCAACGTCAACGCCTACGGCGTCTATGTCGTGGACGTCGTGCAGGGCGGCCCCGCCGACAAGGCCGGTCTGAAGGTTGGGGACCGCATCGTCAGCATCGACGGCACCGAGATCGCCCAGAAGGACGACCTTGGCACCCTGATGCAGCAGCACACGGCCGGTGACACCCTTTCCATCACCGTTGCCCGCGACGGCCAGATGCAGACCGTCTCGCTGACGCTGGGCGAAAAGAATGCGTCGAACACCGCCGCACAGCGTTCGGCCAACAACTGAGCCATCCTCCGCCGCAAGGCGTTATCAGGATTTGATCCCTTTCTTCTTCAAAAATCCCCCGACTGGCGGTGACCCGCTGGCCGGGGGATCGCTGTTTATACCAAGCCGAAGATGGTCGCACTGACCGGGGCCAGGACCGCTTCGCCGCTCAGGATGCGGCTGTCGCCCCGCCACAGGCTGGACGAGGCGCCGTCGCTCAGCAGCTTCCAGCGTCCGTCGGGCAGCCGGATGGGCTGTTCCTGTTCGGTGGGGTTGTAGTAGACGCAGAGCGCGCCCCACCACGCCCCATCGCCGGGCAGGGCAGGCAGACGCCAGCCCACCAGCGGCTGTTCCAAATCAAAAAATGCAATGGCGTTGGGGCTGGCTCTGTCCACCGCACCCAGCCGTGGGAAGGCATTCCGCAGCCCGATGAGGCCCCGGTAATAGTCCACCAGCCCATGAAACTGCTCGGCCCGCTTCCAGTCCAGCCGGTTCAGCGCCGGGGAGGAGCGGTAGCTGTTGCCCTGCCCCTTTTTGGTGCGGGCGAACTCTTCGCCTGCCTGCCAGAAGGGCAGGCCCATGCAGGTGAGGTAGATGCCTGCCGCCAGCCGGTTCTGGGCCAGGGCGGCACGGTCCACCGCGCCGAACTCCGGGCGCTCGTAGCGCACCAGGAGCAGCTTGTCCCACAGGGTGAAATTGTCGTGGGCGGACACATAGCTGACGATCTGCCCCGGCGTGTGGGGCGGGAACTTATCACTGCGGCACCATGCCGCCACGGCCCCGCCGATGTCCCAGAAGCTGCCGGGCCTGCCCTCCACGTAGCCCGACTCCCGCGCATTGAAGCAGCCGCCCTTGATGGCGTCGCGGGTGTCGTCGCAGAAGATGCCGATGCGGTCGTTCAGCATGGCCAGATTGTTCTTGTTCGCCTCGTACCGGTGCAGCGCACTGCTGCCGCCCTGCCACGGCTCGCCGTACATCAGGATGTCCCGCCCGCCGGGCAGCTTGTCCAGCTCGGCCCGCAGCAGGTTCATCGTCTCCACATCGTACAGGCCCATCAGGTCGAACCGGAAGCCGTCGATGTGGTACTCCTGCGCCCAGTAGAGTACCGAATCCAGAAAATATTTCCGAGCCATGGGCCGCTCACTGGCAAACTCGTTGCCGCAGCCGCTGCCGTTGGAAAGGCTGCCGTCCTCGTTCTGGCGGAAATAATAGAGGGGGACCGCCCGGTTCAGCACGTTGTCGAAGCGGTACATGTGGTTGTACACCACATCCATCACCACACCGATGCCCGCCGCATGGAGGGCCTGGATCATCTGCTTGCATTCCCGCACCCGGACTTCGCCGCGGGCGGGGTCGGTGGAGTAGCTGCCCTCCGGGACGTTGTAGTTGGTGGGGTCGTAGCCCCAGTTGTACTGCCGGGTCAGCGGGCGGCTCTCGTCCACGCTGCCGAAATCAAAGATGGGCATGAGCTGGACATAGCGCACCCCCAGCCGCTTGAGGTAGTTCAGGCAGGTGGGGTGGACGCCGTCGCCGTTCAGGGTCGTGCCCTGCTGGGTAAAGGCCAGAAATTTGCCCCGCCACGCATTGCGCACCCCGCTGGCCGGGTCCTGCGAGAAATCCCGGACGTTGACCTCCCAGACGCTCCGCTTCGACGCCGGGATGACCGGCCGTTTGTCCTGTTTCCAGCCCGGCGGGTCGGTGCGGGCCAGATCCACGATCATGCTCCGCGCCCCGTTCACGCCCGCCGCGCGGGCATAGGGGTCAGCGGTGGTCACGCTGCCCCACTCGGTGGTCACGTTGAAATGATAATACTTCCCGTGCTGGTCGCCGGGCAGGTAAACGCCCCAGACGCCCTGCCCCCACGGGCTCAGCGGCAGACTGCCGATGCAGGCCCCGCCGTCGCCTTTCCGGTAAAGATCGACCCGGACCGACTGCGCCGTGGGTGCCCACAGCCGCAGGTGGGTGCCCGATGGGGAATACGCCGCGCCCAGCGGCCCCTGATAGCCGGTCTGGCGGGCAAACTCCTCGCTTTCGAACCATGCTTTCCATTGTGCAGGCGTTTTCATTGACTCTCATCCTTTATCCTAACATTCCCGCCCTCGCCAGAGGCAGGCCTTTTGAAATCAGTGTACCCGGCTTGCGCGGATTTTGCAAGAGTTTCCTTGCAAATGGGGCTGCGGTACACTATACTGAAAGAAATGAACCGATCACGGAGGCGATGACATGGCATACACAGACGATTGGGAGACCCTGATGAATGGAGTCTTCGGGCCGGGCGGCAGATTCAAGGCCGCCCCCGGCACTCCCGCCGAACCCCGGCAGCAGCCAAACAGCACCCTGAACGACCTGAACGCGGCGCTTCTGGAACAGCAGAAGAAGCTGGACGCGATGCTCAAGGCCCAGTCGGCCCAGCTGAAGACGCAGGACACCGCCGCCGAGGCCGCACTGGCCGACAGCCGCCGGATGCTGCGGGACATGGAGAACGACGGTCTGCTGGCCAAAGGCACCACCGACGTGAAACCCGAACATCTGGGCAGCTTCGAGGGGCTGGCCGACGAAGTCCGGCAGACCGTGCTGGGGCAGGACGCCTTTGTGGACGCGGTCGTCCGCGCCATGCGCCGCCCCTTTGTGCTGGGCACCGAACCGCCCGCCGCCCGGAACGTCATCCTGCTGAGCGGCGGCACCGGCACCGGGCGGCACTTCGCGCTGGAGGAGACCGCCCGCTGCATGGCTGCGCGGGGCCTGCTGCAAAACGATCAGATCGCCGCGCTCGACCTGGCGCTTTACGCGAACCCCGCTGCCGAAAAGCTCTTTTTGCAGGACCTCTACGCCGCGCTCCACGCCCCCGGCGAGATCGTGGTCTTTGAGCACTACGAGAGCTGCTGCCCCAGCTTTCTGAAAACGCTGTCCGATCTGGCCGTCCGGGGCAGCGCCCCGCTCTCCAGCCGGTACATCGTCAATCGGGACGGCATTCTGGTGGACGCCGGAACGGCTCTGGCCCCCGGCGCGGTCAGCCGTCTCGACCCCCGCGGGAAATACCTCATCTTCTTCTCGAACAAGGGCCGCGCCGCCATGGCGGACAAGTTCGGCGCAAGCATGGTCTCGGCGCTGGGCGACGTCTGTGAGACGACCGCCTACCAGCGGGCAGACCTTGCAGCCCTCGCCGCCCAGCAGCTGAACGCGCTGGCCCAGAAGGTCACGGCCCGGCTGGGCCTGACCCTCGCCGCCGGGGCCGATGTGCGGGACTACGTCGCCGCCCAGTGCACCCCCCAGAAGGGCGCAGCCGGGCTGTCCGGCTGCTGCGACCGCATCTTCCGCGCTCTGAGCGAATACTGCCTGCAAACGGACAAGCCGCTCACCGGCACCGTGACCCTGACCGCCGCACCGGAGGGCCTGTTCTTCCGCCTGAACGATGCCGCCCCGGCCCCGCTGTTCGACCTGCTGCCCGCCGCCTACACCGGCGCGCTGGACGAGATCCGGGCCGAGATCTCGGAGCTGGTCGGTCTGGCCCCGGTCAAGGAATACGTGTTCGGTCTGGCCGACAATCTGCAGGTCCAGCAGCGCCGCGCCGCTGCGGGCATGAAGACGGCCAGCCTTTCGATGCACATGATCTTCACCGGCAACCCCGGCACCGGCAAGACCACCATCGCCCGGCTGGTGGCCAAGTACCTCAAGGCCATCGGGGCGCTCAAGGGCGGGCAGCTGGTGGAGGTGGGCCGCGGCGACCTCGTGGGCCGCTACACCGGCCACACCGCCCCGCTGACCAACAGCGTCATCGAGAGCGCCCTCGGCGGCGTCCTCTTCATCGACGAGGCCTACAGCCTCTACCGCGGCGAGCAGGACAGCTTCGGCCTCGAGGCCATTGATACCCTCGTCAAAGGGATGGAAGACCACCGCGACGAGCTTGTGGTCATTCTGGCCGGATACACCAGAGAGATGGAGACCTTCCTCACCGCCAACAGCGGTCTGGCCAGCCGCTTCCCCAACAAGATCGAGTTCCCGGACTACACCGCCGACGAGCTGCTGCAGATCACCCACGTCCTCGCAAAAAACAAGGGCTACACCCTCTCGGAGGCCTGCGAAGAGCCGCTGCGGAACTACTACGCCCGCCGTCAGGCCGACGACGCCCGCACCGCCGGCAACGGCCGTCTGGCCCGCAACACCCTCGAAAAAGCCATCTTCCACCAGAGCCGCCGCCTCGTCGCCGAGCCCGCCGCCGCGCTGGATGTGCTCCTGCCGAGCGATCTGGAATTGGACGAATAATTGCAGAACTACGCAAAAAACGGACCGTTTTCACGGTCCGTTTTTTCTTGTTTAGCGATGCTCTTCCGCCAGCTGTTCGGCCAGCGCCCGCATCCCGGTGCGGACGTCTTCGGGCGCAAGGACTTCCACCTTGCCGCCAAAGCCCGCCACCCAGCCGTAGAACGGCTCGCTGACACAGATGGGCACATCAAAGTGGAAGCGCTCGTCCTCCTCCGGCAGGAAGGTCGGCGAAGCGCCGAACCGCTCCCGCATGGCGCTTTCGAGGTCGGCTGTGCAGCGCAGGGTCACGCGCCGTTCGGGGCCGCCGTACATACTGAAGTGCTTGCGCAGGTAGGCGGGCAGATCGAAATCAGCAAACTGCTCCCGGCCGCGGCGGGGCAGCTCCAGCACCCGGACGCCGGACATCCGGTCCACCCGGTAGTGGCGGATGCCCACCGGCTCCTTTTCGTCCTGATAGGCGATGAGGTAATAGCAGCCGTTCTCCCACGCCATCTGCCATGGGCTGATGATCCGCTTTTCGGGCCGGCCCACTTTTTTGTAGTGGAATTCTACCATCCGGCCGGTGTTGATGGCCTCGTGCAGCGCGTCGATGCTGTACAGCAAGCTCCTGCTGTCGGTCTTGGGGCGGCCGTCCACGTAGACCTGACGCTGCAGCTGGCTGCCCTCGTAATTGGAGCAGAGCTTTTCCAGCTTCCGGATCAGGCGGCGGCTCGTGGCGCTGGACACCACCCGGCTGGCCTGCACGGCGTCCACCAGCAGCTTCAGCTCGGCCAGGTCAAAGGTGCGGCTGGCCAGAAAATAGCCGCCGCCCCGGCCCCGCCGGAGCTGGATGTCGTACCCCAGTGCGTTCAGCGCGTCGATGTCGCTGTACACGCTCTTGCGCTCGCAGAGGATGCCCTGCTGTTCCAGCAGCCCCACCAGCTGGGGCACGTTCAGCAGGTGATTTTCGTCGGTCTGTGTCTCAAAGATGCGCAAAAGCGCCAACAGCTTGGATTTCTGGCCTTCCTGCTTGGGCATAGGTTCACCTCATTCGGGGAGCTTCTTGTCGAACGCCGCACGGCGCTGGGTGGAAAGGCGGAACATCTCTTCGAGCTTTTCGCGGTCGCCCGCCGCCAGCGCGCTGCGCAGTGCGCCGAGCGCGGCGTCGAACTGGTCGATCTCCGAGATGAGGTTGTCCCTGTTCCAGAGGAACAGTTCTGCCCACATTTTGTCGTTGATGCGTGCGATGCGGGTCAGATCCCGGAAGGAGTCGCCCGTGTACTCGCACAGCGAGGTGTTGTCGTTGGCGCACATCAGGCTGACGGCGATGGCATGGCACAGCTGGCTGACATAGCCGACCATCCGGTCATGCTCCTGCACGGTCAGGGTGCAGATGTGTTTGAAGCCCAGCACCTCGGCCAGCTCTCGGACCCAGGCGATGGCCTCCGGGGTATTCCTCCCGGTCGGGGTGATGATGAAGTTCGCCGGGGCAAAATTCACCTCGGCGGCGTGTTCCACGCTGGAGGTCTCGCGGCCTGCCATCGGGTGGCTGGCGATGAACTCGACCCCCGCCGGGCAGAGGGCCTGCACCGGCTCCACCAGGCCAGTCTTGACGCCGGACACATCCGTGAAGATGCAGCCGGGCTTGAGGAGCGGGCCGTACGTCCGGAACCACTCGATGAGGGCCGTGGGGTAGAGGCCGAAGATGATGTGGTCGGCCTCCCGGACAAGGTCTTCAAAATCGTGGGTTTTGCCCCGCTCGATGTAGCCATGGTCGAGCGCGAACTGCAAGTGGCCCTCGCTGCGGTTGATGCCGTCCACATGGAACCCGGCTTTGGAGAGTTCCAGCGCATATTTGCCGCCCAGCAGGCCGAGGCCCACCACGAGATAACGTTTCGTTTTATCCAACATCTTCTACCTCCGCGCCCAATGGCTTGATGGCTGTAAAGAAATTCGGCCAGCTCTTCGTGATGGCCTCGGCACCGTCGATGGGCAGCCGCAGCCCCGCCGCCAGTGCCAGCACCGACAGGCTCATGACGACCCGGTGGTCGTTGTGGCCGGAGAGGACGCCGTCCGGCGCATGGAGCGCCCCGGCACAGCCCTCGATGGTGATGGTGCCGCCCGCGCTGGACAGCACCCCGCCGCATTTGCGCAGCTCTGTTTCCATGGCTTCGATGCGGTCGCTCTCCTTGATGCGGAGGCGTTCCGCGTTCCGGATGACCGTCTGCCCCTCGCAGAACAGGCCCAGCACCATCAGCACCGGGCCGAGGTCGGGGCAGTCGGCCAGGTCGATGTCCGTGCCGTGGAGCGGCGCTTTCCGGAAGACGATGCCCTGTTCGGTGCGGGAGAAGTCGGCCCCGCACCGGCGCAGGATGTCCAGAATGGCCGCGTCGCCCTGCAAGGTCGGTTCGGCCAGACCGGTCAGCGTGACGCCGCCGGTGACAGCCCCCAGCACCGCCGGGAAGGCCGCCTGGCTGTAATCGCCCTCGACGGTGTAGTCACAGGGGCGGTATGCCTGCCCGCCGGGGATCTCCAGCGTCGTTTCGTCCACCCACCGGCTCGTGACGCCGAACGCCGCCTGAACGGACCGGGTCATGTCGATGTAGCTGCGGCTCTCCACCGGCCGGAGCAGGTGAAGGGTGCTGGTGCCGCCCAGCAGCGGCAGGGCGAACAGCAGCCCGCTGATGAACTGGCTGGACACATTGCCCGCCAGCGTATAGTCCCCGCTAGAGAGCGCCCCTTCCACAGTCAGGCCGGAAGGGCTCTGCACAAAGCGGAGGCCCTGCTCCCGGTACAGCGCTTCATACACCGACTGGGGCCGCTCCATCAGCCGCCCGCGGCCCACAAAGGTCACTTCCTGGCCGGTGAGGCTGGCCAGCGGGATGAGGAAGCGCAGGGTGCTGCCGCTCTCGCAGCAGTCCACCGGGGCTTCCACGGGCAGAAAGCGGCCCAGTCCCTCCACGATCGCATCGTTCCCGCCGGTGGTGACGCGGGCGCAGAGCTGGCCCGCCGCCGCGAGGGTGGCGGCGATATCCTTGCTGAACTCCAGATTCCGGATGTGTGAGGTGCCCTTTGCCAGCGCCGCACAGAGCACGGCCCGGTGCGCCATGCTCTTGCTGGGCGGAGCCATAATGATTCCGTCAATGTTTCTGTCTGGTTGGATCGTGATCTGCATTTGCAGCCCTCCTTCTGCCCGTTCTGCCAAACGCTCTCCCTGCGGGAGAGCTGGGGCCTGAGAGGGTCACATCTCCCGCCCGATGGCCCATGCGACCTGGCGGCACTTGGCCATGGCCTGTGCAAAGCTGTCCGGGGTCAGGCACTGGGCACCGTCGCTCCATGCGTGGCGGGGGTCGTAGTGGACTTCCACCTCAAGGCCGTCGGCACCGGCGGCGACAGCGGCCTTGGCCAGCTGAGGCACCATCCATGCGTGGCCGCAGGCGTGGCTGGGGTCTACGATGACGGGCAGGTGGGTCATCTTATGAAGCATGACCACGCCGG
>OGKJ01000609.1_pt1 | contig 10149 bp, 12 predicted proteins | sample 1572461 | NCBI WGS metagenome assembly OGKJ01 (sample SAMEA2582080, study PRJEB24529) | metagenome | biome: Human gut stool | place: China | collected 2011 | reverse complement strand
ACATTAGCTGAGGTAATACCAGCTTCACCCCAAATACCGTCTTTCCCAAGCGCATCTGGGACAGAGGTATAACGTAGAGGATCATCTGGTAAATCAATTGAAAAATTGCTAAGCACAGACTGGTAATGACGTGGTTGGTCTTCAGGGGTCACGACGAGAAATTCTTTGGGCGTAAAAACGCCAGATTGAGAATCCTCAGTACGTGCAATCATGGTAGAGCCGTCATATGAGGCTTTCTTACCTACTAAAATCGTTGTACAAGCCATAAAAGCTTCCTTTCTACTTACAAATCGTCCGCAATTTTATTGATTTTTCTGAGACGATGATTGACACCACTCTTGGTCAGAGGAGGTTCTATACTATCTGCGATTTGCTGGATAGAGTAATCTGGATTGGCAATACGGAGTTGGGCAATTTGGCGCAGCTCCACAGGTAAAATCTCCAAGCCAACTGTATCCATAATCTTGATAATATTATTAATTGTTTTCATGCTAGCACTAATCGTTCTAGCAATATTGGCTGTTTCCGCATTATTGGCACGATTCAGATCATTTCTGGTCTCTCGCATAATTTTGACCTCTTCGAAGGTATCCTTAGAGTTCATTGCGCCGATAACAAGGAGAAAATCCATAATGTCCTCAGCTTTTTGAAGATAGGTCACAAAACCATTTTTATGACTCAAAACCTTGGCATCGAGCATAAATTTTTTCATTAGAGAAGCCAAGTCCTCTGCGTGGTCTTGGTAAACGGAAAAAATCTCTAATTGATAACGGCCTTTTTCAGGATCACGAACTGTTCCAGTCGCCAAAAAAGCACCTCTTAAATAGGATCTTCCAGCTTCGTCATCTTCCATTACTGATGTTTCAATGCCTGTTTCAAAGCCAAAGAAAGAATCCGCCAATTGTAAATCGGACAAAATATCATTGACATGGTCAGCTACAAAAACCGTGTAAACACGATTTTTCTTGAGATTAGTCTTGTTGTGATGTCTCAATTCAGGATTACTCTGATAACGACTTTCCATTAATTGGTAGATATGTCGCGCAATCTTTGCATTTTCTGTTGAGATGGAAAGAGTCAAGCCTTGATTAGTCAATCCAACCGAACCAGACATCTTAATCAATGCTGACAATTCAGCCTTGTCTTTGCTTGAAGCTGCAATTATCTCTTCTTTAACCTTAATTGTGAAACTCATGACTTATTCCTCACTAGATGCATGAGCTCATCCACTACCAAGTCACCATGGTGGAAGGCACCACCATTTTCAAGTCGCAGAAAATTAGAAGACACAACTGTTTTTGCTTCACGACGTAAGCCCTCAAAATCATGCTCAACCTGAACAAGGTATTCATCAAATTTATTACTTGCCATGTATTCCTTAGGCACTTTCTTGATATTAACTAAGACATTGTCAATCACATCGGAGCCAAGATGACGATTAAGAACAGCCACATGGTCGGCATCTGAGAATTGTTCAGTTTCTCCGTACTGAGTCATAATATTACAAATGTAAGTCACATCAGCCTTGGTCTCGATAAGAGCCTGACGAATCTCTGGTATCACAAGGTTGGGCAAAATTGATGTATAAAGAGATCCAGGACCTAAAACAATCATATCACTATTCATAATAGCATCAACAACCTTACGACTGGCCTTAGGCTCTTCGTCATTATAGGTATTTGTCACATAAACGCGCTCAATCATGCCATCGTACTGGGCAATACTACTCTCCCCTTCTACTTCATGACCATCCTGAAAAACGGCATGAAGCGTCAAGGCCGTCTCACTAGCTGGATAAATCTTTCCTGTAACATGGAAGAACTTCGTCAGAAGCTGCATGGCATTATAGGTAGATCCCTGCATTTCTGAAATTCCAGCGATGATTAGATTTCCGAGTGGATGACCGGCCAAAGCGCCATCGGTTTTATCAAAACGATATTGGAAAACTCTTTCATAAAGTTTAGGCATATCACTCATAGCTACCAAAACATTACGCAAATCCCCTGGAGGTGTCAGCTGCATGATATCACGCAAATCTCCTGAAGAACCGCCATCATCAGCTACAGTTACCACAGCAGTGATATCAACATCCTTATGACGCAAACTACGAAGAATGACTGGGATACCAGTTCCCCCACCTATTACTGTAATTCTTGGTTTTTTCATGAACGATTCACCGTCTCCTTACGTCGATCCTTATCACGATGTGTTTCATTGACTGTCCAATCATTTTTTAGATCTTGGGCTAGACGATGTGCAAAAGCTACACTACGGTGTTGACCACCTGTACAGCCAACAGCAATGGTAAGAACAGACTTACCTTCTTTTTTGTAGCCAGGTAAGATTGGTTTAATAAGCTGTGTCAAATGATTGTAAAAGTCTTCTGATTCCGTATGCTTCATGACGTAATCAAAAACCTCTTTATCCAAACCTGTGAGGTTACGAAGTGCAGGATCATAATAAGGGTTTGGCAAGAAACGGACATCAAAAACCAGGTCTGCATCCAATGGCAATCCATATTTAAAACCAAAACTCAAAACTTCAATACGGAAAGAAGATTGGTCTTGTTCAGATGAGAACTGTTCAGAAATAGCCTTACGCAGCTGGCGTGGAGTTAATTCTGTCGTATCAACCACGTTCTGACTCAAACTCTTAAGCGGTGACAAAAGCTCACGCTCTAACTTGATGCCATCCAAAACACGGACATCTGCCGCCAGTGGGTGACTACGACGTGTCTCTTTATAACGAGAAACCAATTCACCATCCGTGGCATCCAAGAATAGAATCTTGAAATTAAGTTCCTCATTGCTTTCCAATTTATCCAGAATATCGTTGATCTCATCGAAGAACAAGCGACTGCGCATATCAATGACAAGAGCAATCTTATCTGTCTCTTCACTATGTTTTACCAATTCGATAACCTTAGGTACCAAAGAAGGTGGCATATTATCAATGGTGAAGTATCCAATATCCTCAAAGGATTGAATGGCCACAGTCTTACCTGCACCACTCATCCCTGTTACAACAACTAAATTAATTTTTTTCGTTCCCATGAGACTCCCTTTCTAGTCTTTCTTCTTTCAAGGCACGAATATCGTCTGACATCTTCTCAACTTGTTGGCTAACCCCCATAATCATTTCTGTCTGCAATTTTTGAATTGTCAGAAGATCTGATTGGTCTTGTTGAACCAAGTGGTCAATTTTTTCATGCAGAAGTCGAATTTCTTCCTTAGACTGGGTATTGACGTGATAGTCGTTACGCGCTTGTAAACGGTCATAATCCGATGCTCGATTCTGACTCATCATGATCAATGGTGCCTGAACGGCCGCTAAAGTGGACAAGGCCAGATTCAACAGAATAAATGGATACTTATCAAAGGCAATCCCAAAAGGTTGAACAACATTAAGCCCCATCCAAATAGCCATAAAAGCAACGAATGACAAGATAAAAGTCCAAGATCCACCAAATCGGGCCACTTCATCCGCTACTTTTTGACCAAAAGTGATCCTACTATCCAATTGTTCTTGGATGTCTTGATCCTCGTACAATAAACTCTTGGTCACATCGTGAACGGTTTCCCGAACATGTTCGTTTTTCTCATTAGCATTAGCAATAACTTCATCAAGAAAAACTAACCTATAATCCAAAAGACTGATATTACTAATAAAATCATGTCCTCTTAAATCAGGGTAATCTTTTTTCAAAAGTATTTGCAAACGACTATTTAGACGTTCGAAATAGGAGCCATCGGTTTCATCGAACCACTCTTTAGAGATATAATCCTGAACTCTCTTAACCTGCATATTTTCGCCTTCTTTCTAGGCTCTATTATACCATATTGAAAGCTTAAACGTTCAATAGATAAAGGAAAAGAGTCCAAGACTAACCTCAGACTCCTCCATTATTGTGACAATTAATTTAAACTCTTCTTATTGATAATTTAAAGTCCAGTAGTAAGTACCGTCACCAGCGACAACACAAGCTACTGCTGCTTGAGTAGCATCTGGACTCATGAGAAGTTCACGAATACCACTACTCAACCATTTATTGGCTACAACTGAACCATCAGATTCACGACGGTAAACAATACCATCACTGTTGTAAGTGTGTGAAATATCTTTGGCATGTGGAAGGGTTGTGCTATTGTAAAGATCATCAGACCATGTAAGTGCTGGCAAACCAGCAGCTGTACGTTGAGCATTGATTTCATTAAAGGCAGCCTTAGCTGAGTCAACTTCAACATAATCAGAGTTTTCAGTTGGTTCTACATGATAAACAAATTTAACATAACCAAATTCAACGTCTTTATAATCTTTGTCATCAACACCACTCTTAAGGTTGGCTGTAATCACATAATCACGTGCCCAAGCACTGCCTTTAGAAGCATTGAAGTTATCAACATCTTCAATTTCCCAAGTTACATTACAATCCCAGCCAGCATTATCTAAGAATTTTGGAGCAAAATTCTTAATAACATAATCTTTGAATTCATCCACATTTTGGAATGGCAAAGCTTCACCTGCTTTACCAGTACCAACGACATTTTCAGAATACAATTTAACACTTGAAGCGTTATCATCATACATGTATTCATCGTTTCCTGCTGGTTTGTGGAAGTCTGGGTCAATCTCAGGGTCATCATTGGCAGTAGCATTGTAGAGTTTCCACTTTCCATCAACCCATTTGTAGTAACCATCGATACCACGCGCATTATCTTCATCTGTCAATGCCACACGGTAGTAATAGGTACCGTTGTCATCTACAAATCGTGGATCTGAATACATGCGATAATCTGTTGGTGGCAATGTTGGTTTTGGCAACTTATCATAGTCAATGTTTGTTTCAGGCGCATACGGTGGTTTTTCAAGTTCAGGAGCTTCAGAACTTGTTTCTGATGTTGAACCTGTCTCAGAAGTAGCAACTGAGTCTGAGGTGATTACTGAAGTTGAATTACCTGTTGAAGCAGCATCTGAAGTTGTGGCAGAGGTTGAATCTACAGTTGACGCTACTTCTGAACTTGCTGATGAAGTTGAATCTACAGTTGAAGTTGTTGGAGCTTCAGAATCTGTGCTTGAAGCCTTAACAAGCACCCACTTACCATTTGAATAATAGTAGTAATCGCCATTATCTTTCAAATAGTAGTGAGTACCATTTTCGTAACGGTAGTGAGGGTCATTTCTCAAAACCTCATATCCTGTCGTTGGTGTATTATTAGAACCACTATTGTTGTTATTATAGTCACCACCACGAACCCAACGTCCGTTATAGTTTACATAGTAGCTACCATCACTCAAGATGTAGTACAAATAGCCATTGCTATAGCGATAAGTACCTGATTCATTGTAGTTGTTGTAACCAGGATTATAGTTGTTATAGCCATAATTATAGTTATAACCATAGTTATAGTTTGGATAGTAATTATTGTAACCGTAGTTATAGCCATAATTGTAATTATAGCCTGGATAATAGCCATTGTATCCGTAGTTATAACCATAGTTTGGATAATAGTTGTTATACCATGGATTATAAGAATAGTTATTATAGTAACCTCGGCCATAATAACTATCAGCCTGTGCATGATTATTACCAACTACCGTTGGCGCTAATATGGCTGCCCCTAAAACAGCACACGAAAATAGACGTAAACTTTTTCTCATTGTCTTCATCCCCTTTTTAAAAACAAGTATACCTTTCATAAGCAATCGCTTACATTTCCATTTACACCTTAATTGTAAGAAATAAAACTTCTATTGTCAAATTATTTTAATAATAGAACTTTCTAAGAACAGACCAATAAAAAACTAACAATGACCTTACTTTTACTTGTAAAAAATGATTAATCAGCTTTCTTTTACACCCTAAAGACAGGTGTTTAACAAAATAAAAAAGCCCTTAACATAAGGACTTTAGCATGATATTAACGATTATCAATATTTTCTGGGTAAAGATCGTGATTAAAGAGACGTTGCTCTGCCATCTTTTCATACTTAGTTTCTGGACGACCGTAATTATAATAAGGGTCAATAGAAATACCACCACGAGGTGTAAATTTACCCCAAACTTCCAAGTAACGAGGGTTCAAAAGCTCCACCAAATCTTTACCAATGGTATTAATACAGTTTTCATGGAAGTCTCCGTGATTACGGTAACTAAATAGGTAAAGCTTTAGAGATTTCGACTCAACGCAGAGCTGGTCTGGAATATAAGAAATATAAATACTTGCAAAATCAGGTTGGCCAGTAATAGGACAAAGTGACGTAAATTCTGGACAGTTGAATTTGATAAAGTAATCATTATCAGTATGACGATTATCAAAAGACTCCAAGACTTGTGGAGAGTATTCAAAAATATAGGGTGTCTCCTTATTACCAAGGAGAGTAAGGTTTTTCATTTCTTCTTGTTGTGACATTTTTCTTCCTTTGTTGTTAATTTTTCTAGACCTTTATATGGTCGGTTTTTAATCTAAATTTCTAATGTTAATCATTAAAAAAGTAAAAATACTATCAATTCTAAGCTTATAGAATGTGAAGATTAGACTCCGCGCTCATTATCATAGAGTAGGGTATGAAGCTGAGGGAGAACACGCACATTTCCCCACGAGTCATCAGCAGCTACTGTCTCCCAGAGCTCTTTGAGGCGATCTAATTGATGTTGGACAATATTACCTTCTGCTTTCGGTTCAGGATTACCAGCCGAAAGAAACATGACATCTGGCTGATAACGTTCCTGAATCATTTTAGCAAAGGCTAAATCATCATCGTCAAAAACAGGAACTTTGAAGGTAACTTTATCAGGATCAAGTTGTGAAACAATAAAGTCAAGGGTTTCCATATTGACTTCCATCTTGGATGATGGTGGTTTAGGACTTAAGGTTACTTGATCAATATCCTTGAGCCACTCCTGCCAGCGAGAACCCTGAGTTTCAACGGCCAAAGTCACTCCTCTAGCCTTGAGTTTTGAAACGAGTTCAGCCATATTTGCCGCTAAAAGAGCTGGGTTTCCTCCAGACAGAGTAACATAGTCATAAGTTCCTAGCGCATCTAAAGCCTCAATAACTTCATCAGCTGTCATACGTGTTGGCTTCTCTGACCCATCCCAAGTAAAGGCAGAGTCACACCAATCACAATGGTAATCACATCCTGCTGTCCTTACAAACATGGTCTTTTGACCGATAGCTCGACCTTCCCCTTGAAAGGTCGGTCCAAAAACTTCAAGCACTGGTAGTTTGAGTACACGTTCTCTAGTCATCCAACCACTCCCGTCTAAACTCTGCAAAGGCTGTTGGTGTTTCATAAAGACGCACATATTCCAAACGAAGTCCTCTCTCCTCAGGCAGATGTTGACTCGTCGTCTGGAAAATCCAGAAAACCATATTTTCCGCAGTTGTATTCATATAAGGCAAAGTCTCATTGAGATAACGGTGATCTAACTGTGGTTCCAAATGGTCCTTATAAATGCTCTTTAGATCACCAAAATCGAAGGTCATGCCACGCTCATCCAAGTATCCACTTACTGCAATCTGAAGATGGTAGGTATGACCATGAAGCGATTTGCATTTGCCTTCATAATTAAAGAGATGGTGGGCAGCATCAAAAGTAAACTCTTTAGAAACCATTGTACGGTGAGGATTATAAACCAAAGACTCACCTGTTTCTTTTTTGATTTCTTTCGGTGCAAAGAACATTAAGCTTCTCCTCTTTCTGCTAGATATTTTTCAAGGCCTTTTTGACGCAAGTGACAGGCTGGGCATTCTCCACAACCAGTTCCAATAATACCGTTATAGCAAGTTAGCGTTTTTTCACGAACATAGTCAAAAGCTCCTAATTGGTCAGCCAAAGCCCAAGTCTCAGCCTTATCTAACCACATGAGTGGGGTTTGGATAACAAAATCATAGGCCATGGCAAGATTAAGTGTGACATTAAGCGATTTGACAAAAACATCACGACAGTCTGGATAACCAGAAAAGTCTGTCTCACAAACACCCGTAACAATATCAGTGATACCACGTTGCTTGGCTAGAACAGCCGCAAAAGAAAGGAAAAGATGATTACGCCCGTCCACAAAGGTATTAGGAACTTCACCTTCTTCTGCCTCAATCTCAATATCAGATGTTAAGGCATTTTCAGTGATTTGACCAAGCAAAGTCATGTCCAAAACATGGTGTTTAAGCCCTTGTTCTTGCGCAATCTCTTTAGCTACTTCAATTTCTAAGCTATGACGTTGGCCGTATGCAAAAGTAACTAATTCAACTGTTTCATAATGTTTTAGAGCCCAAAAAAGGCAAGTAGTAGAATCTTGACCGCCACTAAAGACGACCAAAGCTGATTGACGTTTCATAATATTCCTCTTTATTCGTGATGTTTGAGACACATAAAAAGGCCCCTTGAGGGAGCCAAAAAAAAACGCCAGTAATGGTTTTTTTTAGCGATGGTGTCTCCCAAACATCGAAAATGATTTATCTTTAATAGTCTATCACAGTTGAGAAAAAAAGAAAAGAGCCAAGGCTCTCTTCCTTAATCAATCTCAGCGATAACTTCAATTTCAATTTTAACATCTTTTGGCAAGCGTGCCACTTCTACTGCAGAACGTGCTGGAAAATCAGCTGTAAAAGCAGTTGCATACACTTCGTTAAATGGAACGAAATCGTTAATATCACTTAGGAAGCAAGTTGTTTTAACAACGTGATCAAAGTCTGTTCCTGCTTCTGCCAAAATAGCACCAACATTTTTAAGAACTTGTTCTGTTTGTTCTTGAATTGTTTCGCCAATGATTTCACCTGTTTCTGGTGACAATGGTACTTGACCAGAAGCGAACAAAAGGTTGCCTACAATTTTACCTTGGACATAGGGTCCGATTGCTGCTGGTGCTTTATCAGTATGAATAGTTTTTGCCATGATAGTTCTCCTTTGACTAATATGTTGCTATTATAACAAAATATTCTGAAAATTGAAACATATAATTCAAAAAAGAAAAGAATCAGCACTAGGCTAATCCTTCTCCTACTATTTCAGATACTTTTTGACATAGCTATAGTAGTCTGGTTTTTCTTTTTTATTAAGTGCAAAGAGCATTTGGCCCTTAATGGGTTCTTTCTCATCATTTGGTTGTAGAAAAAGAGCAACCTCTTTGGATTTAGTTGGGAAAAATACTGTATAAGACGTTTCTTTTCCCTGATCTTTTACTTTTAGCGAATAATAAGTAAAGTCATCTTTAGACTTGGGACCATCAACTGTATAGTTATAATCCTGCTCACCAATCTTGACCTTTATCTTTCTTGAAAACAATCGTATAATCCTTCTTTAAGGCATCTTGTGCATGCCATTCACCCTCTAGTGAGGGAGCAGACTTGCTGCAAGCTACCATTGAAACCATACAAAGTAAGGCCAAAAGACCAAGTAACCATCTTTTCATACTTTTGCACTCCTAAAGAATTTTACTTATGGTTTGATACGGTGCAACATACGTGGGAATGGAATAGCTTCACGGATGTGTTTTGTTCCAGCTACGAAAGTAACCATACGTTCAATACCGATACCAAAACCACCGTGTGGTACTGAACCATATTTACGAAGGTCAAGGTAGAATTCGTATTCTGAACGGTCCATTCCGAGTTCATCCATTTTAGCTACAAGAGCATCGTAGTCATCTTCACGCATTGAACCACCGATAATTTCACCAATCTTCGGGAAAAGAACATCCATGGCACGTACAGTCTTACCGTCTTCGTTCTGCTTCATATAGAAGGCTTTGATTTCCTTCGGATAGTCAGTCAGAATCACCGGACGTTTGAAGTGTTCTTCCACCAGATAACGTTCGTGCTCGGAAGCCAAGTCTACCCCCCAGTAAACAGGGAATTCGAACTTGTGACCTTTCGCAACGGCATCTTCCAGAATCTTGATACCATCCGTATAATGCAAACGAACGAAATCATCCTTCAATACACCTTTCAGACGTTCAATCAAGCCCTTATCGAACATATCGTTCAGGAACTTCACATCATCCGCACAGTTATCCAACGCCCATTTCACACAATATTTGATAAACTCTTCTGCCAGGTCCATATTATCGGCAATGTCGTTGAACGCAACTTCCGGCTCAATCATCCAGAACTCTGCCAAATGGCGGGGAGTATTGGAGTTTTCGGCACG
>OGKJ01000606.1_pt1 | contig 10156 bp, 8 predicted proteins | sample 1572461 | NCBI WGS metagenome assembly OGKJ01 (sample SAMEA2582080, study PRJEB24529) | metagenome | biome: Human gut stool | place: China | collected 2011 | reverse complement strand
AGAGCAAACCTGCTACTAAGGCAGATTCCAACATCTCACCAGAGATACGTGTATCACGTGCCACAAAAACTTTAGGACGGCCAGTCTCATGTTGGCTAAGCACATAACCACCAAAACGACCTAATTTAAAGGCCAATTCAGGCGTAAGTTCAACGTTTGCTTCTCCACGAACACCGTCTGTTCCAAAATATTTACCCATAATTTTATTATTAGTGCTTGAGCACTAAATCCTCCTTAAACTGTGATGCTGTTTAGCAAGAGTCAATCTAGTGAAATCTATCTAGATAATCTAACTTTATAAGATTTCGCCAATATTTTCAACCCTTGATTTTAAACATTTTTAATTGGTTACATTTTTATGAGATTAGGCCCTCTCAATCCCATCCATTATACATGAATTTAGGAAAAATGTAACTCCCCTATTTTTGCGTGACTTTTAAGTTAACCTTAACAGTGCCAGGCTGAACCGTAACACCTTCTGCCTTAAGGTCTATTGTTTTTGATGTGTCCTTAGTCACTTGGCTAATGTCCACAGGAACTGTGATGCTATCAATCTTATCCATAGCTTCTTGGCTACCAACGATAGTCACATGCCCACGATCAAAGCTATAGCTGATATTAGACACATTGCTAGCTTTGTCTCCAGTCAGTTCAACCTTGACAGGAACAGATTTGCTTAATTTTCTCAAATTAATCTTGGCGTGTACCTTAGCTGGTGAGATAGAACTTGCTAGGACTGTTCCATTTGTCGAAACTGCTTGAAGGACCAAGTTCCCATCATAATCTTCAGACAGGTTGGAATCGCCTTCCAATACTGCTTGAACATGATCAATCTGGTTAATGATATCTTCACTCGAAGTTACCTCTACCTTGGTTGCATCCAGGCTAACTTTTTTAACTTCATAGCCATTTGCTAACTTATCTGATGTGATATTAGCTACGACGTCAAAGGTCTTGCTGGCTTTTTTACCAATAGTCGCCGTCAAGGTTGATGGCGATACTTGCGCAGACATTCCAGCTGGAAGATCCTTAACCTGAATAGGTACTCGACTGGTTCCTTGACCCAGATTCGACAAATCAGCAACTAATTTAAAGTGACGCGTATCACTACTTGTCTCAGTCGTTAAAGCCAGCTGTGTTGTCGCTGTCAAATAGACTTCGGCATCATAGGAATAACCACTGATAAAGTACTTATCACTATCATATTTAATATCCACAGGAACCGACTCAACGGTTTGTGTAAAGGTATTAGATGCACTTGAGCTATTGTTTTTATTTTGCGTATTTCCCGACCATGCCGTGAAAAAGAGTACCACAGCAAAGAAGAGAGCAACTAGCATCTGCCATAAACGATCGTTTTTAAAGAAATTTACGAAACGCTTCATTTTTTGCTACCTCCCATCCAACGTTGGAAGAATGACTGACGTGGTTCTTGTTCTTTCAACAAGATAAGACTCAACTCTTCTTCAAATTCTTGAACCGAGAGATCATGGATGAAATTCCCCTTGTAAGCAATTGAAATCGCACCAGTTTCCTCAGACACAACAAAGGTCAGGGCATCTGTCTGTTCTGAAAGACCAATAGCAGCCCTATGTCTAGTCCCAAACTCTTTGGAAATCTTATTAGATTCCGTCAATGGCAGATAAGAACAAGCCGTCGCAACCTTGTTATCTCTGATGATAACTGCTCCATCATGAAGCGGTGTATTTGGGATGAATATATTAATTAAAAGTTCCCCAGTCACCACCGCATCAAGTGGAATTCCAGTCGCAATCTGCTCTTGTAAGGTCTGAGTCTGCTCAATAGAAACCAAGGCCCCAATCTTACGAGGACTCATGTACTTAACAGCTTTAACAAAGGCTTGAACCAACTTCTCGTCTGAACTAACCTCTTTACTTTGCAAAAAATGCTGAGGCGTACGCCCAAAGGTTTCAAGTGCAGAACGAAGCTCTGGCGCAAAGATCACAACCGCCGCAATGGCTCCATAGTTGATGACCTGATTCATCAAATAAGAAATCGTCGTGAAGCCTATAAAATCAGAAATCAGTTTGACAAAAATAAATAAGACAACCCCTTGAACAAGGGTCATAATTTTTGTCCCTCGTAGGGCCCTAATAAAGCGATAAATTAAAAAAGCAACAATCAATATGTCCAAACTATTGACGATAACTTTCAGCGGACTATCAAAGAGTGACCGCCAAAAATCAATATCAATGGACGAAAGTATTCCCATACATATCACACTTTCTTTTAATTTTTAAACAGTTTCTATTATACCACGAATTCTAACTATTTTGAGACTACAATCACTACTTTTTGTGATAAAATAAATTCATGACTATGAAAACTACCATGGGAATTCTGGCGGGTAAAGCTAGCCATTTCGTCCTTTCAAAATTGGGACGTGGTTCAACCCTGCCTGGAAAAATTGCCCTTAAATTTGACAAAGATATTTTAGACACTTTAGCCAAGGACTACGAAATTGTCGTTGTTACTGGAACCAACGGTAAGACTCTGACAACGGCTTTGACAGTAGGTATTCTTAAAGAAGCTTTTGGTGAGATTGTGACCAATCCTAGCGGAGCCAACATGATCACAGGGATCACTTCTACTTTCCTAACAGCTAAAAAAGCCAAGTCTGGTAAGAAAATTGCTGTCTTGGAAATTGACGAGGCCAGCCTTCCAAAAATCACTGAATACATCACTCCAAGTCTTTTTGTCTTCACAAATATTTTCCGTGACCAAATGGACCGCTATGGTGAAATCTATACCACTTATCAGATGATTTTAGATGGTGCTGCTAAGGCGCCTGAGGCTACTATTTTGGCTAATGGAGACAGTCCTCTTTTCAATTCTAAAGAGGTAGTCAATCCCGTGCGCTTCTACGGTTTTGACACTGAAAAACATGATCCTGAGCTGGCTCATTATAATACTGAAGGTATTGTCTGCCCTAAATGTGAGAGTATTCTTCAGTATCGCCTTAATACTTACGCTAACTTGGGTGACTATGTGTGCCTTAACTGCGACTTCCACCGTCCAGAATTAGATTATAAGCTGACAGAGTTGACTAAAATCACCAACACTACTTCTGAATTTGTCATTGATGGACAAGATTACAAGATTAATGTCGGTGGTCTTTATAACATCTACAATGCCCTTGCTGCTGTTTCTGTCGCTGAATTCTTCGGAGTAGCTCCAGAGCAAATCAAAGCTGGTTTTGATAAGAGTCGTGCTGTCTTTGGACGCCAAGAAACTTTTAAGATTGGTGACAAATCATGTACCCTCGTACTAATTAAGAATCCCGTAGGAGCCAGCCAAGCTCTTGACATGATTAAACTTGCCGATTATCCATTTAGCTTGTCAGTCCTTCTTAATGCTAACTATGCTGATGGTATTGACACCAGCTGGATTTGGGATGCCAACTTTGAAAGCATTCTCGAGATGGATATCCCTGAGATTAATGCTGGTGGTGTACGCCATTCTGAAATTGCCCGCCGCCTTCGTGTGACTGGCTATCCAGAGGATAAGATTACGCAAGCAGAAAAACTTGAAGATATTATGGCCTTGATTGAAAAACAAGATTGCGATCATGCCTATATCTTGGCGACCTATACTGCCATGCTTGAATTCCGTGATATTCTTGCTCAACGTCATGCTGTCGGAAAGGAGATGAACTAATGACCTATACTTCACTCAAATCTCCAGAAAATCGTGACTACACCTATGACCTAAATGTTGCCCACCTTTATGGTAATCTGCTCAATACCTACGGTGACAACGGTAATGTCCTTATGATCAAATATGTGGGTGAAAAACTTGGTGCTAAGATGACCTTCGACATCGTTTCAGTTGGTGATGACTTCGACAAGGACCACTACGACATGGTCTTCTTTGGAGGTGGTCAAGACTACGAACAATCTATCGTTGCCAAAGATCTCCCCTCTAAACGTGATGCCATTGGTCAATTCATCCAAGATAATAAAGTAATCCTAGCCATCTGTGGTGGTTTCCAACTTCTTGGACAATATTACATCCAGGCTAACGGTGTCCGTATTGATGGTATCGGCGTCATGGGGCACTACACCCTTAATCAAGAAAATAACCGTTACATTGGTGATATCAAAATCCATAACGAAGAGTTTGATGAAACTTACTATGGTTTTGAAAATCACCAAGGGCGTACCTTCCTTTCTGATGATGAAAAACCACTTGGCAAAGTGGTCTACGGTAATGGTAATAACAAGGAAGATGGTACTGAGGGTGTCCACTATAAAAATGTTTATGGTAGCTACTTCCATGGACCAATTCTTTCTCGTAACGCCAACCTTGCCTACCGTTTGGTTACAACTGCCCTTCGTAACAAATATGGCCAAGACATTGAATTGCCAAGTTACGATGACATTCTCTCAAGTGAGATTGCTGAAGAATACGCAGATACTAAATCAAAAGCAGAATTTGAGAAATAATTTTAGAACATAGCAAAATAGCGAAACCCCAGGGTTTCGCTATTTTTTATATCTATTTCCAAAGACGTCTTTTCTTCAATCTGTCTTCAATTTTACGATTATCAATCCTTAAAATGGCAATCATATCAAACAAGAGCCAAGTTCGTTTAGGATAAACAATGTATTTTGGAGACCATATTGGAGAAAACTTCTCCTTATAACGTTGGAGCCCACTAAAAGAGTAAAAACGCTGGGCAAAGACATAGACCAAATTGGCAACCTTCTCTTCCAAGAAACTATCTTCTTCAGTACCCACATTCGCGAGTGGAGCCATCCCCATATCAAAGTATTGCTTTCCTTCTGCTTGGAAATACTGGAAGAGTTTGACAAAGAGATAATCCATGATGCCTTCAGGAGCCTTTTCAAAATCATAACGCATAAGGTCTATCGTCGCCACCCGTTTGTTTTTGGTTGGCATGATATTAGCAAAGGCTACAATTTCTCCTTCCTCACTCTCCACAATAGCAATCGGTGCCTGCTGCAGATAGGCTTCATCAAAGAAACCAAGAGAGAAGCCCTTCTCCTTACGGCCGTTAAGCCAAATATCTGAGACAGCCTTCATTTCTTGCATCTGAGTCTCTGAAAATGGAGGATCAAGTAACTTAAACTGGAAACCTGCTTTTTCGACACGATTGGTTGGTTTACGGAACTTCTTACCATGCTTACCATCGACAGAGAATGTCGTTAAATCAACCATGGCGTTTTCCCCAAATTTCATAAAATCAAAGCCATAATCATGAAGCATCAGGGTAATACTCTCGTCTGCCTCATAAAACAAGGCTTGTAAATTCCAATCTGATAGTGTCTTCAAGAAAGATTCCCAAGCTGGACGATAATAATTTTCATTACCAATTGGATTTCCCATAACCACACACTTATTGCTGGTTTGTGCAAATTGGAAAACTACCTGGTCTTGTCCATCGACACGATACCAAAAGAGGCGTTTATCATGTAAATAAGCCAAGGCACTTTCTGATGCACCCCCATATTTCTCAAGGAGAGCTGTGAAGCGCTCATCATCCATACTTTGACCAAAAGTCCTGCGGGGTGCCAAAATTCTCAAGACTCCCCAAACAATAGTTGCAATGATAACTGATGCCAGTAAAATATCAAACCAAATATGAACAAAATGTCCAAGAACATCCCGGTTCTTAGGTGGCAATAAATGAGACCAAAAACCGCTGCCACCCAGAACAAGAAGAACCAGAATAGTAAAGGCTAGGAAAAGGAAATCCTTGGTTTTGTCTTCCCAACTATAAACAAAGTAACGATGATACAACCTCTTTCTGATGATCAACATAAGCACCAAAGAGAGTACAATTAGGAATGACATAGCCCAAGAAATACCATTGAGATTGACATAAATCAAGGTCAAGACAAAGGTTATTAAGGAAGCAATGAAAGCTCCCTTCACCCGACGTCTGATGAGACGAGCCATGAAAATGAATAGAGTTCCAAATAGGATACTTGGGAATTGCCAAATCAACTGTTCCTGAATAGGATTAAAACGGCTAATAAAGTAGACATTTGCCAAGCGTTCTGGGATTAAGGCTGACAAAATCAAGAAAATCCCTGAAAAACGCAGCAAATACACAAGAAAGCGGTGGAGACTTCCACCAAATACTCGTGAAGAAAGTTTGAAGTATTTCTCGTTGATACTCCCTCCCATGTGTTTGAAAAAGAAGACAACACCTAACAAGAAGGGAATAACGTAGTAAGTTAAACGAAAGAGCAAGAGCAGACTAACCGCAAGAGCATTGCTAACCCCCATAGAGGTCAGACCGGTAATCACAATCAAATCGAAACTACCAATCCCACCTGGAATCATTGAGAAGATACCAATAATAACCGCTAGGAAATAAAGAGGAATCAGATTATAAAGAGGAACATGTAAGCCCATTAAATAAGCTACACTTACAAAGCTCCCAAGGGCCGTTCCCCATTCAGCTGTCGAAGCTAAAAGAAGACTTAGCCTCGTTTTCAATGGTACTTGACCAAAATAGGCTAATTTTTCACGACTAGAAACAAAGAAAATAAAAGGTAGATAAAGGAAAATCCCCAATAACAATAACCAATACTTTCTTAAATCTGGACTTAGAGGGAAGAACCAAAAGACAGCGAATACCAAACCACTTAAAAGGGATAGGCCAGACATAAAGTAAGGCAATAAACGAGAAAGTGCCTTAACACCCGTCTTTTCCTGCCCATCCTCAGAATAAAAGGAATATCGCAGACCCACATCGACCAAACCAGCAAAACCAGCTAAATTATTAATAGTATTAACAGCCCAACTTGTTTCTAAGATATAGGATTTGGAATAATCCGTTTCTAGCTCCTTATTCAGTATGATGTCATAAAAGAGCATAGGGGAGACAGCGACTAGTCCTATGATAGCCATCAAAACAAGATGCCAAATAGACAAACCGGACAGGGCTGACTCAAGTGACTCTAAAGTGATGGTCCGTTTTAGGCGAACCAATTCTATGACGACAAGAACCGTAATCGAGATAAAGAAGATAGATTTAACGGCCGCTTTTAAAGGTTGAAGTCTCTCTAAAAGACGCTTCATGCCACCACCTCTTTTCGACTAATTCTCACAAGCTCACGAATCATTTGATTGAAGACCTTATATTTACGTTGAGCTAGACGATGCCCTTCACGACGTTGGACATAGAGCTTATGAATCGGAAAGAGCTCTGAAATCTCTCTAGAATGCCTGATACTGATAACATCCCTTTGCCCCATAACTACCCAAACAGGATAGGCAGCCTGATGTAGACGTTCCCTATCTAGTGGCAAGTCATGAAGCATAAGCCCCGTTACCTGAGCCATGATATCCATTTTAGATGAAAATGGTGACAAGGCTTTTAAGCAAAGATACTGTAGATAGACCGAGAACCTTGAGCGTCTCGTCAACCCATTAAATGTCATATTCCCTGCATTAAGCAAGAGCCCCGCAATCCGGTCAGGATAACGACTAGCATAAACCATAGCCAAATTGGCACCGTCACTATGACCGACAAATAAGGCCTTCTTGATATTCAAATATTGCAAAATTTCCTCCAAATCGGCAGCCATCTGTTCAAAGGTCATCTTAACACTCTGACGACTGGACCTGCCGTGATTACGACTATCAATGAAAATTAAACGATAGTCTCGATACAGAATTCCTTGCTTACCAAAGTAATTTCCTGACAAATTATTGCCATGCAAAAAAACAATTGGAAAGCCTTTACCGAGATCACGATAATAGATGATTTGACCATCTTTCACTTTGAATTCCATAATATTACCTACCTTTTCACTAACGCATTCTTATACGATAATTAGTCTTATAAGGCATTGAGGCTGATGAATTGGACTTATCCCATTCCAAAATCATCTAACCCTCTTCACTCCATTATAACACTTCCACTAGGGAAGAGGCAGAATATTTGTGCATTTTCTGCAAAAAGAAAAAGCCTTTTCAGGCTTCTCTTCTTATTGTTCGAAAGTTTGTTGTGCGATGAGTTTGTTATAGTTTTCTTCATCTTCTTGATTATCACGGACAACCTTAGATACTGTAAAGGAAGATGAAATCAAGCCAACACATCCCATGAGGTAGTAACCCTTAACCATCAAAGGCTCTTTAAGGGTATAGAGGCCTACCAACATCAAGATTACGAAGAAGGCAAATGATCCCCATGCCATCATGTTGAAAGATGTTGTGTTACGATACACTTTTTTCTTTACTTTGTTCATAAAGTTAGTCTCCTTTTATATACTAAGACCATTATACCAACAATGTAAGCCTTTCACAACTCAAAACATGAAAAGGTTCTCATCATCCCTTAACCTTCCATTTGTTCTGATAAGTCACTCCACTCTTCCATTAGAGCCTCTTGAGAATCTGTTAAGTCATCCAGCTCTTTCTGCAAGTCAGACAATTCTGCCACATCATTTGTTTCAAGCATGGCAGCAGAAATTTCCTCCAAGCGTTCCTCAATCGTCTCTAGCTCATTTTCAATCTGCTCTATGCGTCGACTTAGTTTACGCATCTCTTTTTGATTGGCTTTTTGAGCTTGATAATCACTAGCTCCCGCTGAAGCTACTTGGACTTCCTCTGATACTTGATTTTCCTCTGCCTCAAGTCGTGCCAACTCTTCAAGCTCCGCCTTCTTCTCAAGGTAGTAATCGTAATCTCCAAGATAAATGGCTGCCCCATCCTCAGAAATTTCCATCACTTTGGTTGCCACACGGTTGATAAAGTAACGGTCATGGCTGACAAAGAGAAGCGTTCCATCAAAGTCAATGAGGGCATTCTCCAAGACTTCCTTACTATCAATGTCCAAATGGTTGGTCGGTTCATCTAGGATGAGGAAGTTGTTGTTTTCCATTGATAATTTAGCTAAGAGCAGCCGAGCCTTCTCACCACCTGAAAGCATGGAAACCGACTTTTTGACATCATCACCTGAGAAGAGAAAGGCTCCAAGACGGTTACGAATCTCAGCTTCAGGAGTTGTCGCAAAATCATTCCATAACTCATCAAGAACAGTGTTTGACGGTGTCAAGGCAGATTGGGTTTGGTCATAGTAACCCACTTCAACATTAGCACCATAGGTTGACGTTCCCTTGATAAAAGGCAATTTACCCACTACCGACTTGATAAAGGTTGTTTTCCCGATACCATTTGGACCCACAATGGCGATTGCATCCATTTTCTTAACATCCAGGGAAATAGGCTCCGATAGAATCTCATCGTCATAACCAATAGCAGCATCCTTAACTGTCAAGACCACATTCCCAGAGACCTTATCCGCATGAAAAGTCATATTAGCTGATTTCTGGCCTTCTGTTGGCTTATCCAGACGTTCCATTTTCTCTAGCTGTTTGCGACGGGCTTGAGCACGCTTAGTTGTAGAGGCACGGACAATATTACGATTAACAAAGTCCTCCAGCTTAGCAATTTCCTTTTGTTGCTTTTCGAAGTTCTTTGCTTCAGTGGCCAACTTTTCAGCCTTAAGGTCCATGAATTTTGAATAGTTTCCGACATAACGATCTAAACTATGTCTGGTCAAATCTAGGGTTACTGTCGCAACCTTATCCAAAAAATAACGGTCGTGACTGACAATGATTAGAGCTCCCTGATAATTGACCAAGTAATTTTCCAACCAGGCAATGGTCTCGATATCCAAGTGGTTGGTCGGTTCGTCCAGTACCAAGAGCTCAGGCTTCTCAAGCAGCATTTTCGCCAAAGCTAAGCGCGTGTTTTGCCCTCCAGAAAGATCTGAAATAGGCATCTCCCACATGCTTTCATCAAACTTAAAACCATTGAGAATAGCTCTGATATCAGATTCATAGGTAAAACCACCACGCTGTCTGAAATCCTCGGAAAGGCGATCGTAGTCAGTCATTAACTTGTCCAAGTCTGTCCCAGTCAACTCGGCCATCTTCAATTCCATGTCACGCAGACGCTTTTCGTCTGCACGTAAGTCTGCAAAGACATTTAACATTTCTGCATAGATGGTATTGCTAGACTCAAAACGACTATCCTGAGCCAAGTAAGACAAATTCAAATCACGTTTTGTGTTGATTTCACCTCTTGTCGGAGCTTCCTATCCAACCAAAATTTTCAATAAGGTTGATTTTCCAGCACCGTTAAGTCCCAGGAT
>OGKJ01000605.1_pt1 | contig 10160 bp, 7 predicted proteins | sample 1572461 | NCBI WGS metagenome assembly OGKJ01 (sample SAMEA2582080, study PRJEB24529) | metagenome | biome: Human gut stool | place: China | collected 2011 | reverse complement strand
CGTACTCGTTAGGGTACCGGGGGTTCGAATCCCCCCGCTTCCGCAAAGAGCCAACTAATAAATTTATTAGTTGGTTTTTTTGTTTTTAAGCCAACCGAATTAAAGTGTTTCATATATTTGTCATATTTGAACTTATCGTAAGTCGATCTGTTATTAAAAGGAGATAATTAAATATATACATTATGACAATTGCTTTTATCCGAACATATAACAATAAGCAAAACTCCGAGGTCCAAGAAGCTGTGATCCGGGAATTTGCAGAATCTCAGAAGATAGAGATCGGGAAGTGGGCTAAAGAGGTGGGAAATAGTCCTCGTGCGAACCGCAGACTGGAAAGTATTGTCAAATCTTTAAGTCCCGGGGATGAGATACTTGTGTCCGATATATCCCGTGTGAGCCGTAAGATGATCGAGATCATCCATATCATTTTGCTTTGTATAGAGCGAAAGGTAACGCTCCGTAGCGTAAGCGACGGATATGTGTTCGAGGATAATATCGACAGTAAGACTTTGGCCTTTACCTTCGGTCTGGTCTCTGAGATCGAGCGAAAGCTGGTCTCTATCCGTACGAAGGAAGCCCTTGCCTTGATCAGAAGTAAAGGTGTGGTGCTGGGCCGTCCGAAAGGTAGTCAACAAATGGGACGCTTGGAGCCTTATAAGGAACAAATCGAGAAAGACTTGAAAGACCCGAGCTTGACTTACGCTCAGATAGCGGAGAAATACAATGTATCGTTAAGTAGCTTCAAACGCTTTCTGAAAGAGTATCTTCCCGATAAGAAAAAGAAGAAGACTAAAAAATAAGAAAAGCTCCTTTCACCTCTGCTAAGTATATTAGCATTCAGTAGTGAAAGGAGCTTGTTTTTTTATTTCTCTATACGGATACGGGCGTCTACAGCGAACAAGCCTCTATCCGTAGCCACCAACGGATTTATATCCATTTCCTTTATCTCGCTGGCAAAACGCAATAAGGTAGAGAGGCGAACGATAATGTCCGCATATTGTTGCTCGTCGATACCCTTTTGCCCACGTGTACCTTTAATGATCGGATACCCTCTCAAAGAACGAATCATTGAATAAGTCTCATCGTATGACAACGGAGCCAAACCATAAGACACATCTTTCAATACCTCCACGAAGATTCCACCCAACCCGCAAAGTACCACATGGCCGAAACGATCCTCATATTTAGCTCCCAAGAATAATTCCTGTCCTTTCAACATCGGTTGTACCATGATGCCCGTAACACCCGGCAGACGCATCATACGTTCATACTCGAACAATAAATGCTCTTCTCCACGGATATTCAAGGCCACACCACCGATATCGCTCTTATGCACAGGCCCTACAACCTTGGCTACCACCGGATATTTCACCTTCTTGGCAAAAGCCAGCAACGCATCCCTATCATCCGAAGCATATTCCTCCACTAACGGGATATTAGCGGCACGCAACAATGTACGCACTTCCTCCGGATTTAAATAACCGCTACCCGGCAACCGATCTATGATACGACGAACTTCCGGTACATCCACGCCATATAGCTGGATATCCGTGCTCATCGGTTTCGGCGTATTGATCACCCGTGAAAGGGCAGTACCCAATGTCACCTCGTCCGAGAAGTTCACATGGCCTTTCTTGACAAAGCTCTTCACCTCCGGTCCGGCCGTTACGATAGACGGTAATATCGGGAAGATCGGCTTCTTGCACTCTTCCATCTTTTTATGAAGTACCTCGTAGGTATCATAAAGTTTTACCAAACCGGGACTACCGAAGATGACCATCATCAAATCCACATTATCGAAACGATTCTCACAGAAATCGATGGCTGTAGCCAGATGTTCCGGTGTCCCCGTACCGATAATATCAATCGGATTACCGACAGCGGCACCCGGATACAGTTTGGATTTCAACTCATCAGCGATAGGGCCTTCCAAACTAGGGACATTCAAACGCCCCTTGGATAAGGCGTCCGCCAGCATTACCGCAGGCCCTCCGGCATGTGTCACGATCGCACAATTCTTCCCTTTCACGTCTTTCAAGGTAAAGATACTCGCCACGGTAGTCAATTCCTCACGGCTAAAACAACGCACGATACCCGCCTTACGGAACAAAGCCTCCACGGCAGAGTCCGAACTAGCGATAGCGCCCGTATGCGAAGAGGCAGCTCGCTTTCCCGACTCCGTACTTCCCGCCTTGATAGCGGCGATCTTGCATCCCTTACGTATCAAGGAAGACGCATGATACAACAATTTATCCGGTTGCTTGATTTGCTCGATATACAACATCTTGATCTTGGAATCCAATACCGGATCAAAGTTCCGATCCATATATTCAAGGATATCCTCTACTCCATTCTGCTTGGAGTTCCCAACCGACCAAACAGAAGAGAAACGCAGCCCTTTTGTCAGCGCCGACTCGATAATGAACAAGGCCGTACCGCCGGAGCTAGAGATGAAATCCACGCCATCGGGATGAAATTCCGGTATCGGTTGCGTAAACACGCCATGATAATTCATATTCATCAACCCGATACAGTTCGGGCCGATCAAGGAGGCTCCCGCCTCATTCACGACATCCAGCATCTGTTGCTCCAAAATACCGCCCTCGTGTGTCTCCTCGCCGAAGCCGGCCGAGATCACGATAAAAGCTTTTACCCCCTTTTGCCGGGCCAGCACTTCCATCACCTCGGGGCACGATTTACTCGGAATCGAGATGATCGCCAACTCCGTCTCCGGGATATCATGTACAGAAGGATAAGACTTGACGCCTTGCACGTCTGTCTCCTTGGCGTTTACCACACATAATTCTCCTTTATATTTTCCATCCAACAGGTTTCGCACGATACGACCGCCCGGTTTATGTACGTTGTTGGAACCTCCCACCACTACGATGCTTTGAGGATTAATCAATTCTCGGTTAATCATAACATTTTGATTAGTTAGATTCAATGAATGGGAGCAAATATAGTTTTTTTCTCCATTTATTCATTAAAACCCGGGGTATTTATTTACACTTTGCACTCTCTGTCTGCAACCAGTCACACCATGCATCCATCCCGTCTCCTTTCGTGGCGGACACCTCGAATATCTGGAGATGGTGATTTACCTTCAAGGCGTTTTCCCGAAGCACTTCCACTTTTGTATTCAGATAAGGAGCCAGATCAATCTTGTTGATTACGCAGATATCTGCCTCCTGAAAGATATGTGGGTATTTCAACGGTTTATCATCTCCCTCCGTCGTACTCACGATAACGACTTTCTTGGACTCTCCGAGATCGAACATGGCCGGACAGACCAGATTGCCGACATTCTCTATAAAAAGGATCGCTCCCTCCTTCGGATTCAGATGCTTAACGGCATGATTGACCATGTCGGCTTCCAAATGACAGCCGGTACCGGTATTTACCTGAAACACGGGAATCTCCAACGCCGCTATACGGTCGGCATCGTTTGAGGTTTGTTGATCGCCTTCTATCACATAGATCGGTCGCTTCGCTTTCAAACGGCGGATCGTCTCTTCCAGCAAGGTTGTCTTACCGGATCCGGGCGAACTCATCAAGTTCAGGCAGAACAGGTTCTTAGCCTCGAAATATCCCCGGTTTCGCTCCGCCAATAAGTTGTTACGTTGAAGTATATCTTGTTCCAGATTGATTACGATCCCTTCATCAGGATGGTGATGATGTTCATGGCCATGAGAATGCTCATGCGTATGATCGTGATGGTGATGATGCTCTCCGCATCCGCAAGTTCCGCACATAGTATTTAAGTTTTTATTTCATTAATATATCATTCCTTTTTAATAACAATCGACTTCACCCGAAGTTCCTTCCCTTTAAGGATTTTAACTAAATAGGAGCCACAATGGGGACAAGGGGAAAACAAGGCGTTCATTGGGAAAATGGTCTCACAGTCGCTACACTGTCCTTCCCCCTCAATATAATGACGGATAATCCGGGCCTTTTCCAGCTTGCTACCTTTTATGGCGCTATCCAATGCGAACTCTAAGGTTTGGATCTCTACGCCGGACAAATGTCCTATCTCTAACTCCAACTCTTCGACCACCGAGGCTCCCCGGTTATCCGCTTGTTCCTCGACCAGCTCCACGATGCTACGGGCTATAGACAACTCATGCATATCTGATCTCTTTTAAAAGGGAGTCACCGAGGCGCTCGTTAATTGCCCCACGGCTATCCCCCCATCGTTACAAGGTATACGAGACGGAATATAGACGGGGACCCCAGCCATGATGAACTGTCTCCTCATCGACTCCGTCAATAATTTATTCTGGAAACATCCTCCCGAGATAACCACTTGTGTCGCTTTCGTCCGTTTAATCAACAAGCGGGCTTTCTGCACGAACAAGGAAGCCAATGTCGTATGGAAACGGGCGGATATCAAGCTCACCGGGACCTCGTTCGTCTTATCATGCAATAATGCCTCAAACAAAGAATAAAAAGAGATTTCCTCTCCCTCCGCCGAGACTGGATACGCATAAGCGTTCCTCTCTCCCATCGCCGCTTGCTCCAATAAGACCGGAGCCTCCGCTTGGTGGCTGGAGACATCACAAATCCCCAATAAAGAAGCTACCGCATCAAACAGCCGGCCAGCGCTGGATGTATAGGGTGTATTCACACCTTTCTCCATCATTCGTTCAAGCATAGCGATCCTTTCCGTGCCTATGCGTTCCACGAAATCGGCCGGATAAGGAATACCCGACGGTTCGTCCTTGAAATAATGCCACAAATAGGCGACAACCATTCGCCATGGCTCCTCAGCCGCCTTGTCCCCTCCCGGTAACGGGACATACTAAAAATGGGAAAGGCGACGGTATTTCGCTCGGTCACAAAAGAAGAACTCGCCTCCCCAAACCTTACCATCATCACCCAGACCTGTCCCATCCATCACGATAGCGAGAACCGGCTCATTCAATCCATGCTCCAACATACAAGCAGCGGCATGAGCATGATGATGTTGTACCTTTAATAAAGGTAAGGAAAGAGATTTCGAGATACGTTCCGCCTCTTGGCTGGAAAGATAATCCGGATGCAGGTCACAAACCAATCGCTGGGGATTGAAACGAAACAAATGACGAAACCGCTCCATAGATTCCGTATAGAACCGGAAAGTCTCCCAGTTCTTTAAGTCGCCAATATATTGACTTTGCAGGATCGTCTCTCCTTTCCCCAAAGCGAACGTGTTCACTTTCTCCGCACCGAAAGCCATGATCCCCTCCACATTTGTATCCGTGAAAAAGGGTTCCGGCACATAGCCCCGGGAACGACGGATCAAGCAAGGTTGTCCTCCGCAGACCTGCAATACAGAATCATCTACCCGGTTATGGATCGGGCGATTATGATGCAAGAGGATCGCTACCTTTCCCGTTAATTGCGCCTCCGCATCCTCCGGGGTGATCGCTATCGGCAAATCGCTTAGATTCCCGCTGGTCATTACCAACGCAGGTATCCCTGTACGAGCAAACCAATCGTAATGAATCGGCATATAAGACAACATACATCCTAGCGTATGCATGCCCGGATTGATTCCGGAAGCTAACCGGCTCCGTTGCCTCAGCAGTACGATCGGACGGCGCCAAGAAACTAAGCATCGCTCCTCCATCGGCTCCGTTACCGTATAGACTTGCAGATGTTCCAGATCACGGAACATAACAGCGAATGGTTTGGTATCCCGCTGCTTTATCTCTCGCAGACGGGCAACCGCTCTCTCGTTCGAGGCATCACAAATCAAATGATAGCCTCCGATTCCTTTAGCCGCAATAACCTCTCCACCAAGCAATAAGCGAGAGGTAAGTTTCAATAAGGTCTCATAATCGATATAAGTCTCCTCGTTATAAGTCGCGTAATAAGTCGGGCCACAATGATTGCAAGCGACCGGTTGGGCATGGAAACGGCGATCGATAACATTCGTATATTCTTTCTCACAATCGGGACACATAAGGAAACCGCCCATCGTTGTCTGCGAACGGTCGTAAGGAAGGTCCCGGATAATAGAGAAGCGAGGGCCACAATGCGTACAATTAATAAAAGGATATCCGATTCGATGGGGTTGAGTAGTCCGGTCTCGCATACAATCCGCACAAACAGCGATATCCGGGGAGACCTGCGTGACCTCATCCGATTCTGAATGGCTGGGGGTAATCGTAAAATCGTCAAAATCATCTTCATCCATTTCCGTAGATGTATAGGAGATCCGATGGATATAAGCGACACGAGGATGCTCGGTCCGTATACGACTTATCAGCAAATCCCGATCATCCGGAGTAGCGGCAACCAATATACGTACTCCATTATTCATATTCTCCACACAACCTTTCATCCCCAGATCTTTAGCGATCCGGTAGATAAAAGGGCGAAAACCAACCCCTTGAACCAAGCCTTGAATAATCAACGCATATACTTTATTCTTCGCCATAGCACAAATATAGGAATAAATGTCTAATCAGACACGAATCGACTATCGTATTTACTAAAGAGATATTACCTATCATCTTATAAATAATATTTATCAATTTTATCTTTCCCTCTTAAACATATTAAGTATCTTTGAGGTTACTAAATAAATTGAAACGATATGTGTTTAGCGGTACCCGGAAAGATTATCTCAATCGATCGAAGCATCCCCGAAATGACCATGGCTAAAGTTGATTTCGGAGGCATCCTAAAGAATATATGTATTGAATGGGTGGATGTGAAACAGGGGGATTATATCCTCACTCACGCAGGGATCGCTATATCTGTTGTAGATGAGAAAGAAGCGGAGGAAACACTGAAAGACCTTAAAGAATTACAAAAGTGCGTTTCGTAGACGAATATAGAAGCAACGAGAAGGTACAAACTCTTCTGGAGGCCATCCGCAAAAAGGTGACACGACCTTGGTATATCATGGAGATTTGTGGCGGGCAAACACATGCTATCGCCCGTTATCGGCTGGAAGAGATGTTGCCGCCGGATCTTCAACTGCTCCATGGGCCGGGTTGCCCGGTCTGTGTAACACCGGTCGAGACAATCGACTACGCCTTGAAGTTGGCGACACAGCCGAATGTGATCTTAGCCTCTTTCGGGGATATGATGCGAGTTCCGGGAAGTAAGGAGGATTTATTGAGCGTAAAAGCGAGAGGAGCGGATATCCGTATGCTATATACGCCCTTGGATGCCCTATCACTGGCCGAGGAGAACCCGGATAAGGAAATCGTATTCTTCGCAATTGGTTTTGAGACGACCGCACCTGTTCACCTCATGGCTTTGAAAGAGGCCATACGCCGAGGACTTCCGAACTTTTCCATATTGACTTCCCTATTCACGGTACCACCCGCTATCGAGGCTATCTTATCCGATCCGGAAAGTAAAGTAGACGGTTTCCTGACAGCCGGACATGTCTGCGCCATCACAGGCAACAGGGCCTATCACCGATTAACCGCCCGATATAAAATCCCGATGGTCGTCACCGGATTCGAGCCGGTAGATCTATTATATGCCGCCGCCCGCCATCTTATGGACGAGATGCTGGAACCTTGCGACCAAGACTGGCGGGGCATCGGAATCATCCCCTCCAGCGGGCTTCAACTTCGATCCGAATATAAAAGATATTCCTCCCGAATGAGATTTCAATTGTGTCCGGAAGAAAACCAGATCGCATCCGAATGTATCGCCGGACTGATTATGAGAGGTTTGAGACACCCCTCGGACTGTCCCCATTTCGGGAAGGCCTGCCATCCCACCCATCCGCTGGGAGCCCCGATGGTCTCCTCGGAAGGGGTTTGTGCCGCTTATTATAGATATAAATAGAAAGATATGGATATACACTTGAATTGCCCGATTCCTTTTACCGACTCAGACCGTGTGCTACTGGCGCACGGAGGGGGAGGACGCATGACACACCAACTGATCAGCCAAGTATTTTATCCGGCTTTCCGGAACCCATTATTGGAGCAGGATCATGACGGATGCGTGTTTCTTATGGAAGAAGGGCGACTGGCCTACTCTACCGACTCCTTCGTGGTAGACCCGATCTTTTTCCCCGGAGGAGATATCGGTGATCTGGCGATCAACGGGACCGTTAACGATCTGGCTTGTTGCGGTGCCCGTCCTTTGTATCTGACCGCCGGGTTTATACTGGAAGAGGGCTTGCCTCTAGCAGATCTTCAGCGTATCGTACAATCCATGAAACGTGCGGCGGAGCGTGCCGGCGTACAGATCGTAGCCGGGGACACAAAAGTGGTGGAACGGGGCAAGTGCGATAAATTGTTTATCAACACCAGTGGGATCGGGATCGTCCCTCCGGGCATACGAATCGCCCCAGACAAAGCCACTCCCGGCGATGTCGTCATTTGTAGCGGCCCGATTGGTCTACATGGTATCACGATCCTTTCCGCACGGGAAAGCTTGGGATTCGAGACGGATCTAAAAAGTGATACCGCTTCGCTAAACATTATGATTTCTGAGCTGTTACATACTATAGGAGAGGTACATGTCTTACGTGATCCCACCCGAGGTGGCGTAAGCGGAACCCTCAACGAGATCGCCCAAGACGCTGGTGTGGATATCCTGCTGGACGAAGACGCCCTGCCTATTCCTGAAGCGGTACGTGCCGCATCCGAGATGCTAGGATTAGACCCGCTCTATATAGCGAACGAAGGATTAGTTCTTGTGATCCTGCCGGAAAGCCGTGCGGAACAAGCGTTACCCCTTATGAGAGGTTTCGAGGAGGGCAGGCAAGCGACCGTTATCGGTCGTATCACCAAGCAAAGCGGAGAGCAAGCCCGGGTCAAGATGAAGACATTATACGGTAACTACCGGATCATCGATATGCTAAGCGGGGAACAACTCCCCCGTATTTGTTAGAATACTTAATTGCTGAGATATGGAAAATAAAAGACCGTCCGTTTACGAAGAGTGCCGTCAGAAAGGCATCTCCCGCCGGGACTTCCTGAAGTTCTGTACCACCATGGCCGCCCTTATGGGATTGGAGGCTTCGGGAGTGGCACAGGTAGTAAATGCCTTGGAGACGAAACCCCGCCTTCCGATCATCTGGCTACACCTACAGGAATGTACCTGTTGTACCGAATCGTTTATCCGTGCCGCCCACCCGATCGTGGCGACCTTGTTGTTAGACAAGATTTCCCTAGACTATACCGAGACGCTGATGGCCGCCGCCGGCGAACAGGCCGAGGCCGCTAAGGAAGAGACCATGAAAAAGTATTACGGCAATTATCTACTGATGATCGAGGGGTCGCTACCTACCAAGGACGAGGCTTATTGTTGCGTAGGCGGCAAGAGTGCCTTGCAGATCACCGAAGAGGCCGCCGCAGGAGCTAAAGCGATCATCGCTTGGGGCAACTGCGCTTCCGCCGGTTTCGTGCAAGCGGCGAACCCGAATCCTACCGGCGCTAAAGGTATTCATAAAGTCATCAAAGGTAAACCTATTATTAATGTACAAGGCTGTCCTCCGATCGCCGACGTGATGGCGGGTGTCATTATTTATATGTTGACTTTCGAACGCATGCCGCAATTGGACGGATTGGGCCGTCCGAAGATGTTCTACTCCCGCCGAGTACATGATACGTGCTACCGCCGTGCGAATTTCGACGCCGGCTTGTTCGTGGAGAGCTTCGACGATGAGAACGCCAAGCATGGCTACTGCTTGTATAAAGTGGGATGCAAAGGTCCGAGCACCTATAACTCGTGCGGTATCATCAAATGGAACGAGGGCACCAGTTACCCGATCCAGAGCGGTCACCCCTGTTTGGGTTGCAGCGAGGAGAATTTCTGGGACAACAGCCCGTTCTATAAACGTATGCCCGATATACACGGATTCGGTATCGAGGCCACGGCGGATCAGATCGGTCTGGCTCTAGGAGCCGCTACCGCCGCCGGTATCGCCGTACATGCCGTAGCAACTAACATACGGAAAAAAGAGCTTATCGACAATGATGAGCCGGAAAGTAAATCTACGATCTAATAAAACACTACTATCATGTCAGAAAGAATTGTCATAGACCCCATTACCCGTATAGAAGGCCACCTGCGGGTAGAGGCTGAAATAGAAGGTGGCACGATCAAGAACGCTTATAGCTCGGGTACTATGGTGCGGGGCATCGAGAATATCGTAAAAGACCGGGATCCCCGGGATGTATGGGCTTTCGTAG
>OGKJ01000604.1_pt1 | contig 10163 bp, 8 predicted proteins | sample 1572461 | NCBI WGS metagenome assembly OGKJ01 (sample SAMEA2582080, study PRJEB24529) | metagenome | biome: Human gut stool | place: China | collected 2011 | reverse complement strand
ACTCTCTTTATGATGATCTATCTTCTGCGCCATGGCCAGACCGAATATAACGCCCAGAAGCGTTATCAGGGTCAGCGCGATATCCCGCTTTCACCCGAGGGCATGGCGCAGCTGCGCCGGGCGGATTTCGACCCGGACGTGGTCTATGTTTCCACGTTACAGCGCACCAGCCAGACCGCCCGCATCCTGTTTCCCACCGCAAAACTCATCCCGGTGGACGGACTGAAGGAGATGTGCTTCGGCAGCTTCGAGGGCAAAAACTACGTCGAGATGGAGCACGACGCCGATTATCAGGCGTGGGTGCAGGCCAACTGCGAGAGCAAATGCCCCGACGGTGAACGGAAGGACGACTTCTCGAACCGCATCTGCAGCGCCTTCTCTGCTCTGGTGGACAAGGCGCTGGCCGACGGCGAAGAGCTGCTGGTCATCCTGGCCCACGGCGGCACCCAGATGGCCGCCATGGAGCGCTATGCCCTGCCCCATGCAGATTACTACCACTGGTGCGCCCCGAATGCGGGCGGCTATCTGCTGGATGCCTGCGACTGGGCCGAACAGCGGGTACTCCGCCTCGTGCGCACCGTGCAATACACAAAGGAGGCGGCAGAATGATCGGAGCAGCCGTTTTGGGCGGGTTCATGCTGGATCTTCTCTTTGGCGACCCGGCGTGGCTCCCCCACCCCGTGGTGTACATGGGCAGGGCCATCTCCGCGCTGGAAGGGCGGCTGCGGGCCCGCCCGCCCCGGACGCCGCAGGGCGAACTGCTGGGCGGTGCCATTCTGGCGTTCTGCCTGCCGGTGGGCACCTTCCTGCTGACGAGCCTCGTCTGCCTGGGGGCCGCAGCGCTCAGCCCCTGGCTGGGGCTGGCCGTGCAGATGTTCTGGTGCGGGCAGGCGCTGGCCGCAAAGGGGCTGGCGCAGGAGAGCACCCACGTCTACCGGGAGCTTATCAAGCCGGACCTGCCCGCCGCCCGCCGGGCCGTGAGCCGCATCGTGGGGCGGGACACCCAGAACCTGACACTGGAAGGCGTGACCAAAGCCGCCGTGGAGACCGTGGCCGAAAACGCCAGCGACGGCGTCATCGCGCCACTGCTCTATATGCTGCTGGGCGGTGCCCCGCTGGCCCTGACCTACAAGGCCATCAACACGATGGACAGCATGCTCGGCTACAAAAACGAGAAATATCTTTATTTCGGCCGCGCCGCCGCCAAACTGGACGATGCGGCGAACTATCTGCCCAGCCGGATCGCCGGGCTGCTCTGGGCCGCTGCGGCGGCGCTCACCGGGAACAGCGCTTCGGGCGCGTGGAAGATCTGGCGGCGGGACCGCCGGAACCATGCCAGCCCCAACAGCGCCCAGACCGAAAGCGCCTGCGCCGGGGCTTTGGGCGTCCAGCTGGCGGGGCCCGCCTGCTACTTTGGCGAATATTATGACAAACCCACCATCGGCGACCCTCTGCGGCCCATTGAGCCGGAGGACATCCGCCGCGCCAACCGGATGATGTATGCCGAAAGCCTGCTGGCACTGGCCATCGGGCTGGCAATCCGGCTGGCGGTCTGTAGATTTATGTAAGGAGACGACCCATGGAAAACTTGGTACACGGCGGCGACTGGGCCGGATACCGGGCACAGTTCGGGCGGGATGCGCTGGACTTTTCGGCCAACGTGAGCCCGCTGGGCCTGCCGGAAGGGGTGGCAAAGGCCATCACGGCGGCACTCCCCACCGCAGACCGCTACCCGGACCCGCTCTGCCGGGAACTGCGGGCAAAGCTCGCCCTGCACGAGGGTGTGCCCGCAGACCACATCCTCTGCGGCAACGGCGCGGCCGACCTCATCTTCCGGCTGGTGTGGGCCAAAAAGCCCCGCCGGGCGCTGGTCACCGCCCCCACGTTCGCCGAATATGCCGCCGCACTCGAAACCGTCGGCTGCACGGTGGAGCGCTTCATCTTGCAGGCGGCAGACGATTTTGCGGTGCCGGAAGCATTCCTCTCCGCCATCGACGACCGGGTGGACCTCATCTTCCTCTGCCAGCCCAACAACCCCACCGGCCAGCTCACCCCGCCGGACTTCGTGGCCCGCATCCTGCAGCGCTGCACCGCCTGCGGGGCGCTGCTCGTGCTGGACGAATGTTTCCTCGATTTTTTGCCCGACCATGCGCAGCTGACCGCAAAGCCCCTGCTGGGCAGCGGCGATCTTCTGATCCTGAAAGCCTTCACCAAACTGTATGGCATGGCAGGCGTCCGGCTGGGGTACGCTCTGAGCGCGGACACGGCCCTGCTGGACGCCATGCAGCACACCGGCCAGCCCTGGGCTGTTTCCAGCCTGGCGCAGGCGGCGGGGCTGGCCGCACTGGACGAGACCGCCTACGTGGAGCAGGTCCGCGCCCTCATCGCAGCGCAGCGGCCCCTGCTGGCCTCCGGCCTGCGGGCTCTGGGGCTGCGGGTGCTGGACGGGCGCGCCAATTATCTGTTGTTCCAAGGCCCCGAAACGCTGGGCGAGACCCTGCGGCAGAAGGGCGTCGTTCTGCGCAGCTGCGCAAATTATCCGGGCCTTGACGGCAGCTGGTACCGCACCGCCGTGCGCACGGCGGCGGAAAACGAGCAGCTGCTCCAGACCCTTTCGGAGGTGTTTTCATGAGCAAAGCCCAGTGCATCATGGTCCAGGGCACGATGAGCGGCGCGGGCAAAAGCCTGCTGTGCGCGGCGCTCTGCCGCATTTTTGCACAGGACGGCTACCGCGTGGCCCCCTTCAAGAGCCAGAACATGGCGCTGAATAGCTTCGTCACCCGCGACGGGCTTGAAATGGGCCGGGCGCAGGTGGTGCAGGCCCAGGCAGCCGGCATCGAGCCGGATGTCCGGATGAACCCCATCCTCCTCAAGCCCAGCAGCGATGTGGGCAGTCAGGTCATCGTGAACGGCGAGGTGCGGGGCCAGATGCCCGCCGCCGCCTACTTCAAGATGAAAAAATCGCTCATCCCGGACATCCTCGCCGCCTACAACAGCCTGGCCGAGGATGTGGACATCATCGTCATCGAGGGGGCCGGCAGCCCCGCCGAGATCAACCTGAAGGCCGACGACATCGTGAACATGGGCCTCGCCCGGCTCGTGGACGCACCGGTGCTTCTGGCGGGCGACATCGACCGGGGCGGCGTTTTTGCCCAGCTGTACGGCACCGTAGCGCTGCTGGAACCGGACGAACGCGCCCGCATCAAGGGGCTCATCATCAACAAATTCCGGGGCGACGTCGAGATCCTGCGCCCTGGCCTTGCCATGCTGGAAGAGAAGACCCATCTGCCGGTGCTGGGCGTCGTGCCCTATCTGAAGGTGGACATCGAGGACGAGGATTCGCTCTCCGAACGGCTGGACGCCGACAAAGCGGTCAAGCCGCTGGACCTCGCCATCGTCCGGCTGCCCCACATCTCGAACTTCACCGATTTCATGCCGCTGGAGCAGCACCCGCTGCTCGGTGTGCGGTATGTACAAAACGCGCGCACCCTCGGCACACCCGACCTGATCCTGCTGCCCGGCACCAAGAACACCATCGACGACCTGCTCTGGCTGCGGCAGTCCGGTCTGGAACCGGCCCTGCTCAAGCTGGCTGCGCGGGGCACCCCGGTCTTCGGCGTCTGCGGCGGGTATCAGATGCTGGGCGAAACGCTGGCCGACCCCATGGGCAGCGAGAGCGACCGTCCGCAGACCCTGCGCGGGCTGGGTCTGCTGCCCACCCGCACCGTCTTTACTGCGCAAAAACGCCGCACCCAGACCCACGCCACCGCCGCGGCCAGGCCGTTTGCCGGGGCCGCGCTGACGGGCTATGAGATCCACACCGGCCGCACCGAGGTGCAGGGCCTCCCCTTTTGTACCCAGGCCGACGGCCATCCCGAAGGCTGTGTGCAGGGCGATGTTTTCGGCACCTATCTGCACGGTCTTTTTGACACCGGCGAACTGACCGAAAAACTCGTGGAATTTTTGTGCAAACGAAAGGGCATCCGCCCCGAAAGTGCTGCGCTCATCCCGATGGAGCAATACCGCCAGCAGCAGTTCGACCGGCTGGCCGACGGGGTACGCAGCGCTCTGGATCTGGATGCCCTTTACGCCGCAATGGGCCTGAACGGAAGGAGCCGCACATGACACCGCAGCATCATCTCCCCGCCGACATCGAGCGGACGAGCCTTTCCATCATCACCGCCGAGCTGGAAACGCTGGGCCTGACCCCGCCGCCGGAAACGGCTGCGGTGGTCAAGCGGGTCATCCACACCACGGCGGATTTCGATTACGCCCGGAATCTGCGCTTCACGCCAGGTGCCGTCGCCGCCGGAGTCGCCGCCCTGCGGGCCGGGACGCCCATCGTCACCGACACCAACATGGCGCTGGCCGGCATCACGCGGCCCGGCCTTGCCAAAGTGGGCAGCGCGGCGCTCTGCTACATGGCCGACCCGGAGGTCGCCGCTGCCGCCAAGACCGCCGGGACCACCCGCGCCGTGGCTTCCATGCACCGGGCCGCGCAGGAGCATCCGGGTGCCATCCTGGCCGTCGGCAATGCCCCCACAGCCCTTCTGACCATCGCCGAAGAGATCGAGGCCGGGCTGCGGCCTGCGCTCGTCATCGGGGTGCCGGTCGGTTTTGTGAACGTGGTGGAAAGCAAAGAGATCCTCTTCGCCGCCTGCGAAGCCCACGGCGTCCCCGCCATCGCCGCCATGGGCCGCAAGGGCGGCAGCAACGTCGCCGCCGCCATCTGCAACGCGCTGGTCTACTCTGCCGCCGAAATGCTGGACCCCACCGCGAGAGGGTGGAAATAGGCAGAGAAGAAACGGCGTAATTTTTGGTTTTTTGTTTTGCTGCAAATCTTGCGGGATGAGTCAGGATGTGGTAGGATGGGAACAGAATATAAGTTCACATGTCTGAAAAAGGGAAGGGAGCCTGACCATGCCGCGCTACACCGTAAACAATGATACCGTTGACGATCTTTTGTCCAACATCAAATCCGGAACGATTGCCATTCCGGAAATGCAGCGTCCCTTTGTCTGGGATACCTCCCAGGTCCGTGACCTGATGGATTCTCTGTACAAAGGTTTCCCGGTCGGTTACATTATCATCTGGCAGAATCCGGATGTGAAACTGAAAGACGGCTCCATTGCCATTGGGAAAAAAGTTCTCATTGATGGACAACAGCGCATCACTGCCATGGCTGCCGCCATTGTCGGGCAAGAAGTGCTGGACAACCATTACAAATGGAAACGGATCAGCATTGCATTCAACCCGATGGATGAGACCTTTGAGGTCTCCAACTCGGCGAATCAGCGCAGCAGCAAATGGATTCCCGATATCGCGCCCGTCTTTGTACACGGTTTTGATTCATTTTCGTTTGTCATGGAGTATTGTAAAAAGAATGATATTCCTGATCAGATGCCCCGGATCAACAAAGTCATCAACAATCTCCTGGCCATCCAGAACAACAGCTTGGGTGTTATCACACTGGCTGCCGATCTGGATATCGACAGCGTTACGGATATTTTTATCCGCATCAACTCCAAAGGCGTCGTCCTTTCACAGGCCGATTTTGCCATGTCTAAAATTTCTTCCAATGAAGTCTACGATGGCAATATCACCCGGAAGACCATTGACTATTTCTGCCACCTGCTGGAATCCCCCGAAGACCTGCGGGACATCCAGCAAAACGACACTGCCTTTGCTGCACGGAAAGAATTTGAGGCCATCCGCTGGGCTGCATCCAAAGTTTCTCCCATTTACCGCACTTCTTATACCGATATCCTGCGCGTAGCATTCACCTATAAATTCAACCGCGGCAAGCTGGCCGATCTGGTCAGTCTTCTTTCCGGCCGTGATTTTGAAAACCGCGAGTTCAAAATCGAGATCGAGGAGCAATCTTTTTACCAGCTTCATGAAGCAGTTCTGCAAGCCGTCAATCAAACAAATTATGAGCGTTATCTGATGATCGTCCGATCTGCCGGTATTGTCCGGCGTTCTCTGATCCGCTCACAGAACGTTTTGAACTTCGGCTATGCACTTTTCCTTGCTCTTCGCGAGCGGAAAGTAGAGAACAACAAGATCGAACAGATCGTCCGGCGCTGGCTGGCCCTCTCGATTCTGACCGGGCGCTACTCTGCTTCTCCGGAATCCTCGTTTGATTATGATATCAAGCGGTTCTTCTCCTATGATGACCCCATGGAGTATCTGCGCATAACGGAGGCCGGTGAGCTTTCAGACGCATATTGGTCGGTGAATCTCGTCCAACGTCTCAACACCTCGGTCGCCAGCAGTCCCTATTTCAATCTGTTCCTCATCGCACAGGTCAAAGCGCACGATAAGGGGTTCCTGTCCACGCAGATTGACGTTGAAACCATGTTGGAAAATCGTGGAGATATCCATCATCTGTTCCCCAAGAAGTATCTGATCCAGCACGGCATCCCGCAGGCCCAGTATAACCAGATCGCCAATTATGCTTTCATTCAGCAGGAGATCAATATCAAAATCAGAGACAATGCCCCTTCTGTTTATATGCGCGAGGTTTTTCACCAGTGCGAAACCAAGCAGCCTGTCTATGGAGGCATCGTCGAAGCGAGTGCTCTGCGTGAAAATCTCCGGCAGAACTGCATTCCGGATGGATTTGAAGATCTGGAGATCCATGACTATCAGCAGTTCCTTGCGCAGCGCCGGGTCCTGATGGCGGAAAAAATTCACCAATATTACGATGCCCTGTAAAATCCGCACCACATGGGAGACCCTTTTACGAACTTCGAACGCTTCACCCATCCGGACTATCCGCTTTTCCTGCCCACGACCTGCGGAAGGAAACCTCGCAGACAGGGAATCTTAACGTTGTCGCCATAAAAGATGTTTTCTGAATTTGCTCTATCAGCCGCAGCCCTGCCGGGTCTGCGGCTTTTTTATGTTCTGCCAAAAAACTCTTGACAAGTTCTCATTTCTGCTTATAATTATCTACGGTAATTAGCTTTGGTAATTATTTGAGGGGGAACTGCCATGACTGTCGAACTCATCAAGCGGATGATGGACGCATGCTATCAGGCCAAGCGGGTGCGGGATCTGCTCCCGCCGCTGCCAAAGGGCGTTATGCCGTCCTACATCCACTATCTGGACAGCATCCAGAAGCTGGAGCAGCAGGGTGTGCAGGTCAAGGTGTCCGACCTGAGCGACGCACTGAACCTGCCCCGCCCCGGTGTGACCCGCACTGTGAAGGAGATGGAAGCCAAAGGCTACCTGAAAAAGACCGCCTCGGCAGAGGACGGCCGGGTGACCTACCTTTCCATCACCGAAGCCGGGGCACAGCTCTCGCAGACATACGACAAGCAGTTTTTTGACGCGCTAGTCCCCTGCCTGCAAGGCGTCCCGGAAGCGGATGTTGAAACGACTATCCGCACCATCGAAGCATTCCACCAAGTGTTTTGCGAAAGGAGAACTTCCCTTGAGATCTGAGAAAAACGATTTTACGCAGGGCAGCATCCTAAAAAAGCTGGCTGCCTTCATGCTCCCCATCCTGGGCGCACTGGTGCTGCAGGCGGCCTATGGCGCGGTAGACCTGCTGGTCGTGGGCCGGTTTGGCTCCACCATCGGCCTGTCGGCGGTCTCCACCGGCAGCCAGGTGCTCAACCTCGTCACCTTCGTCGTCACCCAGCTGGCCATGGGCGTCACGGTTCTCATTTGCCCGTTATCTGGGTGAGAAAAAGCCGGAGCTCATCGGCTCGGTCATCGGCGGTGCGGCCGTCGTGTTTACCCTTCTCTCCGCCGTGCTCTTCGTTGTGATGGTCGGTTTTGCGCGCAGCATCTCGGTGCTGATGCAGGCCCCCGCCGAGGCTGTGGCCCTGACTGCCAGCTACGTCCGCATCTGCGGTTCCGGCATCTTCTTCATCGTGGCATACAACCTGCTGGCCGCCGTCTTCCGCGGCCTGGGCGACAGCAAGTCGCCCCTGCTCTTTGTTCTGGTGGCCTGCGTCGTCAACATCATTGGCGACCTCGTTCTGGTCGCCGGTTTCCACCTCGATGCCGCCGGTGCCGCCATTGCCACCGTAGCGGCGCAGGCCGTCAGTGTCGTCTGCGCCGTGGTCATCCTGCTCAAGAAAAAGCTCCCCTTCACGATCCGCAAGTCTGACTTCCGGCTGAACCTGCAGAGCCGCAAGTTCCTGAGCATCGGCCTGCCGCTGGCGCTGCAGGAGTTTCTGACCCAGCTTTCCTTCCTGGCCCTCTGCGCGTTCGTCAACCGGCTGGGTCTGGAGGCTTCCTCCGGCTACGGCGTCGCCTGCAAGATCGTCAACTTTGCCATGCTCATCCCCAGCTCGCTCATGCAGTCCATGGCATCCTTCGTCTCCCAGAACATGGGTGCGGGCAACCCCAAGCGCGCCAAAAAGGCCATGTTCACCGGCATCGGCATCGGTCTGGCCTTCGGCTGCGCGATGTTCGCCCTCGTTTTCTTCCGGGGCGATCTGCTCTCCAATGTCTTCACCACCGACGCTGCCGTCATCCAAAACGCCTTTGCCTACCTGAAGGGCTTTGCACCCGAAACGCTTGCCACCGCCGTGCTGTTCAGCATGGTGGGCTACTTCAACGGCAGCGACAAGACCGTCTGGGTCATGGTCCAGGGCCTGGTGCAGACCCTGCTCGTCCGCCTGCCCATGGCCTACATCATGAGCATTCAGCCCAACGCCAACCTGACCATGATCGGTCTGGCGGCCCCCACCTCCACCGTGGTGGGCATCGTGCTGAACGTCTGCTTCTTCCTCGCCCTCGAACGGCGGAGCAAAAAGGCCGCTGTCTGACCTCATAAACACGCAAGGCCGCTCCCCTGCACAATGCACGGGAACGGCCTTTGTTTGCTGTCCATTCAAAACGCCTCCGGACGGTCTGCGCGCCCTCCCTATTCCATGGGAGGGGCACACTCCATCCGGAGGCGTCTGTTTTTATTCCACGGTCACGCTCTTGGCCAGGTTGCGGGGCTTATCCACGTCGCAGCCACGCAGCACAGCCATATAGTAGGCGAACAGCTGCAGCGGCACGATGAGCTGCAGCGGCATGAGCAGGTCGTCGTAATCGTCCAGACGGACAACATAGTCTGCCACGCCGTCCGGCACCACGGCGTCTTTCGTCGTGAAGAGCAGGACCTTCGCGCCCCGGCTCTTGGTCTCCTTGGCGTTGGAGATGGTCTTTTCGTAGACCTTTTTCTGGGTGGCCAGCGCGATGACCGGCACACCGTCCGTGATGAGGCTGATGGTGCCGTGCTTGAGCTCACCGGCAGCGTAGGCGTCCGAGTGAACGTAGCTGATCTCCTTCAGCTTCAGGCTGCCTTCCAGCGAAAGCGAATAATCGAACCCGCGCCCGATGAAGAAGCAGCTCTGGGTGTTGACGAACCGGCTGGCCAGGTACTTGATCTGTTCGCAGTCGGCCAGGCGGGGCTTGATGACCTCGCTGGCGCGGAGAAGCTCTGCGGTCAGGCGGCGGGTCTCGGCCTCGGTCTGGGCACCGCGCGCATAGGCCAGCCGCAGCGCAAAGAGGTACAGCACACACATCTGCACCATGTAAGCCTTGGTGGAGGCCACCGCGATCTCCGGCCCGGCGTAGGTATAGAGCACATAGTCTGCCGCGCGGGCAATGGAGCTGCCCACCACGTTGACGATGGCCAGCACCGGCACACCCCGGCTCTTTGCCAGCTTGAGAGCCGCCAGTGTGTCGCTGGTCTCACCCGACTGGCTGATGATGATGACCAGATCGTTTTTGTTCAGGATGGGGTCGCGGTAACGGAACTCGCTGGCGATGTCCACTTCGGCGGGGACGCGGGCCAGCGTCTCGATGGCCGCCTTGCCCACCATGCCCGCGTGCATGGCCGTGCCGCAGGCCACAAGGTGGATGTTCTTGATGCTGCGCAGCTTCTCGTCGCTCAGCTCCGGGATGCGGAGGTCGGGCATACCGTCCTCCACGCGGGGGCTGACCGTTGCCGTGATGGCGGCGGGCTGCTCGTTGATCTCCTTGAGCATAAAGTGTGGATAACCGCCCTTTTCCGCCGCTTCCATGTCCCAATCGGCGGTCAGGATCTCCCGCTCCACCGGCTCGGCGAACTCGTTGTAGAAGCGGATGCACTCCCGCGTCACGACGGCAAGGTCGCCCTCTTCGAGAACGCTGTAGCGGCGGGTATACTTGAG
>OGKJ01000598.1_pt1 | contig 10265 bp, 5 predicted proteins | sample 1572461 | NCBI WGS metagenome assembly OGKJ01 (sample SAMEA2582080, study PRJEB24529) | metagenome | biome: Human gut stool | place: China | collected 2011 | reverse complement strand
AATGTAGTGAACGCTTCTTTATCCTTTATATCAACAGATATTACTTGATTGATATCAACTAATTTACTATTATAAAAGAAGTGAAAATCGGTTTGACTTTCAATCAGTTCCAAAACTTCTTTTATAGATTGATCTGTCGCTTTAAAAGAAAGTGAGGTGCTTTGAGCATTTGTTGTCATAGCAAATGACATACTAATTGATAAACATACAAGAAATAAGGTCAACTTCATAATTCTTGATATTTTAGATACCAACCTGACAAACGCTGATTTATCTCCATCAAGTTGGAAATATAAATTATTCATCATATTTTTGTAATTGATTTAAGATTAAAAAATAAATTTCTTAGTCGGTTTAAAGACCTCTATCAAATTGTTTCATATGGGAAGATGCTGGTAACATTTTCCCGTATGTTTTTTAGATAGATCAAGTCTACATTCTTGTTCTTTTATTCCATAGGCCATATTATTTAATTATTATACATTTTTCTTTATTTTCCTTTCCAAAGTATAACCCGAGTACGGTTAGTACCTTTGCTATCATCTGTCTTCATATCTTCTATACGATAATCAATATTTGAAGATATTCTCAAATAGTCTAGTGTCTGAGATAGCAGCCTATTATCTAAAATACCGGTTAAACAATAGCTTTTAATCTCCGCATCCTGAATCACAAATTCAACATTATAGTAATATGACAATTTTTTCAAAGCCTCAGGTAAAGGCGTATCCTTGAACATCAGTTTGCCATCCATCCATGCGGTTTCATAGATCGTATTTATTTTCATCACAGAAATTTCTTCTTTATCCAAGTTGCAAATCGCTTTTTCGGATGGTAGTAACGTCCTATGACTCACATTCCCTGATTTATTCTTCACCTCGAGATTTACGGAGCCCGTCACTAAAGTAGTCGAAATTATATTCTCATCCCCATAAGCTTGTATATTAAACTCCGTGCCTAAAACTCTAACCCTATGCTGATCTCCTGAAGTACTGACAATAAAAGGTTGTTTTTCGTTGTGAGTGACTTTAAAATAGGCTTCTCCTGATAAACATACTTTTCTTTCTTTTTGGTCATAAGACATCGGATAGGATAAAACACTACCCGAATTTAGATAAACAACAGTACCATCCGGTAAATTAAAGCGTGTACGGACTCCCGCATTTGCCTGAAGTGTTATAATTTGAGGATCTCCAAATTCAGAATCAACCTTTCTATGGGAAAATAAGGTTGATAGCCCAATGATAGCAATTATACAAGCCGCAGCAGCAGAGAACCTCTTCAGCCAATATAAACGGGTCCGTTTTGCTAATCGTTGTTCCAGCTTTTCGTAGGCAATCAATGGATTTCGGCTAGCGATCCGTTCCATCGCATTGTTCGCATAATATATACGGGCGGTCTGTAATAAGATCCTCTTATTATTTTCATCCGCTTCCAGCCAAGCTTCAATATAAGATTTTTCCTCATTGGAAGCTGTGTCCTTTATATACCGTAAAAGCATCATACCTTCCGGCTCTTGGATATTAATATGTCTATTTTCAGTTTTCATTCTTATCTGTTTCTATAACTAAGACAATCCTGAACGAACACACCCTTAACTAAAAAGCATTTTTTTACGGAAGACTTTAGACTTACCTACTTTTCCATAGGATATATACTTCATCAGTAAAGTAAGTAGTACTTCATCGGTAAAGTAAGTATATCTTGTGATAAGGATGTCCTAAAAGTGATATTTCGATGTGGTTACCCTAATTTTAACCTTGAATATCCAAGATAAAATATATCTTTGCTTACAGAAAAGAAAGGATGAAGAAGGTGCTATGGATGATTCTACTTTAATTGAACAAATACAATTAGGAAGTAAAGACGCTTTTAAACAGATGTTTATCAAATTTTATTCGCCACTATGCGAATATGCTTCCCAATATGTTTCTGATGAGGATGCCGAAGAACTTATTCAGGAGCTAATGTTATTTATATGGGAAAACCGAAATTCCTTATTTGTAGAGATATCCTTGAAATCCTATCTTTTTATGGCTGTTAAGCATCGTTGCCTCAATGCGATCAAAAGGCAATTGTATCATGAGCGAGTACATAGCCTGATTTATGATAAGATTAAAGATCAATTTGAGAATCCTGATACCTATTTCGTAAACGAGCTTACAGAGAATATCACGAAAGCAATCGAAGAATTGCCTGAGAATTACCGGGAGACATTTAAACTTAGCCGATTCGGAGAACAATCTAATCTCCAAATCGCAGAGGCCTTAGGGGTTTCTATAAAAACCGTGGAATACCGGATTACACAATCCTTGAAAATATTGCGAGTTAAGTTGAAGGACTATTTACCTTTTATAATGTTCTTGTTCTAAGAATACTCTCCATAAATCCAAAGGCCTGCACGATTGTTAATAATATCAAATCCATAAAAGTTATATTAAACTATTTTGAATGAACCATGTCTATCTTTTCGTAATTGTAAACAATGTAATCCATATAGTTATGAAATCGGGAAAGTGCCTTTTGATGTTGTTGATGATCCTTTTTTCACCGATGGCTTTCGCACAGCAAAGCGGTGTTAATGTTACCGGATCTGTCGTTGAGCAAGGTAGTGATACCCCCATCGAGCAAGCAACGGTACGATTGCTGAACGTAAAAGACAGTGCCATGGTACGAGGTGTGGTGAGCGCCCGTAATGGTAGTTTTACCTTGAAAAACGTAAAGAAAGGAAGTTATTTACTACACATCACATTCATCGGATACGATCCATTGTACCAACCCTTGCAAATCACCGGAAAGAAAAACCCCGTAAACGTAGGTAAACTTGAATTAAGCGACGGAGCGATCGAGTTGGGAGAAGCCGTGGTTATAGGTAAGGCACCCGAGGTTACCGTTCGCAACGACACTGTGGAATACAATGCGGATTCTTATAAAGTAACCGAAGGCTCCGTTTTGGAGGATTTATTGAAAAAGATGCCCGGTGTGGAGGTAGATAGCGAAGGCAAGATCACCGTCAATGGAAAAGAGGTGAAAAAGGTAATGGTGGACGGAAAGGAGTTCTTCTCCGATGACCCGAAAGTGGCCTCCAAGAATCTTCCAGCCAAGATGATCGATAAATTACAGGTACTTGATAAGAAAAGCGATATGGCCCAAATGACCGGCTTCGACGATGGAGAGGAAGAGACCGTCATCAACCTAACCGTGAAACCCGGCATGAAGCAAGGTTGGTTTGGCAACGCATATGGTGGATACGGAAGGAAAGATCGGTATGAAGGCAACGCCATGGTCAATCGTTTCGTGAATAATGACCAGATCACGTTCATGGGGGGAGCGAATAACACGAATAATATGGGCTTTTCCGATCTAGCCTCAACAATGTTCTCCGGTATGGGAGGCGGTGGAGGCCGACGAGGAGGTTTCGGAGCGGGTAGCGGTATCACCTCTTCCGGAAACGCAGGTTTGAACTTCAGCAAGGAATTCAAGCCGGATAAACTAACTCTTGGGGGAAATACTCGTTATTCCCATTCCGACAATGACGCTCGCAGCAAGAGTGATCGGCAGAATATCCTTCCCGGAGATAGTTCCTCCTATGATAATAGCGAGGCGATGAGCCGTACGAAGAGCGATAACTTTGGCGTAGACTTTCGCTTGGAATGGAAACCGGATACGATGACTCAACTTATCTTCCGCCCGAGTTTCAGCTTCAGCCACAGCATGAACGACAATTTCAGTGATGCTACCACCTTGGATAACGAACGGGATACGGTCAATACCAACAAATCCAGTAATTACTCGGAAAGTAACGGGTACAACCTAAATGCCAGCATCGATTTCAGCCGTAAGCTGAATAACAAAGGACGTGTGTTCAGCGCCACCCTTTCTGGAGGCAATAGCGATTCGTACAGTGACGGCATGAACCGTTCCGACATCGTTTATTTCAACCAGACTGATGCCTTGAAGAATAGCATTATCGACCAGCGCTCACGTTACGACAACAAAGGTTTCAATTACCGGGCCTACGTATCGTGGGTAGAACCGATCGGGCATAATAATTTCATCCAAGCCACTTATAGCATCAGCCAACGGAAACAAGAAGCCTTGAAGAATGTTTACAACCAAGACGCTGATGGTATATATAATGTATTAGATTCCGCCTACAGCCAAAGCTATCGCAATAACTTTATCAGCCAGCGGGCCAGCTTGAGCTTCAAGTCTCAACGGGCAAAGTTCAACTACACGATCGGCTTGAATCTGGACCCATCCTATTCCAGCAGCGAGAATTTCGTTGGCGACACGACCTTATCCAAGATAACCCGTAAGGTGGTCAACCTCTCCCCGATGGCTCAATTCAACTATATGTTCGATAAGCGTACGAATCTTCGTATCATGTATAATGGCCGTACCAGCCAACCGAGCATTACTCAATTACAACCGGTAGCGGATATCTCGGACCCGACGAATATCACGATCGGTAACCCGGATTTGAATCCCCGCTATACGAACAACGTATTTATTCGTTTCCAACAGTTCACACCGGAGAAACAACGGGCCTTTATGATCATGGCAAACGGTAGTTATATCATCAACGATATCGTAAGTTATACCTCTTATAACCAAGAGACAGGTGTAAAGACCACCACTTACAAAAACGTAAATGGCAACTATAGTGGCAACGTCCGTATGATGTTGAATACCCCCTTGAAGAATAAGAAATTCTCCATCAACTCCATGACAATGGCCTCGTTCGCTAATAGCAACGGATATATCAACGAGGAGAAGAATACGAACCGGAATCTCATATTGTCCGAACGTGGTGGTATCGACTTCCGCTCCTCTTATCTGGATCTGGGCGTAAACGGGAATATTCGTTACAATGCCACCAGCAACTCCCTGCAAAAGGAAAATAACCAAAACACCTTCAATTACGGAGCCGGCGGTTACACGACAATCTATCTGCCCCTCAATTTCAAGATAGAGAGTGACGTGAACTGGTCTACCAACTCTGGCTACGGGGACGGATTCAAACAGAACGAAGTCCTATGGAATGCCTCAGCCTCCAAGTCTTTCTTAAAGAATAACCAAGGGACGCTCCGTTTCAAGATCTACGATATCCTGCAACAACGAAGCAATATCTCCCGTTCCGTTACCGCTAGCTATATACAAGACTCAGAATATAACACGCTAGGCAGTTATTTCATGGTACACTTCATCTATCGGTTCAGCATCTTCAAAGGTGGGGCCACTACCAGCGACATGAAAACGCCGGGTAGAGGCGGACGGGGAAGAGGTCCGATGGGCGCTCCTCCGGGACATCGATTTTAATCCCCTAAGTGGAGACTTTATAAAGTCCGTACGCAACAAAAAACGCACCGGACTTGTTTTTACTTAGGATAATATATAAAAAACTTAGGATAAAATAACGCTAACTAGCGCATTAACAGCGGAGTTTCAATGCTTAGCTAACATATATCCTCTATGCCCACAAAGTATTATTAACATTTTAAACGGATTATTTTTACCTTTTTTGTGTAAATATTAAACTAAAACATACGTTATTTGTTGCAATATTAAGAGAAAGATATTGATATGAGGAAGTCGACAATTTGGTTGCTTGCGGTAGTTATGGCTTTTGCCTTCGCCGGGTTATTATACCTACAGGTAAACTATGTGAGCATTATACTTAAGACACGCAGCGAACAGTTCAATGAGACTGTCAAAAGAAGCCTGCGCCAAGTATCTAAGAATCTGGAATTGGATGAGACCCGTAAATACCTCGAGGATGATATCAACCGGGATGAGACAAATTTCATGTATCAAAATGCCCCGGATGCCCAAAGCCTAGGACAAGTGATCAACCATGAGAAATACCAATTACAGATCAAGGATTCTAATGGAACCGTTCAACAAATAGAGATGCAAAGTTTTAGCGCCCATAAGTTCGAGCCGCTCTCTTCCTTGTCAAAACGGCAGTCTGCCAACAGCATCGTAAACACATCTAAAGATTTACAGAAGACACTAAAAAGACGTTACCAGTACCAAGGTGGACTGATAGAGGAGGTGATTTACAACATCTTATACACCGCAAATCTAAAGCCGATCGAGGAACGTATAGATTTTAAAAAGCTGAACAATTACTTAAAAACAGAATTTATTAACAACGGTTTGAACTTGCCGTTTGTGTTTTCTGTTATTAACAAAGATGGAAATGTAGTATACCAGAGCGGAGAATTCCAAAAGCAACCGATCGCCTCTGACGTGATCACCCAAGTGCTTTTCCCGAACGATCCCCCATCGAAACTAAACTACCTGAGAGTTTATTTTCCGACGAAAGGGGATTATATCTCAAGCTCTATTACTTTCATCGTTCCATCGGTTATATTCTCATTGATCCTGTTGATAACCTTCGTCTTCACGATTTACATCGTATTCCGTCAGAAGAAGTTATCCGAGATGAAAAACGATTTTATCAACAACATGACGCACGAGTTGAAGACACCGGTATCCACGATCTCGCTCGCCGCCCAGATGTTGAAGGATTCGGATATAACGAAGAGTCCGGACGTATTCAAGCATATATCCGGCGTAATCAACGACGAGACGAAGCGATTGAGCTTCTTGGTCGAGAAAGTGCTACAGATGTCTTTGTTCGAACGACAGAAAGCAGCGCTTAAATTGAAAGAAATTGACGCGAATGATTTGGTAGCGAACGTGGCTAACACCTTCGTTTTAAAGGTCGAGAAGTACGGCGGTACAATGGATATAGACCTGCAAGCTACAGAATCGGATATATATGTGGATGAAATGCATATCACCAATGTATTGTTCAACTTGATGGACAATGCGGTTAAATACCGCCGCCCGGAAGTTCCGCTTACATTGATGGCACGCACTTGGAACGAGAACGGAAAGCTGTTGATCTCCGTGGAAGATAATGGTATCGGTATCAAGAAAGAATATCTGAAAAAGGTATTCGACCGTTTCTTCCGCGTACCGACAGGCAACGTACATGACGTGAAAGGGTTCGGTCTCGGACTCGCTTACGTACGCAAAATTATTGAGGACCACAAAGGTACGATCCGTGCCGAAAGTGGTGCGGGAAACATTGGAACAAAATTTATTATTACTTTACCTCTTATAAAAAGTTAGTTATGGAAGAAAAACTAAAGATCTTCTTTTGTGAAGACGATGAGAATTTAGGAATGCTTTTAAGAGAATACTTACAAGCTAAAGGGTATGTAACGGACCTATTCTCTGACGGAGAAGCCGGATACAAAGGTTTTACCAAAGGTAAATACGATCTTTGTGTGTTGGATGTCATGATGCCAAAGAAAGATGGTTTCACCTTGGCACAAGAAATTCGCTCTATCAATCCTGATATCCCTATTATCTTCCTTACAGCCAAGACTATGAAGGAAGACATCTTGGAAGGATTCAAGATCGGCGCAGATGACTACTTGACAAAACCGTTTAGCATGGAAGAGCTATTGCTTCGTATCGAGGCTATCCTTCGCCGTGTGAAAGGTAAGAAGATGAAAGATATTCCTTTCTACAAGTTAGGAAACTTCTTGTTCGATACCCAAAAACAAACGTTGGCTATCGGAGACAAGGTTACGAAACTTACTACGAAGGAATGCGAATTATTAAGTTTGTTGTGCGCCCACGCAAATGAGATCCTTGAGCGTAACTACGCCTTGAAGACAATCTGGGTAGACGATAACTATTTCAACGCTCGTAGCATGGACGTTTATATCACGAAATTACGTAAATTGTTGAAAGACGATCCGGGTATCGAGATCATCAACATCCACGGCAAGGGTTATAAATTAATCACTCCTTCCGGGGAGGAACAAGCCCGTGAGGAAGGCATACAAGTGCTTTAATTCACTTGAACAATAACGACAGAAAAGGCTGGCTAAATGTAAGCCAGCCTTTTTTATACTTTCTTTCTTTTCCAGACTAAGAAGATCCCGAAAACGATCAATGTAACTAGTAACCCCAAAAGTTGAGAAAAACCGGAGGAAAGACCAAACCCTTCCGGAGCTACAAAAATATAGGTAGAACATACCGCCGTCATGAATAAGGCGGGAATCAAGGTTATCACATATAATTTCTTTGCTTGTACCAAATATACGGTTAAGGCCCATAGGGTAAATACTGCCAACGTCTGGTTACTCCATGCGAAATAACGCCAGATCATATCGAAGCCATCCTTATCTTTTTGACTATATAATAAGATTCCTATCGCAACGATAAACATGGGAATACAGATCATCAGACGTTTGACCACCGTTTTTTGCTCCATATGCAGGAAGTCTGCGACAATCAGACGAGCCGAGCGGAAAGCCGTATCGCCAGAAGTAATCGGAGCTGCTATCACCCCCAGTATCGCTAATACACCTCCGACAGCGCCCAGCCACTCTTTTGTGATACTGTCTACTACGACAGCGGCATTGTTCTCCTCCATTCCGTTATTATGGAAGAAATACGTAGCGGCGGCGGCCCAGATCAAGGCTACGATACCTTCGGCAATCATCGCTCCGTAAAATACGGGACGGGCGTATTTCTCACTTTTCATGCAACGAGCCATCAATGGACTTTGGGTAGCATGAAAGCCAGAGATAGCGCCACAAGCGATACTAACAAACATGATCGGAAAAATAGGCAAGCCTCCCGGATGCGTATTACTAAGTCCATCCGTAATCTCAGGTAACGGCGGCTGGTTAATAAATAACATAACCAAGATACCTACGGCCATAAATAGCAAAGCGATGGCGAATAATGGATAGATCTTTCCGATAATCTTATCAACAGGTAATAGAGTAGCCAGTATATAATAAATGAATACGACGATAATCCAGAACGTAGCATCTAGATATTCCGGAGTCAGTTTAGCCAGCAACCCTGCAGGCCCAGCTACGAAAACAGCACCCACCAAGATCATCAAGATAACCGTAAAGCCCCGCCTCAATTGCCTAAAGTTGTTCCCCAGATACCGTCCGATCAATTCAGGAAGACTTTCTCCATCATGCCGCAACGAAAGCATTCCCGATAGGAAATCATGGGTAGCGCCCGCAAATATACTTCCCAATACGATCCAAAGGAAAGAAGCTACCCCAAATTTAGCCCCCATGATAGCGCCGAAAATAGGTCCCAGACCCGCTATATTCAAAAATTGGATCATGAAAATCTTCCAAGTAGGAAGTGGAATAAAGTCAACACCATCCGCCATGGTCAGGGCAGGTGTCTTCCTTATCTTGTCAGGACCGAACACACGTTCCACATAACTTCCATACAAAAAGTATCCGCCTACAAGAACCAATAATGCAATAATAAAGGTTATCATATTCTATTTTTTGTTTTGTTGGGGCAAAAGTAACGAATTAATTGATTACTTCGTATCTTTGCCCTAAAATTAAAGTAAATGCGAACATTCTTTATAACTTTATTACTAGTCATAGTGAGTTTATCACCCGTTTTCTCACAACCTAAATATGAAATCCGTGCCACCTGGCTCACTACGCTCGGAGGAATGGACTGGCCTCGTAACAAGGCAGTAAACGCATCAGGCATCCGGCGTCAGCAAAAAGAATTATGTGATATACTGGATCGCCTGAAAGCCGCCAATTTCAATACGGTATTGTTGCAAACCCGTCTGCGCGGAGATATGATTTATCCTTCCGCCATAGAAACTTTCGCCGAATCACTGACAGGTAGCACAGGAGGGAATCCCGGATATGACCCTTTGGCTTTCGCCATCGGAGAATGCCACAAACGCGGCATGGAACTACATGCATGGATTGTTACGATTCCTGCCGGAAACACCCGTCAAGTACAATTGCAAGGACGTAGCTCCGTAGTACGGAAAAACCGGACTATTTGCAAACTTTATAAAGGTAACTGGTACTTGGACCCGGGAAATCCGGGAACCAAAGAATATCTGTCATGCATCGTAAAAGAAATAACTTCCCGTTATGATATAGACGGCATTCATTTCGATTACATCCGCTACCCTGAGCAAGCCGACAACTTTCCCGACAAGGACACCTACCGGAAATACGGCAAAGGTAAGGAGTTGAAACAATGGCGGCGTGATAATATCACAGATATTGTGCATAGGCTCTATACCGACATCAAGACTATCAAACCCTGGGTGAAAGTCAGCAGTTCCCCTATTGGCAAATACCGAGATACCAACCGATATCCCTCCCGTGGATGGAACGCTTATCATGTAGTTTACCAAGATGCTCAGAAATGGCTAAAAGAAG
>OGKJ01000597.1_pt1 | contig 10275 bp, 3 predicted proteins | sample 1572461 | NCBI WGS metagenome assembly OGKJ01 (sample SAMEA2582080, study PRJEB24529) | metagenome | biome: Human gut stool | place: China | collected 2011 | reverse complement strand
TTATTACCGTCTTACCCTGTTGTCTTTCCTGCGTGAATCGCATCCGGATTTGGCGGATGACGAGTCTTTTGTCGCCACCCGTAGTAACCATGCCGCCGAAGCCTTCAGCGCAGCCATCCGTTCCGGCCTGACTTACGACGATGCGGCACAGCAGGCGAACGACCTGCTTTTTCAAGGGTTGCATTTCTCACCTTTGGACACGCTGATCACCGTCCTTTGGAACGAGTTCGCCGCCGAAGTCCCCGAAGGCAGCGCACGCAGCGTGGCCTTGCAGTTGCTTCCCGAATGCCGGAAGGTCTTCTCCGGCTATACGCTCTCGGATGATTTCATGTTCAACCCGGAGTTCGATCGGCTGTATGACGAACTGACCGACACGGTTACAATCTGGTTGGAAGAGAATGGCTTATAATAAAAAGGCGCATCTCAGGGACAATATAGAGGCAATCCGGCTGATGTTCCGTTTGGAGAAGGAACAGCGTACCGCCACCCCGGAGGAAGCGGGCATACTCGCCGCCTACTCCGGGTTCGGGGGTATCAAGGCGGTTCTTTCTCCTTTCGGGAAACTCACCGACATACTCCGCTGGACACAGGCCGACCGTGAACTGTTCCCCCTGATTACGGAACTTCACAACGTCCTACGTGACGGAGCCGCTGACGAACGGGAATACAAGCGGATGGTGGAAAGCGTGAAGGCATCCACCTTCACCGCTTTCTACACGCCACCGGCCATTATCGACGCTATTGCTTCTTCTTTGGGCGAACACGGGGTATCGCCCGGCCGTTTCCTCGATCCTTCATCGGGAACCGGCAATTTTGTTTCAGCCTTCCAACCGCAATGCTACTCCGCATCCGGCAACTCGCCGGAAATGGTCACCTATGAAAAGGATTTGCTGACAGGCCGCATCCTTTCCCGGCTTCATCCCGAAGCGCAGGTCAACATCAAGGGCTTCGAGGAGCTTCCCCCGCATCGCAACGGCTATTTCGACGTGGTGAGCAGCAACATCCCTTTCGGTGACATACGTATTTTCGATCCCTCCTTCGACAACGGTACGGCCAGACGTTTTGCGCTGAACACACTGCACAACTATTTCTTTGTCAAAGGGCTGGACGCTGTCCGTGAGGGAGGTATCCTTGCTTTCATCACCTCGCAGGGGGTGATGAACTCCGCTATGGCTCATCCCATAAGGCAATACCTGATGAACCGATCCCGGCTGCTCTCGGCTGTCCGCCTGCCCAACAACCTCTTTACAGACTATGCCGGTACGGAGGTGGGCAGCGACCTGGTCATCTTGCAGAAGGACACGCTTTCCCAAAGGGAATACACCCCGCTCGAACGGTCTTTCGTCGAAGTCGGCACGCAGGCCGACGGGACGACGCAGAACGAGTATTTCGAGCATACCGCCGCCATCGTGCATACACGTGGCCATGTCGGTACCGATCCCTACGGTAAGCCGGCACGCATCTACCTGCATGACGGGGGCATGGAGGCCATCGCCGCCGACATGAAGTCTTTCCTTGACCGCAATCTCTCGGAACAGCTCGACTTGGACTTGTATCTCCGACATTCACCTGTACAGGAATTACGTGATTTGGTGAACCGTCCGGCAGAAACCATGCAGCAACGCATCGCACAAGTGCGGGAACTCAGTCAATCTGCGAACATAGACGGGCATTCCTCTTCCATGAATCAACAGACGGTACAGGTGGATCGTCGGGCTGTCACGCCGGAGCAACCATCAGCAGGTGCTCGGCAAACCACCGGAAAGACCACGCCGGAGCCGGTCATGTCCCTGTACGACCTTTTCGGCTTCACCCAAGAGGAGCGTTCACAGGTCAGGAAAAGGAAAACAAGGAGCACGAAGAAGGACTCCGGGCAGTTGTCCCTTTTCGATATGCCACCGTTGGAGCAACATCCCGCCCCGGCCGAACCGACTCCCCAAGAAAAAGAACGGCAGGAGCAGGAACGACTGAAACAGGAACGTCTCCGGCAAGAGGAAAAAGCCGCCCGACAGGAACGCATGAAGCCCCGTCCTTATCCGGCCGGTCTGCTGGAGCATCAACGTAACGGCTCCCTTGTGTATGACGACGCACAGATAGGTTACCTTTCCGCCGTCGGCGAGGGCGCACCGGTATTCAACCCGTTGGAACTGCCCGAACGCCAACGCCGCCGTGCGTCGCTCTACATCGAGATACGTGACACCTACCATCACCTGTACGAGAACGAGGCCGCTACTCATACCGGGAATCCGGCGTTGCGCACCATGCTCAACACCCTTTACGATGATTTCATCCGTCAGTTCGGCAACCTGAACGACAAGAAGAACATCGACCTGTTCCGTATGGATGCGGGCAACCGTGAGATCTTGTCACTGGAGCGTTACATCGACGGCCAAGCGGTCAAAGCGGTCATCTTCGACCATCCCGTTTCGTACAACATCAACGAGATCACCCATACCGACGACGTGCACGAGGCACTTACCGCCTCACTCAACAAATACGGCAACGTGGATATGGCGTACATGGAGTCCCTGACCGATAAATCGCAATCTGATCTGTTGGAGGAACTGCGTGGACGGATATTTTACAATCCCCTCTCGAAGAACTACGAGATTGCCGACCGTTTTATTTCCGGCAATGTCATGGCCAAGGCCGAACATATCGAGGAATATTTGCAGTCGCATCCCGATAACGGCGAGGCACGTATTTCTCTCGAAGCCCTGCGGCAGTCGCTTCCCACGCCCATACCTTTCGAGGATCTGGACTTCAATTTCGGTGAGCGTTGGATACAGGTCGGGAATGCCCAGCCCCTTGAGGTCGAGGTCGGGAAAGTACAGCCGCTACGCCTCATGGCTGTTCGACACGGACGTGTCCGTCTGCTATACCGCCAGCAACGACGAGTACAGCATCAAGGCCGACATGACCTCTCCACGCATCATGAACCAGTATTCGGTGCGTTCGGAGAGCCGCATCTTCAACGGCATCGCCCTCATGCGCCATGCCATCCACAACACCACGCCCAACATCACCAAGACCGTATTGGACAAAACGGGCAAGGAAATGAAGATACGTGACCCGGAGATTACCTTGCTTGCCAACAGCAAGATTGACGAAATCCGTAACGGCTTCTCCGACTGGCTCATGGAACAGTCGCCGGAGTTCAAGCGGAAAATGGCGGACATGTACAACCGCAAGTTCAACTGTTTCGTCCGTCCCAAGTACGACGGCTCGCACCAGAACTTTCCCGACCTCGACCTCAAGGGGCTGGGCATTCCCGACCTGTATCCCAGCCAGAAGGACTGCATCTGGATGCTCAAGCAGAACGGAGGGGGCATCGCCGATCACGAGGTGGGTGGTGGCAAGACGCTCATTATGTGCTGTGCCGCCTACGAGATGAAACGTCTGGGACTGGCGAACAAGCCCCTTATCACCGGCCTGAAAGCGAATATCCACGAGATCGCCCAGACCTTCGCCACCGCCTACCCGAACGCCAAGGTGCTCTATCCCGGCAAGGAGGATTTCACGCCGGAACGCCGTGTCGAGATTTTCCACCGGATGAAGAACAACGACTGGGACGCCATCATCCTCTCGCACGAGCAGTTCGGCATGATACCGCAGTCCCCTGAAATCCAGCGTGACATCTTGCAGCAAGAGCTGGACAGCGTGGAGGAGAACCTCGAAGTCCTCTACCAGCAGGGGGAGGAAGTGAGCAACGCACAGATCAAGGGCATGGAGAAACGCAAGATGAACCTTGAAGTCAAGCTGAAGGAGCTGCTTCACGAGATCGAGACCCGCAAGGATGACGTGGCGGACTTCAAGCGCATGGGCATCGACCACCTCTTTGTCGATGAATCGCACCGGTTCAAGAACCTGACGTTCACCACCCGCCACGACCGTGTGGCAGGTCTGGGTAACAGTGAGGGCAGCCAGCGTGCGCTCAACATGCTGTTCGCCCTGCGTACCATCCAGCAGCGCACCGGCAAGGACTTGGGAGCCACCTTCCTGTCTGGAACCACCATTTCCAACTCGTTGACCGAGCTGTACCTGCTGTTCAAGTACCTGCGCCCGAAGGAGCTGGAACGGCAGGACATAAGGTGTTTCGACGCTTGGGCGGCGATATTTGCCAAGAAGACGACGGATTTTGAATTTAACGTGACGAACAATGTGGTCCAGAAGGAGCGTTTCCGCTACTTCATCAAAGTGCCGGAGCTTGCCGCCTTCTATAATGAAATCACGGACTACCGCACGGCGGAGGATGTGGGCGTGGACCGTCCCAACAAAAACGAGATACTGCACCACATACCGCCCACGCCGGAGCAGGAGGACTTCATACAGAAGCTGATGCAATTCGCCAAGACGGGCGACGCCACCCTGTTGGGCAGACTGCCGCTTTCGGAAACGGAGGAAAAGGCGAAGATGCTTATCGCCACGGACTATGCCCGGAAGATGGCACTCGACATGCGCATGATAGACCCGCATTACGAAGACCACCCCGACAACAAGGCGAGCCACTGTGCCAAAATAATCGCGGAGTATTATCAAAAATACGACGCGCAGAAAGGCACGCAGTTCGTTTTCTCTGACTTGGGGACTTACCAGCCGGGCGATGGGTGGAACGTCTATTCGGAAATCAAGCGCAAACTGACGGAGGACTACGGCATACCGCCAAGCGAGGTGCGCTTCATTCAGGAGTGCAAGACCGACAAGGCGCGGAAGGCGGTGATAGACGCCATGAACGCCGGGACGGTGCGTGTGCTGTTCGGCTCCACCTCCATGCTCGGAACGGGTGTGAACGCCCAGAAACGGTGTGTGGCTATCCATCATCTCGATACGCCGTGGCGACCGTCCGACTTGCAACAGCGTGACGGACGCGGAGTTAGGGCAGGTAATGAGATTGCCAAACATTTCGCCGGGAACAACGTGGATGTAATCATCTACGCGGTGGAGAAGTCACTGGACAGCTACAAGTTCAACCTCCTGCACTGCAAGCAGACTTTCATAAGCCAGCTCAAAAGCGGTGCGATGGGTGCGCGTACCATCGACGAGGGGGCAATGGACGAAAAATCGGGCATGAATTTCTCGGAATACATGGCGTTGCTCTCCGGCAATACCGACCTGTTGGACAAGGCGAAACTGGAAAAGCGGATCGCATCGCTCGAAGGGGAACGCAAGTCGTTCAACAAGGGCAAGCGTGATTCGGAGTTCAAGCTGGAGTCAAAGACCGGCGAGTTGCGCAACAACACGGCTTTCATAGATGCCATGACGGAGGACTGGAACCGCTTCCTGTCGGTGGTGCAGACCGACAAGGAGGGCAACCGCCTTAATATAATAAAGGTGGACGGAGTGGATTCCGCCGATGAGAAGGTCATCGGAAAGCGTTTGCAGGAGATAGCCAAGAATGCCACGACCGGAGGGTTGTACACGCAGGTCGGTGAACTTTACGGTTTTCCGATAAAGGTGGTGAGCGAAAGGATACTCAAAGAGGGATTGGAGTTCACCGACAACCGCTTCGTGGTCGAGGGGAACTACAAGTACACCTACAACAACGGGCATCTGGCGCTGGCTGACCCGTTGGCCGCCGCCCGCAACTTCCTCAACGCGATGGAGAGGATACCCTCCATCATCGACCAGTACAAGGCGAAGAACGAGGTGCTGGAGATGGAGATACCGCAGTTACAGGAGATAGCGGGTAAGGTGTGGAAGAAGGAGGACGAGCTGAAGCAGTTGAAGTCCGAACTTGCCGCCCTTGACCGAAAAATTCAGCTGGAGCTTGCGCCACCCACGCCCGAAGTCGCAGAAAAGGAGAATGAAGGGCAACAGCTCAAGCCGGAAGCGGAAGATGTGAGGAACAGGCAGGCGCAATATCCCGAAAATGCACCGCCGCAGATACGCAGTCCGGCGGATAGTATCGTTGCCAACCATGTCATAATCGGGCGTCCGGGACTGTATGCCAAGGAGGAAACCCGGTCCAAAGGATTGAAAATATAACCTTAGGAATTTTATCTGAAGTATTAATAAGGGCTATCCCAAAAGGTCTAAAAGTAAATTTTATCCTTTCTGCAAGTATCTGTAGGATGGCAACTGCATTTTTTTTCTTTTTGGGCAGCCCTTATTAAAATTTATTCTTATTTTAGGTTATATACATTCATGTCCATTTATGTAAAAAATCCTGCTGACCTTGTTTATGTCTTGTCAGTCACCATTTGCAAAACCATATTTGACCCTCAAAGAGGCTGAATTTGATAAGCAACTTGCTACATACTCATAATAAGGAGCTAAATAGAACACGAATGGGAAATACTCAAATGCCAAACTAAAGAAGATATTGGCCAAAATAAACGTTATACCGAGAGAGAAACTTGATTTTTTTCAACTTCCTAAAACGTTGTTGTTCAAACATTTCTACTTATTTGTACTTACCAGTTGAACCTACGCTTCCCTAATAAAATGTCTATGGTAAAAAGTTAAAAAATCCTCCCACTTTTGTTAGATATATTTTTTTGTGTAATTTTGTAATCGTTATGCGGCAGTAATAATATACATATTAATACGAGTTAGTAATCCTGTAGTTCTCACATGCTACGAGGAGGTATTAAAAGGTGCGTTTCGACAATGCATCTATTGTAGTATATTATTGCTTAATCCAAATGAATATTATAAATTTAGGAATTCTTGCTCACATTGATGCAGGAAAAACTTCCGTAACCGAGAATCTGCTGTTTGCCAGTGGAGCAACGGAAAAGTGCGGCCGTGTGGATAATGGTGACACCATAACAGACTCTATGGATATAGAGAAACGTAGAGGAATTACTGTTCGGGCTTCTACGACATCTATTATCTGGAATGGAGTGAAATGCAATATCATTGACACTCCGGGACACATGGATTTTATTGCGGAAGTGGAGCGGACATTCAAAATGCTTGATGGAGCAGTCCTCATCTTATCCGCAAAGGAAGGCATACAAGCGCAAACAAAGTTGCTGTTCAATACTTTACAAAAACTGCAAATCCCGACAATTATATTTATCAATAAAATTGACCGTGACGGTGTGAATTTAGAGCGTTTGTATCTGGATATAAAAACAAATCTGTCTCAAGATGTCCTGTTTATGCAAACTGTTGTCGATGGATTGGTTTATCCGATTTGCTCCCAAACATATATAAAGGAAGAATACAAAGAATTTGTATGCAACCATGACGACAATATATTAGAACGATATTTGGCGGATAGCGAAATTTCACCGGCTGATTATTGGAATACGATAATCGATCTTGTGGCAAAAGCCAAAGTCTATCCGGTACTACATGGATCAGCAATGTTCAATATCGGTATCAATGAGTTGTTGGACGCCATCTCTTCTTTTATACTTCCTCCAGAATCAGTCTCAAACAGACTTTCAGCTTATCTCTATAAGATAGAGCATGACCCCAAAGGACATAAAAGAAGTTTTCTAAAAATAATTGACGGAAGTCTGAGACTTCGAGACATTGTAAGAATCAACGATTCGGAAAAATTCATCAAGATTAAAAATCTAAAGACTATTTATCAGGGCAGAGAGATAAATGTTGATGAAGTGGGTGCCAATGATATCGCGATTGTAGAAGATATAGAAGATTTTCGAATCGGAGATTATTTAGGTGCTAAACCTTGTTTGATTCAAGGATTATCTCATCAGCATCCCGCTCTCAAATCCTCCGTCCGGCCAAATAAGCCCGAAGAGAGAAGCAAGGTGATATCCGCTCTGAATACATTGTGGATTGAAGACCCGTCTTTGTCCTTTTCCATAAACTCATATAGTGATGAATTGGAAATCTCGTTATATGGTTTGACCCAAAAGGAAATCATACAGACATTGCTGGAAGAACGATTTTCCGTAAAGGTCCATTTTGATGAGATCAAGACTATCTACAAAGAACGACCTGTAAAAAAGGTCAATAAGATTATTCAGATCGAAGTGCCACCCAACCCTTACTGGGCCACAATAGGGCTGACGCTTGAACCCTTGCCGTTAGGGACAGGGTTGCAAATCGAAAGTGACATCTCCTATGGTTATCTGAACCATTCTTTTCAAAATGCCGTTTTTGAAGGGATTCGTATGTCTTGCCAATCTGGTTTACATGGATGGGAAGTGACAGATCTGAAAGTAACTTTTACTCAAGCCGAGTATTATAGCCCGGTAAGTACACCTGCTGATTTCAGACAGCTGACCCCTTATGTCTTCAGGCTGGCCTTGCAACAGTCAGGTGTGGACATTCTCGAACCGATGCTCTATTTTGAGTTGCAGATACCCCAAGCGGCAAGTTCCAAAGCTATTACAGATTTGCAAAAAATGATGTCTGAGATTGAAGACATCAGTTGTAATAATGAGTGGTGTCATATTAAAGGGAAAGTTCCATTAAATACAAGTAAAGACTATGCCTCAGAAGTAAGTTCATACACTAAAGGCTTAGGCACTTTTATGGTTAAGCCGTGTGGGTATCAAATAACAAAAGGTGGTTATTCTGATAATACCCGTATGGAAGAAAAGGATAAACTTTTATTCATGTTTGAAAAATCAGTATCATCAAAATAATGGAACGATCCAGGAATTTCTATAAGACAATACGGTTGGGGTATATACTTATCTCCGTTCTTATCGGATGTATAGCATATAATAGCTTCTATGAATGGCAGGAGATAGAAGCATTAGAACTTGACAATAAAAAAATAGACGAGTTCCGAAAAGAGATAAACAATATCAATATTCAAATGATAAAATTCTCTCTATTTGGTGAAACAATACTGGAATGGAACGATAAAGATATCGAACATTACCATGCACAGCGTATGGCAATGGACAGTATGCTCTGCCGTTTCAAAGCTACCTATCCGGCAGAGCGTATAGACAGCGTACGCCATCTTCTCGAAGATAAGGAACGGCAGATGTGCCAAATCGTACAGATACTTGAACAGCAACAAGCCATCAACGATAAGATAACCCGTCAAGTACCCGTAATCGCGCAGAAAAGTGTGCAAGAACAACCCAAGAAACCTAAACGAAAAGGATTCTTGGGCATCTTCGGCAAAAAGGAAGAAGCGAAACCAACTGTGACTACCACGATGTACCGTTCCTTTAACCGGAATATGAGAACCGAACAACAGGCGCAAAGCCGTCGCTTATCGGTTCATGCCGATAGCCTTGCCGCACGAAATGCGGAACTTAACAGGCAACTGCAAGGACTGGTTGTTCAAATAGACGGGAAAGTACAAACTGACCTACAAAAGCGGGAAGCCGAGATAACAGCCATGCGGGAACGGTCGTTCATTCAGATTGGGGGCTTGACAGGGTTCGTTATACTGCTACTGGTCATATCATATATCATCATACACCGAAATGCCAACCGCATCAAGCGATATAAACAGGAAACCGCAGATTTAATCGAGCGACTGCAACAAATGGCAAAGCGAAACGAGGCACTGATAGCCTCTCGCAAGAAAGCCGTACATACCATTACCCATGAATTACGCACACCGCTGACTACAATAACGGGCTATGCCGGACTGATACCAAAAAACTTCGATACGGATAAAACCGGGATGTATATCCGAAATATTCAGCAATCCTCCGACCGTATGCGTGAAATGCTTAATACTCTTCTGAGTTTCTTCCGGCTGGACAACGGCAAGGAACAGCCTAATTTCTACACGTGTAGGATTTCATCAATAGCGCATACGCTCGAATCAGAGTTTATGCCAATTGCCATAAACAAGGGACTTGCTCTTACTGTGACGAATCACACGGATGCTGTTGTCTTGACCGATAAGGAACGTATTCTACAAATTGGAAATAACCTGCTGTCAAATGCCATCAAGTTCACGGAGAAAGGCGGTGTGTCGCTGACTATCGATTATACCAACGGAGTGCTGACACTGATTTTCGAGGATACAGGCACAGGCATGACAGAAGATGAACAGCAACGTGTATTTGGGGCATTTGAACGCCTCTCAAACGCCGCCGCAAAAGACGGTTTCGGACTTGGACTTGCCATCGTGCATAACATAGTGGCGATGCTTGACGGCAAAATCCATTTGGAAAGCGAGAAAGGGAAAGGACGTCGTTTCACAGTGGAAATACCCATGCAGAAAGCCGAAGAAATACCGGAAAAAGAGATACAGACTTATATCCACCGGGAGGAGAGAAACCTCAATGTTGTCGCCATCGACAATGATGAGGTGCTGCTCCTGATGTTGAAAGAGATGGATGCACAGGAGGGAATACATTGCGACACTTGCACCGA
>OGKJ01000590.1_pt1 | contig 10384 bp, 8 predicted proteins | sample 1572461 | NCBI WGS metagenome assembly OGKJ01 (sample SAMEA2582080, study PRJEB24529) | metagenome | biome: Human gut stool | place: China | collected 2011 | reverse complement strand
AACCGTACCGCCCATGAAGTCAGGGGCCCAGTTGACCATGAGCTCATCTTCATAGGCCAGCCCCTTCTTGTACAGCTGTTCAAAGATCCACTGCGTCCACTTGTAGTAGTTTGGATCAGTCGTGTTGACTTCGCGATCCCAGTCGTAAGAGAAGCCAAGCGATTGAATCTGGTCTCTAAAGTGATCGATGTTTTGGTTGGTGAAGCCCTTTGGATTGTGGCCCGTCTTTAAAGCGTACTGTTCAGCCGGCAGCCCAAACGCATCCCAGCCCATTGGATGCAGCACGTTGTAGCCCTGCATCCGCTTCATCCGCGAAACCACATCCGTTGCCGTGTAGCCTTCTGGGTGACCAACGTGCAGACCTTGTCCAGATGGGTATGGGAACATGTCCAAAGCATAGTACTTCTTTTGGTCCTTGTTGATTTCCGCCTTAAAGGTCTTGTTCTTCTTCCAATAGCGCTGCCATTTCTTTTCAATCGTTTTGTGATCGTAAGCCATTAGCCCTGCTCCTTTTAAAATTCTGATTGTCAGTAAGTTGATCGTATAAAAAAACGCCCTGCAACTAAATGCAGGACGAATCAAAATCCGCGGTACCACCTGAATTCCACGCTTTATGCATGGCCCTTGAGATTCTTAACGCGAATTTCACGTTGCCGCCTACTGTTGGTTCAGCAGCAATTTTTTGAGGCCAGTTCACCAACGTCTGCTCCAGGCTTGCACCGCCGCCTGGTCTCTGTAAACAGCTGAGTTGGCTACTAACTCCTCTACGATCAAAGATTACAAACTATTCTAGCAAGGACCGCCGCTAAGTGCAAGTCTCTTTTCTAATATGTTTCTAATTTTGTTCGTCGAGTTTCAGCAGTAAGGCATCTAAAGCTCCATACAGGTTGGCGTCGTTTTTGAATTTAGCTGGTTCGATCTTTGGCTTGACCATTTCTTTTTTCACGATCGGCATTGACTCTACCAGCTGGTCATATTGAGCATTGATTGTCTTGATCAATATCGGCTGCGCAGAGATCCCACCACCAATGACGACCTTGTTTAAATCAACGATCGCCTGCATGCTCAAGATCAAGCACGCGATCTGATAGCAGTATTCGTTAAAGACCTTGGCGGCATCTGGATTGCCAGCTTCAATCATCCGAAAGGCCGCTAAGCCATCTGCACCTTCCGGCAGGCCAGATGCCTCAATTACGTCCTGAATCATTTTGACTGAAGAGCCGTTAAAGCCTGCCAAGCGATCCGTGCCTTCCGCCTTAAAGTTGGTTGGCACAAAATTCAGCATTCCGGCACCGGCATGCGCGCCATAGTTCAGTTTGCCATTGGTGATGATGCCAGAGCTGATGTCGGTTCCCAGCAAAATGGCTGCCGCATCGGTTTCACCATGCAGATTGCCCAGCCATGATTCCGCCAAAGCTGCCGCGCGTCCTTCGTTTTCAACGGCAATCGGTAGAATCTTACGGTAATGTTCCTTAAACAGTTTTGGCAGATCCCAGTTCTTCAAAAACGGCAGCGTATCGCTAAAAACGACCACCTGCTTTTGCGGATCAACCTTGCCGGGAACGCAGACCGCCAATCCGCTGATCTGAGCTTGGTACTGATCAATAATTGCATAAAGCGACTTCATAAATTCAGTCAGGCTGCTGGTAGGCGTCGGCACTTTGTCTTTTTTGGTAATCTGACCGGCGTTGTTCAGCAAGGCATACTTAATCGCTGTCCCACCGACATCGATACTTAAGAATGAATGCATGACTCAAGACCCCTTCCTTGATTTAACCTTTACGGATCCATCTTACTCGTTTTAAATGATTTTTACTAGAGATATTGTGAATATTTTATCAATTATTTGACAAAAGTCGCGCAAACGAATTCATCGGTGTTTCATCAACTGATTTTAAAAAACTATTTTTAAATTGCAGCCTGATTTTTAGCCGTATTTGTTCGATAATTAACTTAATTTTGCTCGTTTCTAAAAGCCCCTCAAGGTTATAATGACATTAATAAACCGCAAGCGTAGAAAGGACGACCTCAATGGAAAACAAAACCCCTCTTTGGTCAAACGATCATCCCCAAATTATCAGCAATCTGGCCCAGCATACCATCTCCAAAAGCTATTATGGTCTTGGCACCAACATCGTTTTAACGGCGTTTGGAAGTGCCGAGCAGCGCGATTTGGACGATGCCTATGCACTGATTGCCCGCTATGAAGACATTCTGACTGTCAATCGCGATCATTCAGAGCTGATGGCCGTTAATCAGGCAGCCGGCCAGCATCCCGTACAGGTTTCTCATGCCAGCTACCATCTTGCCAAAAAAGCCATTGCCATCAGCCTGGAAGACAATGGCTTTGATGCCTTGATCGGTCCTTTGGTAAAACTGTGGCACATTGGCTTTGACGATGCTCATGTACCAAGCGAGGCGGAGATTCAAGAACGCCTTAAACTGATCGATCCGCACGACGTTGAGCTAAATGACCACGACATGACGATCTTTTTGAAAAAGCCTGGGATGGAGATCGACCTGGGCGCCATTGCCAAAGGATATATCGCCGATCGCATTCGTGACTTATGGCGCTCGCGTGATCTTCGCGCCGGCATCATCGATCTGGGCGGCAACATTCTGATGCACGGCACGGCACCCAAGCACCAGGACGGCTTATGGCGAATCGGCGTTCAGGATCCTAGTGCCAAGCGTGGTCAATCGATTCTGGTAGCTGCTCTGCCGGAATGTTCAGCCGTTACCAGCGGAATCTACGAGCGTCATCTAGAAGAAAATGGGCAAGACTACCACCACATCATCGATCCAGCCACTGGTCACCCTAGAAAAACTGCCCTGGCCGGCGTGACCGTCTTTTCTGGTGAATCGATTACCGGCGAGATCGAAACCGGCCGCCTTTTCTTTGCCGGTCAGCCGCTGCCAAACTGGATCAATGATCATCCTGACGTCATGGGGGCCGTTTTTGTCGATCAGGCACGCCATGTTCAAGTTGTCGGTCTCAAACCAGATCAGGTTCGAATTATTGACCATAGCTACGACGTTCAGTTTATCAATGACTGATTCTGAACTGCATCGTGATCTGGCATTAGCGGGCTTGTTTGACTAAGTCTTGATGATCATGAGTCAAAATGCCGGCCAGTCAAATAATCGCCAGCAAAAAAGCCAAGCTGCCGCATCTGGGCACTTGGCTTTTCTTTTGTTTTTTATCCTAAAACGGCTTTCAGTTCGTCAACCTTGTCCAGGTGTTCCCAAGGCAGGTCGATATCAGTCCGGCCAAAGTGACCATAAGCAGCCGTCTTTTTGTAGATTGGGCGCTTCAAGTCAAGCATCTTAATGATTCCGGCTGGCCGCAGATCAAACGTCTTGCGTACCGCCGCGATCAGTTCAGCTTCCGAACGCGTCCCCGTCCCAAACGTATTGATTGAGATTGAGACTGGCTGAGCCACCCCAATTGCGTAGGCAACCTGAATCTCCAGGCGCTTGGCATAGCCGGCCGCTACCAGGTTCTTGGCAATAGCGGGCCGCATAGCTGGCAGAACGGTCAACCTTCGTTGCATCCTTGCCAGAGAAGGCGCCCCCGCCATGGTGAGCAGCCCCGCCATAAGTGTCCACGATGATCTTGCGGCCCGTTAACCCGGCATCGCCTTGTGGACCACCAATGACAAAACGGCCGGTTGGATTGATGAAATACTTGGTATCATCATCCAACAGTTCGGCTGGAATCACGGCTTTGATAACTTGCTCAATAACGTCGTGACGAATCTGATCCAAAGCAATCTCTGGGTCATGCTGCGTACTCAAAACAACCGTATCGACACGCAATGGCTTATCATTTTCATCGTATTCAACCGTTACTTCAGCCTTGGCGTCAGGGCGCAGATATGGAATCGTACCATCTTTGCGCAACTTAGCGATCTTTTGCATCAGCTTGTGACTAAGCATCAGCGTCAGCGGCATGTATTCCGGCGTTTCATCAGTAGCATAGCCAAACATCAGCCCTTGGTCGCCGGCACCAATCTTATCTAATGGATCAACGTTGCCGCCCCGCGTTTCCAGCGAGTCGTCAACCCCTTGCGCGATGTCTGGCGACTGTTCGTCAATCGCTGTAATCACCGCACAGTTGTCGGCATCAAAGCCATATTGGCCATCCGTGTAGCCAATTTCACGAATCGTATCACGAACGATCTGCTGGATGTTGACATAAGCCGTCGTCGAGACTTCGCCAAATACCAGCACCAGGCCGGTCGTGACCGAGGTTTCAACCGCTACCCGGGCATCTAGGTCTTGTTCCAGCATGGCATCCAAAATTGCGTCGCTGATCTGGTCAGCAATCTTGTCAGGATGTCCTTCCGAAACCGATTCGGATGTAAATAAGTGTCGTTCAGTCATTTTGTTAATTCCCCCATTTTCTAAACTAAAAAGTTCGGTTATTGCGGTTACAAGGCATCTTCACAATCTGTGAATCCTATCGGGAATTTGCTTTATAACGTTCACCATCCTAACATATTCTCGTGATAATAAGCAATTTTTTATGATGGAATTTGTTACAATAAGGAAAACTTAATTTTTGACCGCTCAGGAGGAATTTTTTTGCAAAACCCGTTATCGCATTTTAAGTTGCAAATTCAAGATATCGACTGGCGCAGTCTGCTACCCAATGCTTTTTTAATGATGTGCTGCTGGTCTTACGTGCCCTTTGCCTATGCCATTCAGATCAAAACCACCGTCTTTTCTCATGATCTGTACAGTCTGTTTGCCTACCAGATCTGCATTGCCCTAGCCGCCACCATTATTTTTGACCAGCAAGGCGGCTCGCTGACTTCGATTATTCCGCTGCTGATCAGCTTTTTATTTGCCATCAGCGTTTTTTTGCATGGCAACGTCTTTTTGTTTATCCTGCTTTTGCTGCCGCCTTGCTATCTGCTGATTTTTGAGCTTTATCTGCACGAATTTCAAAATCCAGTTGGTCTGCTGGTTTTCGGCCTTTTAATGACCCTCAGCATTCCAGTGGCGTTTACCTTCATCTCGGTTAAGTTTCTGTCGTGGAGCTATCTGCTCAAACTGATTCCGTTATTGATGATCTACTGTTTTTACTACGCCCCGCTTTTTTTATCTGATGACCCGCGTTTTCCAATGATTGAGGGTGGTCTTGGCGTGATCTTGATTTTAACGATGCTGACGCGGCCAATCAAGGCGACGCTGCTGTTAGCCATCCCATTGGTGATCTTAAGCTGGTGGCTGTTGCAGCGCTTGGTCGCAAACCCGCATAATCAAATTTTTTATACTCTGTTGCAATTGCTGACAACGATTCTGACTTTCTGGGTTTAAATTTTACCAAGCAGAATGCTTTTCTTTTCGCTAAATTAGAATTATTATTATCTAAAAAGAAACATTTTATTTCCTGATGCATTATCGACCTTGACAATGCTATAATAATGACTTGTCTAATCACTCGTCTGTGAAAGGAGGATGATCGTTGCAATGGCCAATTCAGAATATGAACACGCACTGCAGCATCTGCGCGAAAAACACGTCCGGCTCACCCCACAGCGTAAACTGATTCTGCACTATCTGATCAATCACCACACGCACCCCAGCGTTGAGATGATCTACGCCGATTTAAAACAAGAAGCCGACAACATCAGCATGGCAACGATCTACAACACCATTAATCTCTTGGTTGAAGATCAGCTGGTCATTGAACTGAAAAATGGTGATGGCAGCTCCCATTATGACTACTTTGGGCATCCCCACTACCATGTCGTCTGTGACAACTGCGGTTTGATCCAAGACGTTTTTGATGATCATTTCGCGGCCCTGACCAAGGATCTGCAGCAGATTACCCGCGAAAAGACCAATTTCATGGTAAACCAAAGTGATATTGAAGTTCACGGCATCTGTCCCAACTGTCAAAAAAAGCTGGGCCTGGCATAGGCTAAACAGCTGAAAAAACGACTTTCTACTTAACTAAAAATATGGCGTCATCTCAGACTTTTGAGTTTGAAATGACGCCATCTGTATTTTTCAGCATCTTTTTACGATTGTATTTAAGACATTTATAGTAAATTTGTTTAATTGATTTTGAGCAGCCCATCATCCATATACAATCACTCTGTATAAATTAATTTTGAAAAACCCATTATGAAGTGCCAGATAGCACTAACAGATTGGAGAAATCTGTCAATTAAAAATCAGCTTTAGAATAATTCAAACGTAATTGTAATGCTAACTTGCGACCGACAATACCTACATAATAAAACTCGGATGATCCACCATTGCTTAGCGAATCATCCGAGTTTTCATATTGAGAGGAAAAGTTTTTAGTTTCGTCCAGTTGTTTCTACTCTTTTATAAATCAGACATTTTATTCTGCATCATCGCCATCATCTTCTGCAGCAGATGGCAGGCCCTCGGTTGGTTCGTGGCCCAAGAAGCTTTGTGTCAACCCAATCTGTTCCTTAATCCAGGCATACAGCTCTTTCATCAGTTGATTCTGCGCCTCATGCCCTTCTTTTTCGGTCAGCTTAATGGCCCGTGTAATAAACAATAGCTGCATATCAAAATCTTTAACCAACTCAAACAGCTGATCTTTACCATCAGCATACTTAGTAGCACCATTTTCGGTCAGCATGCTGTACTTAAGCAGCTCCTCGCTGGTCGTTGGCACCAAATCTGCTTCGGCATGCAAGGCACGATTGATATCATCCCAAAAAGCCAGTTCTTTTTGAATCCAGGCCCGCCCATACTGATCTAAAAACAGTGCGGCTGGCCCTTTGGCAAATAAAGCTGCCTGCTCAATCTTTAAAGCATGCACTGCCAGGTTGGCAGTAATGTGACCGATCATGGCACCAGCAGTTGGAACATGGTGCTCATGGTCGCTGCGTTCTTGTTCTTTTGCATAACGAATTTCAATTTCACTCATGATTAAGCCTCCTTAACGATGATCTTTTCGACTTGATAGCCAAGCTGGCTGACAACATCGCCCAATGCTTCTGGTGCAAGTTGGCTTTCATTAACTTCAGCCTTGACCTTGCCGGCATTAAACATTACCACGGCATTGGATACGCCAGGCTGTTGGCTGACGGCTTTTTGAATCTTGCTCATGCATGATGGACAAGACAGATCATTGAGTTTTAACGTTACTTTTTTCATGATTCATTTCCCCTTTGCTTATTTATGAATATAGCTTAGTCGATTTACTCTAATAAATAATTGATTACGGTCAATTACGACGAATTAATCGCATACCATTTAAGATGACGATCAAAATACTCAATTCATGAACCAGCATCCCTGACGCCATGTAGATGTAGCCGGTAAACAGACCGATGAACAACAGTAATACCGTCAAAAGTGCAATTGCAATGTTTTCATACATGTTGCGTATCGTCTTTTGCGCATGACGAACGGCAATCGGTAATTGAGCCGGACTGGAGTTGACCAGGATAATATCGGCCACGTCAATGGCGGCTTCGGTACCACTGCCCATAGCAATCCCTAGATCAGCCACACTTAATGCCGGACCGTCATTGATTCCGTCCCCTACAAAAGCCACTTGATGGCCATCTGATTGCAGCTGTTTGATGACTGCTGCCTTGTCGACTGGCAAAAGATCACCACGCACTTCATTAAAGTTCAGGTCGGCCACCATGTTTTCAGCAGCTGCCTGGTTATCGCCAGAAAGCAGGATGAGGCGATAGCCCTTGATTTTTCTCAGATTGTCCAATGCTGCTTTGGCCCCAGGACGCAGTTGATCACTGACCTCCAGTACCAGCCGCAGCTCGTGATCAACAGCCAGCAAAACGTGTGAGCTGGTCTTTGAAAGCTGATCGGTGGTCGTTTCGATTCCGGCTTCGTTTAACAATCTTTCATTACCAACCAAAACCGAGTGCTGGTTAACGACAGCCTGAATGCCGCGCCCATCAATAATCTGGCTGTCGCTAACCGGGTAGACGTCATCTTTTTGCCAGTAGTCCAAAATGGCTTTGGCCAACGGATGATTGGACTCATGCTCAATGCTGGCCAGAATCTTTAGATTTTCATTCTGATCGCCATTAACATTGACAACCTTTCCCGCACTCGGCTGACCCGTCGTCAGCGTACCGGTCTTGTCAAAAACAAACGTATCAATCTTGGTTAACTCATCCAATGCAGCACTACCCTTTGCAATCATGCCTCGTTTGGCTGCACTGCCGATGCCGGCAACCGTCGAGATTGGCACCCCGATTACCAGAGCACCTGGGCAGCCAAGGACCAGAATGGTAATTGCCAAGCGTAAGTCTTTGGTAATCAGGCCTACGATAATCGACAACAGTAATACCAATGGCGTGTAGTATTGTGAAAAGCGGTCAATAAACCGCTGGGTCTTGGTTTGACTATCTTGAGCTTCTTCAACCAATTCAATCAGCCGACCAAACGTGGTATCTTCGCCCACCTTTTCAGCTTGTACGACCAACGCTCCGCTGGAAAGAATCGTACCGGCAAATACACTGCTGCCGATTTCTTTGTGGCTGGGTTTGGATTCGCCGGTAATGCTGGCCTGATCAACATGACCATTGCCAGCGACGACTTGGCCATCGACTGGAATCTGCGAACCAGTTTTGACCAATAGATAATCGCCTTTTTCAATCTCGTCAATGTCAACTTCTTCAAACGAACGATCACTGGGACTTTCAATCTTCAGTGCCGTCTTGGGTGCCATATCAACCAGATCTTGAATCGACTTGCGGGTTTTTTTTAGCGTAATCTCTTCCAGCAAATCCCCAACCGAAAACAGCCAGACCACGATGCCGGCCTCGCTGTATTCACCAATTGCCAGGGCACTGATTACGGCAATTGAAACCAAAAGCTCAATTGAGATAATTTTGAATTTCAAGGCCCCGACTGCTCGAAAGACCAATGGCAGGCCACCGATAATGGCAATTGCGATCATCGAGACATCAAACAGCCAGATTAGATTGGTGAAGCGGCCAATGTAAGCAATAATCAGCAAAGCCGTCATTAAAACGACGCTTTCTTTTTTATGCTTGGCAAAAAACATGATTCTTTCTCCTCTCCAAATGTTTAATCACAGTTTAAGGAGATTTTGCCGTTTGGTAATTGACAATCATCAAGTTTGCTAAAAATATCTAAAGATTTGAGCAGACAATGAGCCAACCCCGATTAAACAGCGTATTATATTGATAATTTCAAATATGGGGGGATGAAAATGGAAAAAGAATACTGCAAGGCTGGTATGACCTGCCAAAAAGGCTGTCCTTGTGCCAGTACAGATGGCATCTGTCACTGCGATATGATGGATGAGAAACGCTGCTATTGCAACAGTCACTGCCAAAGCCAGCGTGATTAAACTTAAGAAGCAAAAAAGAAACTTCCCGACCAAAAATCGAGAAGTTTTTTAGTTAGTTATATTTATATTCTTTAAACGTCATAGACAGAACCGTCATGAATGCCAGCCAAACTACCGCGATAATCAAGGCAATTCTGGTGTCAGGGCTGAACATCAAGATCACGCCCACGGCAAACAGGAAAATCAAGACCATCCAATCAGTAACCGGCGCTCCCGGCATCTTAAAGCCACTGCCTTCCGGATGCAGCTTACGGTAGCGCAGGTGAGCCAACACAATCGTTCCCCAGATAAACAGGAAACTGGTCGTGGCCACACTTGAAACCAGGGTAAAGACTTCGGAAGGAATCAAGTAGTTCAGCAGTGACGACATCCCCATCAAGAGAGCTGAGATGATGATCGCCGTAGCTGGAACCGAATTCTTAGAAATGCGGCTGATCTTACGAATTGAAGGCCGACGTGAAGTTGAGGTCAATTCAGCCAACATGCGTCCAGTCGTGTACAGGGCGCTGTTGCAAGATGAAGCGGCCGCCGTTAAAACTACAAAGTTGATGATTGAGGCCGCTGAAGAAATGCCAATATCCTTAAAGACCATGACAAACGGACTCGAATTTGGATCAAGCCGATTCCATGGATAGATGCTCATGATCACAAACAGTGCGCCAATGTAGAACAACAAAATCCGGACTGGAATGTCATTGATGGCCTTGGGAATGACCTTGCGGGGGTTAGCCGTTTCGGCCGCCGTCATCCCAACCATTTCAATTCCGGCAAATGAGAAGATGACCATTTGGAAAGACTTCAAAAAGCCATCCAGGCCGGTTGCGAAAAATCCGCCATGTGATATCAGGTTGCTTGGTGAGGTAACGATGCCGTTGGGACTCTTGAAGCGCACCAGCATCATCCCGACCCCGATTGCAATCAGCAGCAGGATCGCAAAAATCTTGATCAGTGCAAACCAAGATTCGACCTCGCCAAATGCACCAACCGTAATCAAGTTGACACATAAGAGCACCGCCAGCGTAATTAAACCGGGGACCC
>OGKJ01000577.1_pt1 | contig 10517 bp, 7 predicted proteins | sample 1572461 | NCBI WGS metagenome assembly OGKJ01 (sample SAMEA2582080, study PRJEB24529) | metagenome | biome: Human gut stool | place: China | collected 2011 | reverse complement strand
GCCGGAGATTTTAAGCTGTGGTATGGGATGCTTGAGTATACAGTGCAGGAGCAAATTTGAGTGTGAAAAATCTTCGCTTTACATTTAGAAACTTTTTACGTTGATAAGCTTATCATTAAGAGAAAAACTGTAAAGTGCATTATTTGCAGACGGAGGAAAATGTCTGTATGGTCCGGAATACCTGCTCTGCGGTATCCGCCATATTGGTCATGGCATTGTCGGTATGCATAGCCTCATCCAGGGATACCACGTTCCGCAGAATCGGGAAAAAAGCATCAATGCCCTCTGCGTTGCAGGCAACGGCCTCTTTGGCCACGCAGCCGGAAAAAGCAAGTACCGGTTTTTCATATTTTTTGGCAATCTTGGCAACACCGATGGGAGCTTTTCCCATAATCGTCTGACCGTCAAGGCGGCCTTCCCCGGTGATCACGACATCTGCATCCCGGATATATTTTTCCAGATGGGTTTCTTCCAGAATGATCTTAATACCGGATTCCAGTGTGGCATTGCAGAAGGTAAGAAAAGCAAATCCCATACCGCCGGCAGCACCGGCACCGGGATATTTGGCATCGGCATGAGGAAACTGTTCTCTGGCCAGAGCGGCATAATAAGCCAGCCATTTGTCCATCTGCAGGATCATAGTGGAAGTAGCGCCCTTTTGCGGTCCGTAGATGGCGGAACATCCCTGCACTCCGCAGAGCGGGTTGGAGACATCGCAGGCTATGCGGAAAGTACATTCCTTGAGTTCGGGAAGCACATGATCCGTAGTGATGGATTCCAGATCCTCCAGTCCTTTGGCTCCGAAGCGGATCTGATTTCCGTTTTTATCCAGAAAGCCAAAGCCAAGTGCCTGCAGCATTCCGACACCGCCGTCATTGGTGGCACTGCCACCGATACCGACAATAAAATGCCGGCAGCCGTTCTGGATTGCATCTTTGATGACTTCGCCTACACCGTAAGTGGTGGTGTTCAGAGGATTCTTTTCCTCTCCGCTGACCTGGGTAATCCCGGCGGCACCGGACATTTCAATGATTGCGGTATGGGTCTCGTCGACAATGCCGTAAGGACAGACAACGGGGTGGCCGGAAGGGCCTGTGACCTGCACCTGTGTCATACGGCCGTCACAGCCGTTTACCAGAGCATCGACGGTGCCCTCCCCGCCGTCCGCCAGAGGACGGACGGTAATATGTGCATCTTTATAAACACGTTTGATCCCCGTGGCGGCGCTCAAACCCGCCTGCATGGAGGTCATACTTCCCTTGAAGGAATCGATAGCTATTACTACATTCATAAGGTTCCTTTCCGCTGCCGCCGGAATTCGGCCGACAACTGTCGTTTTCGTATAGATTTTCGGAAAATGGCATAATTTCTGAGGATATTATAGCAACACCGGAACAAAAGAGGAATGGTTCCCGGAGAAAAATAAAATTTAGCGTGGTACAGTGGCAAAAACATCCTATAAGATCATTGCATCTGAGAAAACAATCCAGTATAATGAAAGGAGTGCACATTTAGATGCACATTACGCATAAGAAGTGGAATAACAGGAGGACGAGCATGATTCAGTTAACACAGGGCGGCGCTTACCTGGTAAACGGTACGGACATCGTAGCGGATACCCCGGAAGCAGCCAGTCAGATACAGGCGAAGACCGGCATTACGATCTCCAAAGAAGAAGCAGCGAAAAACACCATGGCATATGGTATTCTGCAGGAGCATAATACCTCCGGCAATATGGACAAGCTGAAGATCCGTTTCGACAAGCTTACCAGCCATGATATTACCTTTGTAGGTATTATCCAGACCGCGAGAGCATCCGGACTGCAGAAGTTCCCCATGCCCTATGTACTGACCAACTGTCATAACTCCCTGTGTGCCGTAGGCGGCACCATCAACGAGGATGACCACATGTTTGGTCTCACATGTGCAAAGAAGTACGGTGGAATCTATGTACCACCTCATCAGGCAGTTATCCATCAGTTTGCCAGAGAGATGTTAGCCGGCGGTGGCAAGATGATCCTGGGTTCCGATTCCCATACCCGTTACGGTGCACTGGGTACCAGGGCTATGGGCGAGGGTGGTCCCGAGCTGGTAAAACAGCTGCTGAACCAGACCTATGATATCAACATGCCCGGCGTGGTAGCCGTATACTTAAAGGGTGCTCCCGTGAAGGGTGTAGGTCCTCAGGACGTGGCACTGGCTATCATTGGCGCAGTATTCAAGAACGGCTATGTAAAAAATAAAGTAATGGAATTCGTAGGTCCCGGCGTGGCTTCCCTGAGTGCTGATTTCCGTATCGGAATTGCCGTAATGACCACAGAGCCCACCTGTCTGTCCTCCATATGGAAGACCGATGACCAGATCCGTGAGTTCTATGAGATCCACGGACGTACCGAAGACTATAAGGAACTGAATCCCGGCCAGGTGGCATACTATGATGGATTGATCGAGGTGGATCTGGACAAGATCCGTCCTATGATTGCCATGCCGTTCCATCCCAGCAATACTTACACCATCGAAGAGCTGAATGCGAACCTGATGGATATTCTGGATGAGACGGAAAAGCGTGCGAAAGTAAGTCTGGACGGTGCGGTAGACTTCACTCTGAAAAATAAAGTAAAGAACGGCAAGTTCATTGTAGATCAGGGTATCATCGCAGGCTGTGCCGGCGGCGGATTCGAGAATATCTGTGCGGCTGCCGACATCCTGAAGGGCAGATACATCGGTGCGGATGAGTTTACTTTAAGCGTATATCCCGCATCCATGCCCGTATACATGGAGCTGATCCGCAACGGCTGTGCGGCTACCATCTTAGAGACCGGTGCAGTCATGAAGACTGCGTTCTGTGGTCCCTGCTTCGGTGCCGGTGATACGCCTGCCAATAACGCATTCAGTATCCGTCACTCTACCAGAAATTTCCCGAACCGTGAAGGCTCCAAGCTGCAGAACGGCCAGATCGCTTCCGTAGCTCTGATGGATCCCCGTTCCATCGCAGCCACCGCAGCCAACAAGGGTGTGCTGACTCCCGCAACGGACTTCGATGGAGATTTCGGAAAATACAAATATCATTTCGATAGCAATATTTACAAGAACCGTGTCTTCGATTCCCACGGTGTGGCAGACGAGAGCGTAGAGATCCAGTTCGGTCCCAATATCAAGGACTGGCCCGCTATGGGTGCCCTGCCTGAGAATCTGGTACTGCAGGTAGTATCCGAGATCCACGATCCCGTAACTACTACCGATGAGCTGATTCCATCCGGTGAGACCTCTTCCTACCGCTCCAATCCTCTGGGACTGGCAGAGTTCACTTTAAGCCGTAAGGATCCGCAGTATGTAGGACGTGCCAAGGAGATCCAGAAGGCAGAGAAAGAGCGTATGAACGGCGGACATCCCTGTCAGGCAGTTCCGGTACTGAAGGATGTTATGGGTGAAGTAAAGAAACAGTATCCCGATGCAAGTCGTGAGAACACCGGATTCGGTTCCACTATTTTCGCAGTGAAGCCCGGAGACGGTTCTGCCCGTGAGCAGGCTGCTTCCTGCCAGAAGGTATTAGGCGGCTGGGCAAATATTGCCAACGAGTATGCCACCAAGCGTTATCGTTCCAACCTGATCAACTGGGGCATGCTTCCTTTCCTGATCCAGCCCGGAGACCTGCCTTTCAAGAATCTGGATTACCTGTTCATTCCTGGTATTAAGAAAGCCGTGGAAGACAAGGCCGAGGAAATTAAGGCATATGTGGTAACAACCGGAGAAGGCATGAAGGAATTCACCCTGAAGCTGGGAGAGCTGACCGACGAAGAACGTCAGATCATCCTGAAGGGATGCCTGATCAACTATAACCGAGTGTAACTATTCAGAGACATGTGACTAACCATCGCAGATGCGTTTCGCGAAGAGAGGCTGAATAGTTACAATGAGAAGTAAGGAGAAAAAATATGGAATTTAACAAACCGGTATCCAACCCCATGATGGTGGGATCCATTGAATTATTAAAAGCAGAGGACACCCCGGAACACAGACAGATGTTCCTGGATGAACTGCAGAAAGCAAAGTTCCTGTCTCCGGTCGTGATCGATCCGGTGCCTGTGCCCGATGAAAACGGCCGGGTGACCATCGCAAGAGATGCCAAAGTACAGTTCCCGATGCTGTCCACCGAGGACGGTCGGAAGTTCTTCATGGCGTTCACTGACTGGACAGAGCTAAAAAGGTGGAGAGATGAGGAGAATCAGCAGACTTTCGCCATGAACTTTGACGATTATGCGGGAATGCTGCTGCGCAAAGATGCACAGGGCAATATCAGTCCGGCGCTGGGATTCGTGATCAATCCCTTCGGTGGCAACATCGTGGTGACCAGAGAAATGGTAGCCAGCATGATCGCAGCAAAGCTGAAAGCAGCCGGCAGACCGGTGCCTCCCGCACCCGGAACCCCTGGCGCTCCCACTCAGCCCCAACAGCAGTAAATTAACACTAAATAAAATGTCCATAGCGGACGATATAAGTAGTAGAGAGGTGACAAGGCCAGTCACTTCCTGCTACTTATTTTTTACAGTTTGATAATGACACCACGGATGGTAACCAGACAGAGGCATATTATATGTATTCTGTTTCTTTACCATCTTTTTTTAGTTTAACAGTTCAGCCATGCAATATCATATGTTCTGCTTGGGTGCTGGCACACAAAGCAGAACATATGATATTGCATGAGCAGAGCGCCGCATGTATGAAATAAAAGATGAGCCGCTTAGCGGCGTCGACTGCGGAGCAGGCGCTTTTATGAATACATGCAGCGGTGAACTGTTAAGCGTTACAGGAAGCGCGCCCTGTTGGTTCGTGGTGAGGTCGGGGAAAGGAGAAAATTACAGATTTGAGAATTGATTCCGCAAGCATAGGAATGGATTCCGCCAGAAGCTATCACGCTTCTAAGACAAGCGTCAGACGATTTGAGATAACGGATTATCAGGCAGGTCTGACAGATGTATCCACTAAGGGACAGAAGACACCGAATGGTGAGGATACCACACAGAACACGGAGGAACAGGAGAACACTGCAGAGAACACCACGATGACAGCCAAAGACTGGCAGAGTCGTTTGCTGGTATCTTCTGCCAGATGGGATATGCGAAGCAGTGCCAGTGAACAGACACTGTCTACCATCCGGGAATATACGGTGCGTTATATTTTTGATTTATTATTCCCATCCAGGAACAGCACTTTGCGGGACTGGATGCAGGAAAACGGATGGAGCAGCGGTAATCAGACCGGAAACAGCTGGAATACAGGGAATAGCGTAAATAATACCCAGACGAATTCCGGCAGCACACAGGGAACCGCAACACCTGCGTCAGACGTGTTCAATCTGGTCACGTCCCGTGTGAAAATATTGAACTATGTGAGCGAGACCTGGAACATAGAACAGGAGGATACCAGTTTTTCCACCGTGGGAAGCGTACGGACCAAGGATGGCAGAGAGATCAATTTTAATGTAAATGTAAATATGAGCCGCAGATGCGAGGAATACTACAAAGAGCAACTCAATGTAGCAGAATTCACGCTCCATGATCCGCTGGTGATCAACCTGGATACTGATGTGGCAGAAGTGTCGGATCAGACCTTTTATTTTGATCTGGATGCCGATGGCAAGGAAGAAGAGATCTCCGTGCTGAAGGGCAGCGGCTATCTGGCACTGGACAAGAACGGTGACGGCACTATCAACGACGGCAGTGAGCTGTTCGGCACCCGGAATGGGGATGGCTTTGCAGATCTGGCGCAGTATGATGAGGATGGCAATGGCTGGATCGATGAGAACGATTCCATCTGGTCAAAATTAAAAATCTGGTGCAAGGATGAAAACGGCAACGACGTACTGTACAAACTTTCTGACAAGGGTGTCGGTGCTATCTGTCTGCAAAACGCTTCTACGGATTTTACCCTGCAGGGAGACCGTAAGGCTCAGGACGGCACTACCAATGCCAATGCGACCAATGCTGTGGTCCGCAAGACCGGTATTTTCTTATACGAAAACGGAAATGTGGGTACGGTACAGCACGTGGATATGGCTGCCTATGCCGCACAGGCATAGAATAAATATAACTATTCAGTTACTTCGCCCTATAAATAGCATCAAATGTTCTTACGAATGCAAACATTCGACGCTATTTACATGGCTCTGAATAGTTTCAAATAAATGCAAATTTCATATCGAAGACATTCTGAATAAAACCCATGAATCGGGCAAGACTATAGGATAAACCAGGGAAAGTGGTTGAAACGATTGTATAGCAGGCAGTTGACTCAGGGAACAGGAAGGATGCGGATAAGATATGAGAAGAAATAAAAAGAGCGGTATTAACAAAGAGCGTATTATAATGTTAGCCTCTTCAGCCTTTGTTCTGGCAGCATTGACCATGACAGGGGTCTATATGAAGGGGCAGAATGTGGAGTCCAGGGATGATGGTTATACCTTGGACTTCACTGCGCTTCCCAACAATGCGGATGACAAATTACAGGAGATCACGGAGAATAACGACGAACATCTTCTGAAGGAGGACGAGAACATCCCCGGACTGACGGCAAATAATACAGCGGGAAATGAGATCGCGGGAACTCCTGTCACCGAGGATGATCTGGACTATATGCCCCAGGAGGTAGGCTCCGGCAACGTAGAGATTCCGGGGCTGACGGATCAGGAGACCCTGCTGGAGGCCGCACAGAAAGAGCAGCAGAATTCCGATGCCGACCGACAAAAGGAAGAGACCGGGGGAAAGCAGACAGCAGGCGGGGATGTGGTCGTTGAGAAGACACTGCACTTTGCAGAAAGCGACGGATTACAGCAACCGGTGCAGAGTGATATTCTGATGCATTACTCTATGGACAAGAGCACTTATTTTGCTACACTGGATCAGTATAAATACAATCCCGCCACCATTTTTTCCGCGGAAGAAGGTACGGCAGTGACCGCCTGTGCACAGGGAAAAGTGACTTCAATCTTCGAAAATGAGGAGATCGGCAAGGCGGTGACCCTGGATCTGGGTGACGGCTATGAGGCCACTTATGGACAGCTGACGGAGATCACAGTGAAAGAGAATTCCTATGTGAATCCCGGCGACACCATCGGCAGTGTGGCAGCGCCCACGAAATACTACAGCACCGAAGGAAGCAACGTATACTTTGCTCTGACCCACAACGGGGAACCGGTGAACGGGGAGGCATTGTTCCGCTGATGTATATTGTAGGAGGCAGGATCCTGACCATGGCGGGCAGAGAGATCCCAGAAGGGATCCTGCAGATAAGAAACGGGAAAATTGCACAGGTAGGTGCCAGAGGTGAGGTGAAGTTACAGCCGGAAGAAGGAGAGCAGGTAGTGATCGCGAAAAATGCGCTGATCATGCCGGGCATCATTGAGGCACACTGCCATATGGGTATCATGGAAGAAAAAAAGAGCACGGAAGGGGATGACTGTAATGAGACAATGGATCCCCTGACACCGGCTCTGCGGGCTATCGATGGTATTAATCCCATGGATGCAGCCTTTGACGATGCGGTGCGGGCCGGAATTACTGCAGCCATGATCGGACCCGGAAGCTCTAATGTGGTGGGCGGCCAGTTTGCCATGGTAAAGACTAAGGGACGCCGGATCGACGACCTGATCCTGAAATCACCGGCGGCCATGAAGGTGGCCTTTGGAGAGAACCCCAAGGTCAATTATTCCGGGCAGAACAAAAGTCCTGTCACTCGTATGGCCATCGCCGCCATGCTGCGCAGGGAACTCTGGGAGAGCAGAGAATATCTGCTGCAAAAGCAGGAAGCGGCGGAGAAGGGAGAGTATTTTGCACCGGATTTTGAAAAAGAGTGCTATCTTCCGGTACTGCGGGGAGACATCCCGTTAAAAGCCCATGTCCACCGGGTGGACGATATTTTCACAGCAATCCGCATTGCAAAAGAATTCGGTATAAAAATGACGATGGATCATTGCTCGGAAGGTCATCTGGTGGCGGAAGAACTGGCGAAGGAAGGATTTCCGGCCATTGTGGGACCGGATCTTACCAGCCGGAACAAGATCGAGGTGCAGAACATGTCTTTTAAGACCGCCGGAGTGCTGAACCGGGCCGGTGTGATGGTCGCCATCACCACGGATCATCCGGTGTCACAGATCCAGACACTGCCGTTGTGTGCCGGACTTGCGGTAAAAGCGGGACTTCCAATGGAGGAAGGTTTCCGGGCCATCACCATTTATCCTGCGAAAATCTGTGGCGTGGCAGACCGCATTGGCAGCCTGGAAGTGGGGAAAGATGCAGACATTGCCATTTTCGACGGAAATCCTATGGAAATTTTCACACGAACCCTTTATACTATTATCAACGGGGAGATCGTGTATTGTAATGTCCCCAGGGAATGACCGGAGGAATATTTTGAGATACAGCAGGAAAAGTGCAGGGATCCTGTCCCTGCTATTACTATTTAACAGTATAGGTATGAACGCCTGCGGGCAGGCAACGGCAGAGACAGGGCATGTAAGCATAAGTATGACCGGCATGGAAAACACACCGGTCATCAACTATACAGTGCCTACGCTGACACCCAATGTGCTGGTGGATCAGCAGGGGTATGCCGCGGTCGGTGAAAAACAGGCAGTGGTGAAGGGCAGACAGCCGGTAGAGACTTTCCGGCTGGTGGACCGGGAGACCGGAGAGACGGTCTATGAAGGCACGGTAAAGCAGACAGATTACAACGGGGAGCTGTCTCTGTACATCGGAACAGCGGATTTCACGGACTATACCGGGGAAGGTGAGTTCTATCTGGAGTGTGACAATGTGGGAAGATCCCTGACATTTTCTCTGAAAGAAGACCACTATCAGGAACTGTTGGAAGCGTTGTGCACGGATGTTCATGACAGATGTCAGGATCGCAGTATTACCGAGGATGAGATCATCACTTTGCTGGAGGCCTGTGAGTGGTATCCGCAGGTGCTTGCGGATGATAATGGCAATGATATCCCGGATCTGCTGGAATCTATTGCCGACTGGCTGGAAAAAACGGCCAACGACACAGAAAAGCCGGAACCGGAGAACATGTGTTACGTGGCGGTGATGGCAAAATTCAGTTATCTGTACCAGAAATATGATGTGCAATATGCCACACAATGTCTGCAGCATGCGTCGTCGGTGTACACCAAGCTGATGTCGACATCCGGCAGAGATGCGGAGAAATTCATGGCGCTGACGGAGCTTTACCGGGCGGCGGGACTATACACTTACCGCAATCAGATCTTGGAGTATAAGGACTTTTTCGAGGACAATACCAGTTATCTGGAAGAAACGGCCTATCTGTATGGCTCCATGACGTATCTGGCCACCAGACAGCCGGTGGATGTGGACCTGTGCACTGTATTCATGGAAAGCATCCGGAATCGGGGCGAGGAGCTGGCCAAACGTTCCCATAACATGATCGATGCCGTAATGAATGTTAACAATGGAACCGAGGATCTGCTGAAGCGGGCAGAAGAATTGTCCTGTGCTAATTATGTGTTATACAGTTATCAGTACACGGAGATTTTAGAGGATTTTCTGCATTACCTGATGGGACGGAACCGGGATTCGGTGAGTTATTATCCCGAAGAGGGAGACGCTGCGGATTATCTGTTACTGATAGCCCAGCAGGTCTCCCTCGCGGATAGACATTAGAAAGATCAGATCAGTTCTTTGTTTTTGAAATAAGTTTCGGAGATAATATTCTGTACGTAGGTGCCCATGCTCTTGCGAGTCTCCTTGTCCAGTTCCTTCGGATAAATAGGCTTACCGTATTCAATGACTACGGTGGCCTTTTTTATTTTCGGAAAATGATCTTCAAATACCGCAGCGGAATTCACAATAGTCATGGGGATAATGGGAACATTTGCTTTCTCTGCGATCTTGAAACTGCCCTCGTGGAAGGGAAGGAAGGTATCCTGGGTCTTGTTGCGGGTGCCCTCCGGGAAGATGCAGATGGAAATCCCGTTTTTGGCTTTCTCAATGGCCTGCAGAATGGTTTTCAGTCCTGCCTTGATGTCCTGGCGATCCAGAAAGAGACAGTGAAGATCTTTCATCCAGATGTTAAGCAGGGGCCATTTTAACATTTCTTTTTTCGCAATATAACCGGTAGGTCTGGGAACACGGACATAGGTCAGCACCACATCGAAAAAGCTGCGATGATTGCCGACGTACAGCACAGCAGTGTCGGTGGGAATGTTCTCTTCCCCGATGGCAATGACTTTCGTGCCGGAAAGACGGATGACCCAGCGGAAGGCCCAGTTTACAATGGCCAGGGAACTGCGGTCCTTAAGACCGGGGTTAAATTTGCCGATGATCCATTCCACCAGCATTAACGGCGTGGACAGGATCAGGAATAATACTACAAATAATACGACGAATATAAAACGGATCATAATAATACCAATGCCTTTCAGTAACCTGCAAACTTTCAGGTGCCTTGGCACCTTGTGCAGGCACAAATTTGCGTGTGAAAAATTTATTTTTCACACG
>OGKJ01000568.1_pt1 | contig 10664 bp, 9 predicted proteins | sample 1572461 | NCBI WGS metagenome assembly OGKJ01 (sample SAMEA2582080, study PRJEB24529) | metagenome | biome: Human gut stool | place: China | collected 2011 | reverse complement strand
TGTAGCTGTGCTTCTTACTTACAAGTTCATGTCCTTTAGCAGCAATCTGCCTTCGTTTATCTTCGTGTAAAAGATAATACTCGGCTTTTTTACAGCAGTCATACATATCCTCATAATACACAATACTTTCTTCATTTTTAAAATAATCTGTAAGTTCTATCTGATAATTAGTAAGAAGAAAACCTCCTGCACCAAGTATATCCCATACACGCAGTGGTATGCCAGTACGGATATTTCTTATCGTCATATTAAGGTTAATGGATGAATTATTAAACACCTTTGGCATATCATTCATGTAGTCAACTGTTGCCAAGGTTGCTGTATAAATAGTTTCAAGAGGCGTTTCCAACTCGCACTGATTACGCAAAAGCTCTTGGACCATCTCTGGTGTACGCATACTGTTATTCGTCACAAAAAGATAGGGAATCTGACGCTTCTGTAACTCCTTAACGAAGGCTTCTCCCTCAGGAATGCGGTCCTTCCCCTTGTAAATAGTTCCATCTAAATCAATCAAATAACCTTTATATGTCATCCTACTCGTCTCCTATTTCTTTCCATTGGATAATAGCCTGAGCATGAACATTACCATCCACACAAATCTGGTGTTGACTGCTCAAACTTTCTTGGTCAAGCTCATAACCTGAATAAATCTCTGACCCATGATGAATTTCCTTAACATACTTGAGGTCAATATGGGCTGGTGTGTACTTGGTCAAAAAATCCAAATCGAAAACATCCAACATCCACTCCAAGTACTTGCTATTATTAACGTGGCCATTCATATCTAGGTCAAAATAACGCACACGATATAAAGTCTCAATTGGATTTTCCAAAGCCTTATAACGAGGCCCTCTAAGCAACTTTTTAGTCTTATCTGCTTCGTAAGGTGCTACCACCTCATCTGGCACTTCTGCTACCTTACGCGTTTCATAATCCATGAGAGCAAAGGTAGTCTTAAAGAGCATAATTTGCTGACCAGTTTCATCTGTGATGTAAAAATTACGGTAACAGAAAATCTTATTATAGGAAATAGCTTCCGTTGTAATGGTCACCTTTTCATTGTAGCGAGGCAGACGGTCAATCTCAATCGCATAGTCTGTCACAATCCAAACCAGACCGTACTTATCAAAAACGTCCTTATCCGTATTTCCCAGAGATTCTGACTGCATACCAGATACTTGCAATGAAAACGCCAATAAGTGCGGTAATTTCACCTGATGCGTGATATCCGTCTCATAAAACGGAATCTGATAAGAAATACTAAATTTTAATCCCATCTAATCCTCCAAGATAAATTGCTCAGCGACACTATCACCCAAAAAGAGTCCTCGTTTGGTCATACGAACCACCTCTGGATCCTTGACCAAGAGCCCATCTTCCTGTAGTTTTTTCACAATGTCTCCATAAGTATCCGCGAATGACAAGCCAAACTTCTCTTCAAAACGTTTGATGGACACTCCCGACTTTTTACGCAAGCCAAGGAAGAACTCCTCTTCCATCATCTCCGCCTTAGTCAGATGCTCCTCGTGAAGTCTAGCATGACCATCCTCAGCTATAGCCTTTAGATAATGCTGGATAGGCCCTCTATTGCGATAACGAACACCATTGACATAACCAGAGGCTCCAGCACCCACACCATAATACTCATCATTATTCCAATACATGAGATTGTGACGACTCTCCATCCCAGGTTTGGTAAAGTTTGAAATCTCGTAGTGCTCAAAACCATTGTTTTCCAACTCTTGGATAATATAGTCAAACATCTCTGCTTCCAAATCCTCAGTTGGCAGATTGAGCTTACCCCTACGCATCTTATTCATAAAGACCGTGTGATGTTCCAATATCAAACTATAGAGACTTAGGTGTGGAATATCCAGTTCCAGTGCCTTTCTCACATTTTCCTTGACCTGATCCATGGTTTGACCAGGAAGGGCATAAATTAAGTCAATGGAAATATTATGAAAACCAGCAGCCTTCAAGCTATCAATACTTTCATAAATCTGTGCTTGATTGTGACTTCGACCAATTTGACGCAAGTGCTTGTCATCAAAGGTCTGAACCCCTAAAGATACGCGATTAACAGCTGATTTTTTGAGTACTTCAATCTTATCAACTGTCAAATCACCGGGATTAGCCTCAATAGTAAACTCCTCCAACTTAGACAAATCCAAGTTCCTCTGAAGATTGCTTAAAAGGTAGTCCAATTGCTCCGCAGAAATAGCTGTCGGTGTCCCACCACCAATATAAAGAGTGTGAAGCTCTTTGATATCTAAAAGCTCCCACTCACGAATCAAAGCCCGTAGGTAGTCATCAACGGGCTGATTTTTAATAAAGACCTTGGAAAAGTCACAATAATAACAAATTTGTGTGCAAAATGGAATGTGCACATAGGCTGACGTTGGTTTTGTTTGCATGTAACTATTCTACCATTTTTTAAGCAGAAATGAGACCTTGAAAAATAAGAGTTTAAAGCCAAAAAAGAAGCCATCTCTCCAGATAGCTTCTTTACTTTATTTTGTTAATGAGAATGGGAAAGCATTGTAGTTGCTATAATCAAAGGTTGGGCCCAAATCAGAGATAAATTGAACTGGCGTGTAGGTTCCATTTTCAAGAATAAAACCAGGCTTAGCTTGGAAACCAGCTCCCCCTAGTCCAGTAATACCAGGAAGCAAGGTTGAAAAATCGCCACCTTCCCAAACGTAGAGATTACCAGAAATTTGAACAGCTTTTGCAGTTGTTGAGCTTTGACGATAGGGTTCATAATCAACATTAAAATTTGCCTTTGAAGTGATGTTGCCATCAGCATCAACTGTAAAACTAATGTCTGTTGCTTGAGGACTCGTACCAGTCCAAGTTCCCACTAATGCTGCTGGAACAGGAGCATCACTTTGAGTATCAGTTGTTGCTTGAATAGACTTGTTTGACTCAGATGCAGCACTGCCACTTGTTCCTTCTTGAGCATCATTTCCAGCTGTAGTTTGATTTTTTGAAGAGCTAGCTTCAGGAGCACTCGCTTCTTCTTGACCTTGAGAATCCTTTGAAGCTGAAGCTTCTGTCTTAGCCTTTTTAGCAGACTTCTTCTCAGATGTTTTTGTTTTAGCAGAGGACTTCACTACTTTAGAAGTTGAAGTTGTAGATGATGCTGTAGTGTCTTTTTCTGACTTAGAGCCACATCCAACAAGGGTTGTAGAAACAGCAACTGACAACAAAATAAGGGAACAAACACGGATAACTTTACTTTTCATTTTCATAAACCTCTTTCTATATGTCTATTATATCTATTTTGTTACAGAAATCGAGTGTTTTGTGTATTTTTTGTAACATTTATGCAATCAATTGTGTTGCCGTCATAAGTTAATGTCGTATTTACTAGTAAAAAAAGCCCATCACTCCTAGAGGAATGATAGGCTTCTGCATCTTATTTAGGTACTTCTTACCTGCTAGAGGTATCCTAATTACTATTTGTCTTCTCTTTCAATATAACCCCCTATGGAGAGAAGGTTGAAGCTATCCTCCAAGACAATAATGCGATTACCACCATCTACAAGGATATAATAGTATGACTTTCTCGCATCGTGGTAGATGTCATTAACACTCTTAGCATGATAACCATGTGACTTAAGAGACTTCTGTATTTTAGCAAACTCTTTTTGCACCTTATCATTATCTACGCTGCCTGATTGATCCGCCAGATATTCTTTTAAAGGCTTAGCAATTAAGATATCTAAAGGCTTAACATTTAAGATATCTATATCATCAGAATCTGTAGTCATAACACCATTTTCAGAGATAGTAGCTTTTCCTTCGGCGTCATCATCCTCATCAAATTTCTTCCAGTTACCAACAAAGGCTTTTGGAACCTCCGCCTTATAAAAAAGACATCTCTTTTTAAATTCTTTAGTGTTTGATCCGTGGGAAAATACTTCTGATAAGCCTATGTCTAAAATGACATTTGTCCCATCCTTCTGAACCAGATTATAGTAGCCATATCGTTCAGTCTTAACCAGTATGACCTCTTTTGTATGAAATTGGTACTTCTTGTCAAAATCAACAATAGATTTTAGTTTTGAATCACTTACCGCCTTTATGCTTCTTTCAAACTCTTGTCGAACCTTCTTACCAAGAGCAACTTCTTTAATATTATCTTCTGTATAGCCAGTAAAAAGTTTTGAATTCTTTTCTTTTAAATCATAAACAAGCCCGTCATTATTACCATTTACCCACAAGCCACCCAAGTTTGTTCCTTTGGAAGAAAACAAAAAGAGGCCAAGACTTGTTGCTACAACAAGAAATAAAGCAATCCCAAGACCAATAAAAGTCTTCTTGCCAAACTTTTTCTTCTTAACAAAGACCATTTGCTGTGAATAAGCTGGGTTGACCATTTGACCACTCATTTGATTTGGTAAAGGCATGGCTCCTTCAGTCACGGAATTTCCATTGTTGGAAAAAGTAGCTTGTTTTCCTTCCATAACAAATTCACCATTTAGAAGGGCCTGCTGACACTCCTGAATAGTGGGCTTACGATTATTAATCGCTTCAAAATATTCAATCCATTCTTTTCTATTCATCATCTCTCCTAATATTTCTTAATAGAAAAATCTATCACTAGCTTGGAAGTGATAGATTTCCCAATTATTTAAGCACTTCTTGTGTCTTAGCGTAGTTAGCTTCAACAGCTTCTTTTTCGGCTTTCCACCAGTCTTGGTGATCTGTGTACCACTTGATTGTTTCTTCCAAACCTGATTCAAAGTTTGTGAATTGTGGTTCCCAACCAAGTTCTTCACGCAATTTTGTTGAGTCAATAGCGTAACGCAAATCATGACCAGCACGGTCTGTGACACGATCGTAAGCATCTTTTGGTTGCCCCATTTTTTCAAGGATGAGTTCAAGAACTTCCTTGTTATTCTTTTCACCATCAGCACCAATCAAGTAAGTTTCACCGATACGGCCTTTAGTGAGGATAGCCCAAACACCAGTTGAGTGGTCGTTAGTGTGAATCCAGTCACGGACGTTTTTACCTTCACCATAAAGTTTTGGTTTAATTCCTGACAAGATGTTGGTGATTTGACGTGGAATGAATTTTTCGATGTGTTGGTAAGGTCCATAGTTGTTTGAGCAGTTTGAAATAGTTGCCTTAACACCAAATGAACGCACCCATGCTTTAACGATAAGGTCTGAAGCAGCCTTAGTTGATGAGTATGGTGATGAAGGGTTGTACTTTGTTTCTGCTGTGAATTTTTCACCAGGACCTTCACCGTGTCCAGGAAGATCTTCGCGCAATGGAAGGTCACCATACACTTCGTCTGTTGATACGTGGTGGAAACGAATATCGTATTTACGAGCAGCTTCCAAAAGTGTATAAGTACCAATGAAGTTTGTGTGGATAAATGGTGATGGGTCGTTCAATGAATTATCATTGTGGCTTTCAGCCGCATAGTGAACGATAGCATCAGCCTTAGCAGCCAATTTATCAACCAATTCAGCATCAGCAATATCACCAACAACCAATTCAACACGGTCACCAAGGATTTCTTCAATGTTGGCACGGTTACCAGCGTAAGTGAGTTTGTCAAGGACAGTCACATGAACGTCTGGATGATTGTTGTAGACATAGTGTACGAAGTTTGAACCGATGAAACCTGCGCCACCAGTTACGATGATATTTTTATATTCAGTCATTTTTTCTCCAAAAAATATTATTTTTCTTAATCGTTCCTTAAATCAATCTTTTTTAGCTTTCCTTAGGTGAGTACGGACGTCAGCGAACTTCGAAGAAGTTCCATGACTAAGTTTTGAGCCTGATGTCTCAAAACTTCCGAGCACCTGAAACACAATGATTCAGGTGCTTTTCTCACGGCGGAAAGCTAATCATATAGCTCGCTTCGCTCGTTTATAACAAAGCTAAAAACTATATAATGATTTTCTTAATTGTTTCAAGAGCTATATTTTTACAAATCCTCTGGTTTGAGGGGGTTAACGTCTTTGAGCAATGGGTGATTTTTATCTGCTTCTGAGACTTCTGCTTCTTCCAAGTTTTCCCACTTGATATCAAGGCTTGGGTCAGCATAGTTGACAAAGGCATATTTAGGTTTAAGTTCAAGTGCCCAGTAATCGTTTACGAGATAGCTGTATGATACTTTGTCAGACAGAACTTGGAAACCATTGGCAACACCACGAGGAACAAAGATTCCTTTTGAGGCATCAATAACAGTTTGATAAGTATTCCCAAACGTTTCGCCTTCACGGAGGTCAACCCAAGTTCCAAGAACCTTTCCTTCATCTGCCACTGAGATGTATTTATCCCAAGGCTCGGCGTGCAAGCCACGCAAAACATTTTTACGTGAGAAAGAAACGTTATTTTGCAATTTTCCTTCTGCAAAGAATGATTCTGGAAAACCAAGTGGCAACATCTTTTCCTTTTGGAAGTTTTCCTTGAACCATCCACGGTTATCTCCATGAACAGGAATATCAAATTCAAGCAGACCTGGGATGGCATCAATCTTGCGTGCAGCTAATTCTTTACCAAAAAATTGTTCAGTCATTATGCTTCTCCAATCAAACGGAGCAAATATTGTCCGTATTCATTCTTCTTAAGTGGTTGTGCCAATTCAAGAACCTGTTCTTTAGTGATATAACCCATGCGATAGGCAATCTCTTCAAGGTTAGCTACTTGGACATTCTGCAAACGTTGAACTGTTTCGATGTACTGAGCAGCCTGCAAGAGACTTTCGTGAGTGCCTGTATCCAACCAAGCAAAGCCACGTCCCATAAGCTCAACAGAGAGGTCTCCACGTTCTAGGTAAGCCTTGTTAACATCCGTGATTTCAAGTTCGCCACGAGGGCTTGGCTTGATGTTTTTAGCAATTTCCACAACATCATTGTCATAGAAATAAAGGCCTGTTACAGCAAAGTTTGATTTTGGATGTTCTGGTTTTTCTTCGATTGAGATGGCATTCATATCATCATCAAACTCAACAACACCAAAACGTTCTGGATCCTTAACTTGGTAACCAAAGACTGTTGCGCCTTTTTCCTTAGCTTCAGCACGTTGAAGCATGGCAGAAAGACCATTGCCATGGAAAATGTTATCCCCGAGGACAAGTGCAACACTATCGTCACCAATGAAGTCTTCACCAATGATAAAGGCTTGAGCCAATCCATCTGGGCTTGGTTGTACTGCGTAAGAAAGTGAAATACCGAACTCAGAACCATCACCAAGAAGCTCTTCAAAACGTGGAAGGTCCTGTGGCGTTGAGATGATGAGGATTTCCTTAATACCAGCCAACATAAGCGTTGAGAGTGGATAGTAAATCATTGGTTTATCGTAAATCGGCATCAGTTGTTTTGATGCAGCACGTGTCAATGGATACAAACGTGTCCCTGAACCACCTGCAAGAATAATACCTTTCATAAGAAGGCTCCTTTTTTCTCTAATATATTACCTATATTTTAGCATTTTTCGGCCCTCTTGTCACGGTAAACCCTATGTTCTTAAGCTTTCATTAAGAAAATCACAAGTGTCCATTTTCTTAATCCAATCAAAAAAGGATTTCGATTGAAACCCTTTTCGATTGAAGATAATATCTTGCAATATTCCCCTTGGGAAGTGTGATTATCATCCTCTTAGTGTCTTTGTGCACTCATCCAGTCAAAGATACTGTTATAAGTTTGACCATTGACACTGGCACGAGAGCCTCCTCCATTAGTTGGATCAGTGGCTACCATACCACTATATCCGTCCCAATTTTTCGTATTTTCAGGATGCTGAACGCCAATCACCTGGTCATGGAAGAAATAAATCCAAGCCCAATGCCCATCATACTCTGTGCCAGGAAGATCAGTCCCAGTCGCTGTTTCAAAGTATGAGAACCACTTGTTAGTAGCTCCAGAGGTAATCAAGCTCTTATATAAAGGCAAGACACTATTTTCTGGTTGGACTGTTGCGTCTGCCTTTGTGTGAATCAACCACATAGGCTGGTTCTTCAGTTTATCAATTCCAGATTGGTCAACGGTTAGTGGCGCTGCAATTGGAATGAGAGCTGCAAAATAATCTGGATAGGTTGCTCCCATGGTCAAGACCATACCACCACCATTTGAAACTCCCGCAAGATAGATTCGTCCCTTATCTACCTCAGGGTGATTAGCTAGGTAGGTATCGATGGTCTCTTTGAGTTGGGCTGCGTTATCCGACCCCCAAGGGGTCTGCGTTTGAACAGCTAGAACATTAACCCCACGCGCCTGATCACCAGTTGTTAAGAAATGGCCTTGAATATCAGGCTGGGTAAGGGCATAGACGTCATTTGAAAGAAGCGGAATATTCATGTCTGTCCCTCTTTCACCAATGCCGTGTAGCCAGACAATCAATGGTTTGGTGCTATTCCCAGTACCAGTCTGGGCACTATAAGCCGCATACTGCATGTTACCTACCTGCCCTCGCTCGTCGAAAACCTCCGTCGTTGGCATCAAACGATTGTTGATAGCATCTTGTTCAGATGAAACCATCTGTGACTGACTACTACCTTCTGCCACTACTGACAAGTCTTTCATTGATACCATGTAACTTTCCAGCCATTGGTTAGTCCAGGTAGAAAGGTTAAAATACATAGGTTCAGCATTTCCACCCATGTTGTAGCGGTTATAAGACGGTAGGCTCAATTCAAGCGTCACGTACTTGCTATTGTCATAATAGACCACATGCCCCTTATCATCAGAAACATAAGAGTTCGTTACCTGACGACTGACCCCTGCTGTTGTAACCTGAGTTGAGCTGTGGACAACCTCTGGCGTGACCTTCTGATTAAATTCAAAAATGACTTTGGTTACAGCCGGCCCAAATTCATAACTTTCTAGAACAATACTTGTCTTTGTTACAGCCAAGTCTTCTGCTGCCCCTGCTTTGACAGACAGGCCTAAACTTATGGCTAGCAAAGTAACAATGACTGTCACATATACTTTAACTTTTTGGAACATAGTCCCTCCCCTTTTTTATTAGTATTCACCTACAATCGATGAACAGTTACTATTTTATCATTTTCTAATTAAATAAGAAATAGATACAAAGAAACTCTAATAAAAAGAATCAGCTAGCATCCCTAAATAATGAGAAATAGCTAACTGATTCATAAATCTTAATATATTGGAGGGCTTTAATTCTATTAGTCTTTTTTCTTAACGTACTGAGCCACTGGATAATCTGCACTGTCCAAACTACCAGATCGGTTCATAACCAAATCAACCAAATTTTTTCCAATAAGTGGCCCTGTCGTAAGTCCTGAAGATCCTAAACCAGAGGCGACAAAGACACCCTCAAGCTCTGGAACTTCTCCAAAGAAAGGTGAGAAATCACTCGTGTAGGCTCTAGTTCCCACACGTTCTGAGAAGGACTTGGCAGTACTTAAATCAGGGAAATAGGTCTTAGCCTCTTCCTCCAGACTTGCAAGTACAGTCTCATCAACTGTCAAATCAAAGCCTTGGTCATTTTCATGGCTGGCCCCTACCGAAATCTTTCCACCAGCAAAAGGAATGACATCTAATTCGCCCTCTGGCATCAGAACAGGTAATCTACCAGTATCCATGCCCTCAAAGAAATAGTCACGCAATTGCCCCTTTTGGGGGCGAACGTCTACTTCGAAACCAAGAGGTTCGAGTGTTTGACCTAGCCAGGCACCACAAGAAAGAATAACCTTATCAAAAGTTTGACCATTAATCTCGTAAGTGCCATTATCAAGAGGAGATAGTGTGACTAGACCCTCTACCTTTTCAAAACCTGAGGCCTCAATCAAAGTCGCTGTCAATTCTGCTCCCTCCACTCTGGCACCTCCAGAAGCATAGAGATAACGGTCAAATCCAGTAAATTCAGGGAGGACGGCAGCATTTTTTATAGAGAGTTCACCAATAATGGGTGATTCTTCTAGCCTAGTTTCTGCATGCTGATACAAACCGTCCAACTTACTATCATCTTTCTTGAGAAGGGCTACACCAGACTGATCATAGAAGCTCGTGTCATAACCATCATTTTCAAGATCTGAAACTAAATCTTGGTAAAAATCGGCTCCCAAACGGGCCATTCGATACCAGGCTTTATTACGACGCTTGGAAAACCAGGGGCTGATAATCCCTGCTGCCGCCTTGGTTGCTTGCCCAAGACCATGATCAAATACTGTAACCTCTACGTCTTTTTCTTTTGATAAGTAGTAGGCAGCCGTTGAACCGACGATACCTGCACCAACAATTGCAATTTTCATTTTTTACTCCATCTATTTTAAAAGAGCTGAGTCCTATATCAATAGGCACAGCTCTTTAGTATTTTTAACCTAAGGCCACGTCCATGACCATCATAACGACAAAGCCAACCATGAGCCCCAAGGTTGCGACGTCAGTATTACCATTGGTTTGTGATTCAGGAATCAATTCCTCCGTTACCACAAAGATCATGGCACCAGCCGCAAAAGCCAAAGCATAAGGAATAATCGCCATCATCAACATAACAAGAGCAGCTCCCATAACAGCCCCTATAGGCTCCACGATGGCTGACATAGATCCCCAATAAAAGGCCTTGATACGAGATTTTCCATCTGCTCGAATAGGAATAGAGAGGGCTGCACCTTCAGGGACATTCTGCAAACCAATACCGATAGCTAGGCCAATGGCTCCCATGAGACCAG
>OGKJ01000556.1_pt1 | contig 10790 bp, 8 predicted proteins | sample 1572461 | NCBI WGS metagenome assembly OGKJ01 (sample SAMEA2582080, study PRJEB24529) | metagenome | biome: Human gut stool | place: China | collected 2011 | reverse complement strand
AAGAGCTTATTTTCGCTAAAATGGGAAAAATAATAAAATCAGTACAAAAAATGTTTGATTTAGAAGATTTTTTGTACTGATTTTGCTATTTTGATGCGATTTGCACCAAAACAATAGAAATGGCTGTAGGCAGAAATGCCTATGACGTACAGATATTATGAGAAAATGTAGAACCCCTGCAGCGGATGGAATGTCCTTCCGGGAATGTTTGTCGGACGATGGTGATATTTTCTCGACCGCTATGTCACTTTTCGTCAGGAAATTCCATCCGGGAGACCTGACACCCCGGAAGGATGTTCCATCCGATGCGGGCGTTCGTGGGGGTTATGTCAACCCTACGTTACGAGCCATGCACTCAATTTATTCCTGACTGTTGATGTAGTTGATCAGTCCCTCTGCGGCGATAATCTTCTGCATGAACTCGGGGAACGCCTGTCCCTGGAAGCTTTCGCCTGTGGTAAGATCTTGGATCACTCCGGTATTGAAATCTATCTCGACTTCATCGCCGTTTTGAATCTTCCGGGATGCCTCGGGACACTCAATGATGGGCAGTCCGATGTTAATGGCATTGCGGTAGAAGATTCTGGCGAAGGTCTCTGCGATGACACAGCTGACACCTGCAGCCTTGATGGCGATGGGGGCATGCTCTCTGGAGGAGCCGCAGCCGAAGTTTTTCTCCGCTACGATGATGTCACCCTTTTTTACATTTTTAATAAAGTCCTTGTCAATATCCTCCATGCAGTGAGTGGCCAGTTCTGCAGGATCGGAGGAATTCAGATATCTTGCGGGAATGATAACGTCAGTATCCACGTTATCTCCGAATTTGAAAACTATTCCTTTTGCGTTGTTCATTTTCCGTTACCTTTCTATTACAAATGTTTCAAATATTTTTCCTGTTCCAATATATCTCTTACTTTTCCATGCAGGCAGCCACAGGATTCCACAATCCCTTACTTGCCTGCCCGCATCTTGCTTTTTCCTGCAGCTTACTCCAGTTCGCAGGGACAGGATATCTTGCCGGTGATGGCGCTGGCTGCCGCTACTGCGGGACTTGCCAGATAGATCTCGGATTTTACATGTCCCATACGTCCGACAAAGTTACGATTGGTCGTGGAGACACATCTCTCGCCTTCTGCCAGGATACCCATGTATCCACCAAGGCAGGGTCCACAGGTAGGAGTGCTTACGACTGCTCCCGCTTCAATAAAGGTCTTCAGAAGTCCCTCTTCCATGGCCTGCATATAGATGGACTGGGTGGCAGGAATTACGATGCAGCGCATGCCTTTCGCCACATGTCTGCCCTTGAGTACCTTTGCTGCGGTGCGCAGATCGTCAATACGTCCGTTGGTGCAGGAACCGATGACTACCTGGTCGATGGCAATGGCGTCCATCTCGTGGATCTCATCGATGGTATGTGTATTCTCCGGCAGATGAGGGAAGGCCACGGTAGGCCGTAAAGTGCTTAAGTCAATGGTATACTCCGCATCATACTGTGCATCCGGGTCTGCTTCGAATATTTTATAGGGACGCTTGGAGTGTTCTTCCATATAAGCAATAGCTTTCTCATCCACAGGGAAAATGCCGTTCTTACCGCCGGCTTCGATAGCCATGTTGGCAATGGTGAATCGGTCATCCATGGACAGATTGGCGATACCGTCTCCTACAAATTCCATAGACTTGTACAGTGCACCGTCCACACCGATCATGCCGATGATATGTAAGATCACATCCTTACCGCTGACCCATTCTGCGGGTTTGCCGGTCAGATTGAATCTGATCGCCGCAGGTACTTTGAACCATGCCTTGCCGGTAGCCATACCGGCTGCCATATCGGTACTTCCCACACCGGTGGAAAATGCACCCAGAGCACCGTAAGTACAGGTATGGGAATCCGCACCGATGATCACATCTCCGGCTACGGTAAGTCCTTTCTCGGGAAGCAGGGCATGCTCGATACCCATCTCTCCTACTTCGAAATAATTGGTGATCTCATTGCGTCTTGCAAACTCACGGACACATTTGCAGTGCTCCGCAGATTTAATATCCTTATTGGGAACAAAATGATCCGGTACCAGTGCGATCTTATCCTTATCAAACACTCCCTGTACCTTCATTTTATCCATTTCCTTGATTGCCACCGGACTGGTGATATCGTTGCCCAGCACCAGATCCAGCTGTGCCTCGATCAGCTGTCCTGCCTGTACCTGCGCAAGGCCCGCTGCCTGTGCAAGTATCTTCTGTGTCATTGTCATTCCCATTGTCTACTGCTCCTTTTTCTCTTCATACAACTTGCGCATTCCGCACAGCTGCTCACTCTTCAGATACGAAATACATCTCCTTGAAGTTTCCATTATTGTAGCACACTCATTTGTAATTGAAAACATCCACATTTAACGTATTTCTACGCAAATGTGGATGTTTTGGCTTTGATTCATTGATCTATTTTAATATTGCAATGTAATACTTTTTATGATTGTAGTGGTTGTTTTTCTTTGTCTCCGGTCGTCACTTTGTCCCCGGAATTGTCGTAGTTCCCGCTCTCTGGCTTTACTTTCCAGATCAGCACCACCTTGAATAAATCTCCGTCCAGTTCGATCCGGAACTTTCCGCCTTGAATTTCTGTAAAGCTTTTTGCAATTGCCAGTCCCAGTCCGCTTCCTTCCGTGTTACGGGAAGCATCCCCTCTGACGAATCGCTCGGTCAGTTCCTCTCCCGCTACGGATAATTCCTTCGATGTTTTTTAAGATTATGGTCACCTCATCCTTTGCCGTAAAACCGCTGACATAGACTCTGGTCCCGGGCAGAGCATATTTTGCAATATTGCCAAACAGATTTTCAAAAATCCGGAAGGTCTTCTGACTGTCCAACGGCACGATGACCTTCTCCTCCGGCATGCTCACCCGCACATCCAGTCCGGCATCCGCCAGCTTATCTTCCATCTCGAATTCGACCTGTTTCACCATGCTTACAATATCCACATCACGAATGTCGAGCGTGATATTCTGGGAATTTGCCTTGCTGACTTCGAACAGATACTCGATCAGTGCCTTCAGGCGCAGCGATTTACGATCCAGCGTCTCTAAGTACTCCTTCCGCTGTTCCTCCGTCACTCCCGGCTCCTGTAGCAGCTTTACATAGGTAATGATAGCTGTCAGTGGTGTCTTCAGATCGTGGGATACATTCGTGATCAGTTCCGATTTCATCCGCTGGCTCTTCACTTCCTCCGCCACCGCATTGCGGAAGCCTTCCTCGATCCGGTAGATCTGTGGTTTAAAGGGTTCAAACACGCCCAGATCTTCCTCTATGGTCACATTCAGATTACCCTGAGCGATCTCATTGGTAGCCTTTAACAGTAGTCCGTACTTTTTCTGCAATTTGCTGACATAGCGCCGCAGTACAAAATACAGTACCACAGAGTAAATGACTGCGATCGTCACTCCTCCCAGAGGAAGGCTGCATACGATCACCAGGATCAGGGCATTCCACAATACGATCCGCAGGATCAGCTTCTTGCCATCCTTCGTCACATCAAAATGCTCTGCATCATGATAGACATCCACCACCTTATCCCTGCCAATGGAAAATCCCTTCTTCATTCCTCTCCATAGTTTTTTCCAGAGAGGCACTAACAGATAGCACAAGCTGTGTTGTCTCAAATACGTTCCGGCTCCCTGGACCCGCATTGCCCGCAGGGACACACCCAAGCACCAGGCAATGAAAAACAAGGCTGCCACTGCCAGAACATTTAATGCATAGGTCAGTATTGTGGTCAACATCTGTATCTGCGCATTGTTTCCCTGTAAAACCGTGCTCAGCGCATGACCGCTCCTTACCCAGGATACCAGTCCTACCACCTGTTCACTTCCAATGCCGGCGATCACCACAAGGATCACAACGATCGCCTCGACAGGCAGCTTCAGCAGCATCACCTTCTCCCAAGCTCTCTCTTCTCCAAGTCCCGGAAATACAAGCGCCAGCAGGAAGATCAACAGTGCCAGGATCAGAAATACCTGCTGACATCCTGACAGATAATAGGATGCATACTCTCCCATGGAAAAGTAAACACTGACATTGTTCATATCCTGATCATAATAAATAAATTGTCCGTTCTGTCCCAGGCTTTGTGCTGCCTGTCTGGAGATGCAAAAGGTGATCTCACAATTTTTCGGCATTTCCAGCCGGAACATGGTATTATGACCGGAAGAGATTTCGCTGCCCATATTGGCATCCACCATTCGCGTAAGACCGCAGTTACGGATCACTTCCGCCGCTGTCTTGCGAAGGGCTGTCGTATCCGATCCAATCACCGTATTCCCTAAGGTGGCATCATTTCCATAGGCATCAAATACAAAAGTCAGATAAAAGCTCTGTTCCTCCGCCACGATATCCGTATCCGCCAGATTACTTAGGATCTCTCCGGTCTGCGTATCCCGGATCCTATAATCATACAAATTATTCAACTGACCAAAGGAGTTTTCCAGGGTATTGAAGTGCTCTTCCAGGTATTCCCTGGTCTGTACTGCAAAGCTTCCCTGGGCTACATAGTCTTCGGGATCTTCTCCTTCCGGTATGGTGAGGTCCTCCGTATCTCCGTCCGCCATTTCTGCCCGCTTCTGGTCATCATTGAGCCATTCATTCCCATCCGTGGACTGCATATATAATTCTCCATAGCTTAAGGAAGTCTGGGGTTCTTTGTTGTACAGATCACGGTAGAGCAGATAGCAGTTCTGATACAGATAAGTAATCGTATTCGACGTCTCCAGCGGATCCGCAATGTATTGTTCATTTCTCCTGCTCTCCGCCCTGCGCTCGAAGATTCCGTAGCAGGCGGTAAAAATGCCGGAAGCTGCCAGACTGACAATCAGTCCGACGATCAGCCATTTGACTGCAGGCTTTCTGTTTCCTCGGTTTTCCCTGTTTTCTGTTGTCTCCGCTTTCACAGCCTCTGTTACCTGTTCCATTCTTACACCTCTCCGGCCATTTCCCTCTGCCTGCCGAAACGCTTTGTTTTCCACAGCCGTATTTATTGTTTGTCGATCTTATATCCTACACCCCATACTACTTTGAGATATTTGGGATTTCGCGGATCGATCTCGATTTTTTCACGGATGTTCCGCACATGTACCATAATGGTATCGGTGTTGACCGCTTTCTCGTTCCAGATACGCTCATAGATCTCATCTGCGGAAAATACTCTGCCCGGATTCTTGATCAAAAGCTGTACGATCTTGAATTCCATGGGAGTCAGCTTCACCGCTTCTCCGTCCACCGTCACTTCTACGGTTTCTTCGTTCAGTTCCAGTCCGCCGATGGTATACACATGGGATTTCTCCTGTTCTTCCCCACTGACTGCCGTCAGATATTTGGAATATCTGCGCAGATGGGAATTTACCCTCGCCAACAGCTCCAACGGTGTAAAGGGTTTGGTCACATAGTCATCCGCTCCCATATGTAATCCCATGATCTTATCCACTTCCTCGGACTTGGCGGACAGCATGATCACCGGGAACTCGTGATTCTGCTCCCGCAGCTTCATTAACATTGTCACACCGTCCATCACCGGCATCATAATATCCAGAATAGCCAGATGGATCTCTTCCTGTGCTACGATCTCCAGTCCTTCCTTACCGTTGGCAGCTTTCCATACCTGATACCCCTGATTTTTCAGGTAAATCTCCACACCATCCCGGATTTCCTTATCATCCTCCACGATGAGAATATGATATTTATTGTTCTCCATGACTCCCTCTCATTCTGCCGTATGCGGCAAGGGGATCCTCTCCCCTGTCTGTTTCTGATTCTAAGTTATAATTTCTAATTTCACCTACTGAAAAAACGAAAGATTTTCTAAAGATTTTTTTCGCAAAAACACCAAGGAGGTGGACATTCGGTGCCACCTCCTTGATCATCTTCGAAGCGTACATTTCCGGCTGCCATGGTTATACCTCATCCTCATAGTACCGGATCATGCATACAAGTTCACCGTCCTCCACGGACACCTCTGCTTCCTCTCCCAGGAATTCATTGCTGATCCCGATGGGGAAATCGTTGGTGATCACAGCATTTTCCAAAGAATACTTCATGCCGCGGATATTCACGCCTTTTGCCTCCTTCGTCAGGGCAAACAGCGACATGGTGCCCTCCAGCTCCTTCCGGAAATGCACGGCTTCGTTCTGCAGTACCAGCACCATTCCCGTACCATCTACCAGGTACCCCACCGCACCGTGATTTTTGAGATACAGCAGACACTGGATATTCGCCAGGGTATGATCAAATCTCCCACCGGTGGCCGCATAAATACGGAAATCGGTATAGCCCAGCTCCAGCCCCCGCTTGATAGCTGCCAGCATGTCTGTGTCATCCTTGCACTCCGGCAGGCGGCAGATCTTCTCTGGAACGGTCTGTTGTAGCTGTTCCACAGCAAGCTTCTCCTGTTCGCTCATCGAGTCAAAATCTCCGATGATCAGATCCGGCTCCGCATTCAGGGGCCCACAGTAGCTTAAGCCGCCGTCCACTGCGATCACATAATCTTCCTCCGTCACAGACAGCTCTCCCATCGTGAGATCTCCTGCGCCGATCAAAATACATTTACCCATAGAATTTACTGTTTTCCTTTCCTGTAACGGTTCCACCTTGTCATTCCCAAAGTCACATGTATGCGCCTGCACCGCTTTGTGACCGTCCTGTTTCCGAAACAGACGTTTCGTCTGCGAGCCGTTACGCAATATTCTACAATTTCTGCGTTTACTTTTCAAGCCATACGCAGTATATTTAATCTGTTCAAACTTACAACGATACTCAGAGGATCAACATCCCTGTATGTGAAAGGCACTCTCATGAATCTATATGACAATCAGCCGCTGACCGTTGCGGAGCTCCGCAGGTTGCAGGCTTTGGAAAACCGATATCGGAATGCTGCCAGAGAAGTGTTTACGAACCGTGTGGAATACTACCACAGGTTCACCGGTGGGCACTACACTTCTATCACCATCCGTGACCAGAAGACCCGCTGGGGAAGCTGTTCCTCGAGAGGAACTTTATCCTTCAATTACCGCCTGATCTACGGTCCTGCCGGTCCTCTGGATTATGTGGTAGTCCACGAGCTCTGCCACCTGACTCATATGAACCATTCGAAGGACTTCTGGAACATGGTCGAGCACATCATGCCGGATTACCGGATCTATAAGCAGTGGTTAAGGGATCACGGACAGGAGCTTACCCTGACGACACATCTGAAAAAGCAGGGCATTCCCATCCGCCTTGGCTAAGGCGCCATGCTATAAATGGCGGCCTGTTTTTCAACAGACCGCCATCTTTTACTATTCTGCTCTACGCAGTGCTATCTTCCGTTTATCTGTTCTCGTTTACATAGACCTGTACACGGCTCTGAATGACACCTGCCACATCTCTCGCACTCTTCTGTCCTGAGAAGTATGCTCCGGCTTCTTCCGAAATGATATTGGAGATTGCCTCATTATAGTATCCTCTCTTGTTCACGCTTTCCACAAAGCTTACGATCCTGTCCACCTGCTCCTGTGTCAGCTGCGGCAGCAGTATTTCCTCCCCATTGATGTAATAGGTCTCATCGTATTCCACTTTGTTGCCGTTCTCATCCATATAGTACGGCTTCTTCGTAGCATCCTGCACATTCTTCTCAAAGGTGCTGCGAAGTACCGGAAGATTGTATTCCTGTTCCTGTATCTTATCCTGATATTCCTGTGTCAGATAGTAGCGCAGGAATTCCCATGCACCATCCAGATTCTTGGATTTTGCAGACAGGGCATACATCCAGTTACCTGCCCATAATACAGATCCCATATCTCCATCGGTCGGGAAGCCTACAAAGGAGATATCCTCACCGAAGACACCGTTGATCGTACCGTTCAGGTCACGGATGTTGCTGATGGAAATGGTATCCAGCAGGGTTCTGTCCTCGCGGTACTGGGATTCATAATTATTCCAGTAATCCTCTCCCCAGTAATCCTCTCCATATTCTACCGGCAGCTCGCCTGCATAGGCCAGCATTGCCACGAAATTATCCGTATCAAATGCACATTTTCCTGTGGATACATCCACGAAATCACTGCCGCAATAGTTCATCATGGTATACAGGAAGCTGTCTCTGGTAATATCACTGAAGAGTGCGGTTCCTTCCGGCATGGAATCCCGGATCGTCTGCAGCTCTTCCATAGTAATGGAGGTGCGGTCACCGAAAATAGATTCTTTTCCTACCATAGTAGAGATATAGAAGGAAGGAATCACATAGTACAGTTTACCGTCCACACGGTACGCATCCCAGACATTCTGCAGATAGTCGTTTTTCGATAATTCCTCATCCCCCGCAATGAGATCATCCACATTTGCCACCAGTCCCTTGGCAATATAGCTGTCCATTGACATATTGCTGTCCACGACCAGAATATCCGGCATTCCTCCGGAGATGATATCATTATTTAACTGCTTCACACCGAGAGTATAATCCTCTGAAGTATTGTAGGTATTGTATTCCTTGACTACAATACGGTAAGTGTCACCGGACTTATTATACTCTACTACTTTTCTCTTCAGATCATAGTCGATATAGTTACCGGCCAGTGTAAGGACGATCCGGTCCTTGATATCCTCCGGCTTCACGTGGGTGAACAGACCTCCGCACATTTTACCTTCGGTGTTATCATAGTAAAAGCCCAGGAACTGTTCCTCGTCCAGTACCAGGAAATTGTTCAGGCTGCCGGCAGCCAGATCCGAATTGATATAACTCATGATCTGCTTCGATTCCTGTGTCTGCACATTATAACTGAACAGGCCGTTACTATCGGCATAGTACAGGATGTCACCGTCTCCGGGCACCATATTATAATAACCGCCGTTGGTCAGTGTCGAGGAAAACTTTATTCCTTCTGATACCGCATCTGTTGCAGGATCATAGGTTGCGATATACATATCCGTGTAATTGCTCTCATCATAATAGATGATCTGCACCTTGCCATCCGGCGTAATGATATTCGAGCTTGCATTGTTGAAAAGTGTTGCGACTGCCTCCGGCAGATCCTTCCGGTCTGTGATACCCTCTTGCGTCACAGTGCATTTCTCTATTTTATCACCGCTTAACAGCAGTGTCAGGGTTCCATCCTCATTGGGGATGATACTATATACCCAGGAATAGCTTTCTTCTGTATTCATATCATTCAGATCAGCTTCCCATACGATGGTCCCATCTGCGCTCCAGCAGATCAAGGCATAATCATTCGTACTGCTGTAATCGTCTTCGGAATATGTCTCACTATAGTAATTGCGTATTCCGTAAACATTCCCATCCGAACCGACCGTACAATTGTTAAGCGATGTGTATGTATAACTGCTGTTCCCTGCCGGTGCATCTACCACATCCATATCCGCTGCCGCAATATCCTGTGTGCTGACCTCCTGCTCCGTAAGAGGCACTGCTTCATTTCCGTCCCCGGAAGTCTCACCGCCCTGTGCAGGTGCCGGAGTCGCCGGAGCCTCTCCTTCCTTCCACATAGGCAGTTCTACGGTGTCGATGACGGTACCGTCCGGTTTCATTGTAGTAAGATGCAGCAGACTCTGATTACCATTCTCGAAATATTCATAGGTCTCAAACAGAAGGTAAACCGTATCTCCTTTTCTGGTCAACAGATCAATATTCATATTGTCTGAATCCATATTAAGATCCAGCGCCTGTTCCTTAAATACATACTGTTTTGCAAGGCTGGAATCGGCCGCACTGCTGCCACTGTTTCCGTTCCCGCCGTTACCCTTTCCACAGGCAGTCAGACCTGCGATCATTGCCACGGTCAACGCGATACTGATCCGTTTTTTCCCTTTCTTTTTCATTCTCCCTCTCCTTTTCTTGTCTGTGTCTGTTGTTTTACGACTGCTGTTCCTCTTTTGTCTCCTCAGGTGTCTGCGTTTCCTCTGTCTGCATGTTCATTGTCTGCGCTTTCTCCGGCTCTTCCGAAGCTGCATCCGCAGGCTCTGCTCCCTCCGCCGGTTCATCCGTCAGCCAGGAGAATTCACTGTCTGCATAAGGGTCTTCCTCCAGCTCCCGTTCCAGTTCCTCCAGGACATCCCTCTCCTTGTGGGAGTGCTTTTTCTCCCTGCGGCGTTCCACAGCCCGCTCTGCCTGATCCTTACCGGTATGCCATACATCCTTCAAAGTCCAGCCCTTATGACGCCACCAGTGTACAAAGCACCAGATAACGGTCACTACCGGATATAATGACAGAAGCAGCATAACTACCGTAAGCAATGCAATAATGTCTTCATAGCCTCTCGCCAGATTCTCCCAGTAGGGGTAGATGATGGCTTTTCCGTTCATGGAACGCGTTCCGAAGGCAAGGATTGTTTTGATCCGGTTGGGCAGAGAATACCGTCTGCTGTTTTCCACGATCTCAACGTTTTTCTCATCTATACCGATCCCTTCTTTTACTTTGCCGTAGGCGAACTCATCCACAGGGTTCGGCATCACGATCTCGTAATGATTGATCCCGTTATTCGTACCATAAGCAGACAGTGTCTCATAAGACACATAGACCACCGTGGAATTCAGTCCCGCCGCTTTATCCATTCTGCTGTCCGGGCGCTGCACCACACCGGTGACGATATGGGGTACATTGCCGATATATACTGTCATGCCCACCACATCATTAGAGCCGAACAGCTGCCAGGCCGCATCCTGATCGATGATACAATAATCCTGCATCAGATCATTACCGGAAAAATAGGCGCCGGTGATCAGTTTCAACGGATGGAACATAAAAAAGTCTCCG
>OGKJ01000555.1_pt1 | contig 10804 bp, 8 predicted proteins | sample 1572461 | NCBI WGS metagenome assembly OGKJ01 (sample SAMEA2582080, study PRJEB24529) | metagenome | biome: Human gut stool | place: China | collected 2011 | reverse complement strand
TTTTGTTGATCCACGCTTGATATAACCATAAGGTAGTTCAATAGTTTTTTGCTCTTAGTATATTCAACGAGGCCGAGGCTAATCTATACAGTTATTTAATATGCACGAGTTCTTCCGTGCCGGAAATCCGGTTCTCAGGTTACTTCTCTTTGCTGCCTTATGTGTTGAGCAACGCATATGTGGCTTTGGATAAGGACTCTTTTGAGGCATGGAAGAAAAGATTACGCCCCGAGATCAAGGACTTGTATAACGAGAAAGTAGCCTATTGGCAATCCCTATACAGCCCGCTGATCGGCGAGGCGCAAGACGTGGTCTATAATCTTTTCCTGAAAGGCAATAAGATACCTGCCGGAACCGCTAATTATTCGGAGGTGATCGCTTTATTGATCGCTTTGGAAGGAGAATGATTTATTCATCATTTAACTTCCTCCAAATAAAGCACTCGGCTCGAGTAATCATTCTGCTTGTGATAATCGACAATGTGATTATAAGGGATTTCCAGTCCGTTCGCCATGAGATATTCCCCGGTGAAAGCTTTACCCTCGAAGGCCAGAGGCTCGTTGTCGATCCGGTTCAGTTCGCAGACTCTGTATTTCTTGTCTGGGGATAATCCGTTCATTTTTACACGGGGTAAATGTTGGTTGACAAAATGCTCGGTCTTCCACCAATAAAATACGGCTTTGTCTTTCTCCGGTGAGGTGTACATCAAGGAAGCTACTCCCAAACGATCGTACGGAGAAACCAGACGGTAGATATCGCCGAATTGCACGACGGGACGGATCGTCTTATAATCGGCCATCGCATTAAGCGAAAGTGTTTTATCTTCTTCTGTCATATTCTTGGGTTGGATCTCCATGCCCAAACGGCCGCTCATCGCTACGTCGATCCGATATTTCAGGGGAATGACCCGGAATGTTTGATGGTTGGGGGCGGCGCTGATATGTGAGGCCATGGCGATAGCCGGGAAAAAATAAGAAGTGCCCCATTGCATATAGATACGCTGTAAGGCATCGGTATTGTCGCTTACCCAAAACTCATCGAAGTAAGGCATGACCCCGTAATTTGCCCGGCCTCCACCGCTGGCGCAAGCCTGTAGGGTTAAATCCGGGTATTTGGCTCGGGATACGCTCACAGACTTTCTTGAATCCTTCGTGATATTCGATATACATATGGCTTTGCTGATCCGAAGGCAGGTATTGGGAGCCATGGTTCAGGATGCTCATATTGGCGTCCCATTTGATATAATCGATCTCCGGGTATGTTGTCATCAAGTTGTCGACGATACCGAATATGAAGTCTTGCACCTCGGGATTGGAGAGATCAAGAACGACCTGTGTACCGCCACGCCCCAGGACGATTTCCCTGTTTGGAGCTTTCAATACCCATTCCGGATGCTTCTCGTACAATTCACTTGTCGTGTTGGCCATTTCCGGTTCGATCCAGATACCGAATTTAATACCATGCTTGTTGGCGTCGGCGATCAGGCCCTCGATGCCTCTTGGTAGTTTTCGGGCATCAACCATCCAATCCCCTAAGGACGAGTTATCTTTATTACGAGGATATTTATCGCCAAACCAGCCGTCGTCCATGACGAACAACTCGCCGCCCATAGACTGGATATCACTCATCATTTGGTCCATACCTTCTTGATTGATATCGAAATATACACCTTCCCAACTGTTTAGTAAGATTTTCCGTGCGGTCGCTCCATTCGCTATCTTATGTTTGCGTGCCCATGCGTGGAAATTTCGGCTGCTTCCGCTTAAGCCGTCCTTACTGTAAGTCAGCGCCAATTCTGGTGTACGGAAACTTTCTTTGGCTTTGAGGGTGTAAGCCGAGTTCTCCTCGTTTATTCCCGCAAAGAAATGGTGATAGTCGCTATCATCCGTATCGAAGAATAATTTGTAGTTACCGCTATAGCATAGGGCGGCGCCAATAACGGAACCGGTGTTTTCCTTTGGTTTTCCGTCTAGGGAGATCATCACTTCGGCGTGGGCGGTATGGGAGTTGCGGATACCATCCTTGTTTTTTATCATCTTGATGCCCGGTCGTAACGGTTCTTGTGCCAATTGAGCCTCGTTTGCCCATGAGCCGTATAAGTGGGAAACCCATACGTCTCCTTTCCGGATCGGCAGATGATCGGAAGCGAAACGATTGAGGGGGATCGCTTTTTTCTCCTCATGCGTGATCTCTGTCCAAGTCTCGATGATATCAGCGTCCGGATAGGTTCTGTAACAGAGATTCATATAAAAAGGATACACTTTATCTTTTAATCGGATCGTTGTGATATCTGCTATTTGCTCTTTTCGTGTATCTACTTTTATGACTTCCAGTTGAAGGGTCATATTCCCGTCGCCATGGGTAACGGACAATGCGCTTTCGGAGGGACAATTCAAGCCGTAGACCGGATAAGCGGAAAATGTTTTCTGCTCGGTCTCGAGCAAGGTAGCCGCGTCGGAAGTGGATAACTTGTCTCCATAGTAGATGAATCTTACCTCTCCGCCGACAGGTGCGTCTAGCAATAATGAGGTATTCCTCGTGGAAATCAATACGTCTTGTGCCCATAAACTAGTGGTCAATAGGGAGGCGCAACATAAATAACCGAATTTACTCTTAATGTTCATTTTATTAGTAGGTGTTAGATTTAAATTCAGGGGCAAAAGTAGGAGAGAGCCGGTAGGTTTCCTAATAGGATTTTATCAGATACTGTTACTTTTCTGCTTTAACTAAAATTTGTTTCACGCAGAAGAACCCCGTGCTTTCATTAATGAAAATTCCATATTGTCTAATTCGAAAGAAATCACTAACTTTGCGGCAATTTTTTAGAAGCAAGATAAATACATCGCGATATGAGTAAGAAATTTACCGAATATTCTAAGTTTGACTTGTCGAACGTAAATAAAGAGGTGCTGAAGAAATGGAAGGATGGAGACATCTTCCATAAGAGTCTTGAAACAAGAGAGGGACATCCTACATTCGTATTCTACGAGGGCCCTCCATCCGCAAACGGTATGCCGGGTATTCACCATGTTATCGCCCGTTCGATTAAGGATATTTTCTGCCGCTATAAAACCATGAAGGGATTCTTGGTGAATCGTAAGGCGGGTTGGGATACACACGGTCTGCCTGTCGAGTTAGGCGTGGAGAAGGCTTTGGGCATCACGAAGGAAGATATCGGTAAGAAGATTTCTGTCGCTGAGTATAACGCCGCTTGCCGTAAGGACGTGATGAAGTTCACGAAAGAGTGGGAGGATCTGACGCAGAAGATGGGTTATTGGGTGGATATGCAGAATCCCTACATCACCTATGACAACCGTTACATCGAAACGCTGTGGTGGCTGTTGAAGCAACTTCACAAGAAAGGACTCCTTTATAAAGGATATACCATACAGCCGTATTCACCGGCTGCGGGAACAGGCTTGAGCTCGCACGAGCTGAACCAGCCGGGCTGTTACCGTGATGTGAAAGATACCACTGTGGTAGGACAGTTCAAGATGAAGAATCCGAAACCCGAAATGGCGGAATGGGGAACGCCTTATTTCCTGGCATGGACCACTACTCCGTGGACATTGCCTTCGAATACGGCATTATGCGTAGGGCCGAAAATAGACTATGTGGCTGTGCAGACTTACAACGGATATACCGGGGAAAAGATGACCGTAGTGTTGGCGAAAGCTTTGCTTTATACTCACTTTAACAAGAAAGCGGAAGAATTGGCGCTGGAAGACTATAAGCCGGGTGACAAACTGATTCCGTTCAAAGTAGTGGGTGAATATAAAGGACCGGATCTGGTAGGCATGGAATACGAACAGCTTATTCCTTGGGTGAAACCGGTGACTGTGGATGAAAACGGGAAATGGCAAGAAGCGGCCGGTGAGGCATTCCGCGTTATTCCCGGTGACTATGTAACTACCGAAGATGGTACGGGTATCGTACATATCGCTCCGACATTCGGTGCAGACGATGCTTTTGTGGCACGTGCGGCAGGTATTCCTTCTCTGTTCATGATAAACAAGAAGGGGGAAACCCGTCCTATGGTGGATCTGACTGGTAAATTCTATCTGTTGGACGAACTGGACGAGGCTTTCGTAAAGGAATGTGTGGACGTAGAGAAATATAAGGAATATCAGGGCCGGTGGGTGAAGAATGCTTATGATCCTCAGTTTACTGTAGATGGCAAGTACGATGAAAAAGCTGCCGCTGCCGCCGAATCACTCGATATCTATATCTGTATGATAATGAAAGCCGCCACCAAGGCGTTCAAGATAGAAAAGCATGTACACAATTATCCGCACTGCTGGCGTACAGACAAACCGGTGCTCTATTATCCGTTGGATAGCTGGTTTATCCGTTCTACCGCTTGCAAGGAGCGAATGATGGAATTGAATAAAACCATCAACTGGAAGCCGGAATCTACCGGAACAGGCCGTTTCGGCAAGTGGCTGGAAAACTTGAATGACTGGAACTTGAGCCGTTCTCGTTATTGGGGAACTCCGCTGCCTATCTGGCGCAGTGAAGAAGGAGAGGAGCTTTGTATCGGTTCCGTAGAGGAATTGTATAATGAAATAGAAAAATCAATAGCTGCCGGATTTATGACCGTCAATCCTTATAAGGAAAAAGGTTTTGTTCCGGGCGAATATAACGGGGAGAATTATGACAAGATAGACCTTCACCGTCCGTATGTGGATGATATTATCTTGGTTTCCGCTTCTGGTAAGCCGATGAAGCGTGAGACAGACTTGATCGACGTATGGTTCGATTCCGGCGCTATGCCTTATGCCCAGATCCACTATCCGTTCGAGAACTTGAAGGAGTTCGATAATCGTCAGATCTATCCGGCTGACTTTATCGCTGAGGGTGTTGACCAGACACGCGGTTGGTTCTTTACCCTGCACGCTCTGGGTACCATGATTTTTGATAGCGTGGCTTACAAGGCTGTCGTGTCTAACGGTCTGGTATTGGATAAGAACGGAAACAAGATGTCTAAACGCTTGGGCAACGCTGTTGATCCATTCTCTACGATCGAGAAGTATGGTTCGGACCCGTTGCGTTGGTACATGATCACGAACGCTTCTCCATGGGATAATATTAAGTTTGATATCGATGGTATCGAGGAAGTTCGCCGTAAGTTCTTTGGTACATTATATAATACGTATTCATTCTTCGCTTTGTACGCGAACGTGGATGGCTTCGACTACTCCGATCCGGATGTGGAATGGAGCAAGCGTCCGGAGATTGACCGTTGGATCCTTTCTCTGTTGAACAGCTTGGTGAAGGATGTGGATGGCTACTTGGAGGCTTACGAGCCGACTCGTGCCGGACGTGCTATCTCTGATTTCGTAAATGATAACTTGAGTAACTGGTATGTGCGTTTGAACCGCCGCCGTTTCTGGGGTGGTGGTATGACGGAGGATAAGTTGTCCGCTTACCAGACTTTATATACTTGCTTGGAGACAGTGGCTAAGTTGATGGCTCCGATCGCTCCGTTCTATGCCGATCAGTTATTCTTGGACTTGGTCGCTGTTACGGGACGTGAGAACGTTGAGTCCGTACACTTGTCCGATTTCCCGGTTTACGACGAGTCTAAGATCGACAAGAATTTGGAAGAGCGTATGCAAATGGCTCAAGATGTTTCTTCTATGGTATTGGCTCTTCGCCGCAAGGTGAATATCAAGGTTCGCCAGCCGTTGCATACGGTAATGATTCCGGTTGTAGACGCTCATCAACAAGAGAGTATCGAGGCTGTGAAGAACCTGATCTTGAACGAGGTGAACGTGAAGGAGCTGAAGTTCGTGGATAATACGGCAGGTATCTTGGTGAAGAAGATCAAACCGGACTTTAAGAAGTTGGGCCCGCGCTACGGAAAGATCATGAAGGCGTTGGCCGCCACGATTCAATCGATGAGCCAAGAAGATATTAACGCTTTCGAGAAAGCCGGAACGTTTACCTTGATGGTAGATGGACAGGAGGCCGTTTTGGAGCGTACAGATGTAGAGATCATCTCTGAGGATATCCCGGGTTGGTTGGTCGCTAATGAAGGTCGCTTGACAGTCGCTTTGGATATTACCGTAACCGAGGATTTGCGTAAGGAGGGGCTGGCCCGTGAGTTGGTGAATCGTATCCAGAACTTGCGTAAGAGCAGCGGTTTCGATATAACGGATAAGATCCATGTATCCATTCTTTCTTGCGAGGAGATGGATGAGGCGATCTATGATTATAAGGATTATATCGCTAACCAAGTATTGGCGGAATCTATCGAAATCATGGATAATGCGATCAGCGACGCTACGGAACTCGATTTCGAGGACTTTAAATTGTCCGTAAAGATCGAGAAAGCTTAAAAATAGAATAGCATTTCTTGCGGAAGAATTAGGAATGAAATATAGGAAAATCGATAATTATATTATCTTTGCATGCAAAGAAGAAATAATATGATTTTATATTCATTCTTAATTCTTCTTTTTGATTGATATTTGAACGATTGTTGAACCTAAATTTTTTTAGAACCATGGCAGAGAAGACAAGATATTCAGACGCTGAGCTCGAGGGGGTCCGGGCTATTATATTAGAGAAACTGGAAATCGCGAAGAGGGATTACGAGCTTTTGCGATCAGGGGTTACGAATTCCGACGGTAACGACGTGGCTGATACGTCTCCTACATTCAAGGTGCTGGAGGAAGGCGCTTCTACGTTATCGAAGGAAGAGGCGGGCCGTTTGGCGCAACGCCAGATGAAATTCATCCAGAATTTACAGGCCGCTTTGATCCGTATCGAGAATAAGACCTACGGTATTTGCCGGGAGACTGGTAAATTGATCCCGAAAGAAAGGCTACGTGCTGTGCCTCATGCGACTTTAAGTATCGAAGCAAAACAAGGAGGTGCAAAGTAAATGAGATATTCTAAAGGTTGGGGAGCAGTGTTAATCATAATACTGCTCCTTCTTCTTGACCAAGTGCTGAAAATATGGATTAAGACCCACATGCAGTTGCATGAGAGTATAGAGATAACTCCGTGGTTTTATCTCTATTTTACTGAGAATCCGGGTATGGCATTCGGTATAGAGGTGATTGGGAAATTATTCCTTTCCGTATTCCGTATCGTGGCTGTATTGTTTATCGGATATTATTTGTATAAGCTGGTTAAAGAAAATTATAAATTCGGTTTTATTGCCTGTATATCTTTGGTTTTTGCGGGGGCGGTGGGTAATATAATCGACTCGATATTCTATGGCGTGATCTTCGACCATAGTTTCGGGCAACTCGCTACTTTTATGCCGGAGGGAGGTGGTTATGCCTCTTGGCTGCATGGTAAGGTGGTGGATATGTTCTATTTCCCATTGATAGAGACCGTATTCCCGGATTGGGTTCCGATCTGGGGTGGACAGGAGTTCGTTTTCTTCCGTCCGATCTTTAATTTGGCGGACTCGGCGATTTGCGTGGGAGTTTTCCTTTTGTTAATATTTTATCGGCATACTTTGTCGGCTAGCCTTTCGAAAGAAGAGAAATAAATGCGGAGAAAATTACGGATATATGGTATGGCTTTATTAGCCACGACGTTGCTGGCGGCATGTAGTAAGGTTCCGGATGGTATTATGTCGAAGAAAAAGATGCAGGGGGTCTTGACGGATATGTTGCTGGCTGAGGCCATGGTAAATGTGGATTATAATACTTATAAATCCGATACCATGAAGCTTGCCTTGTATGAGTCTGTATTCCGTAAGCATGATATTACACAGGCGGTGTATGATAGCTCGTTGGTGTGGTACGGCCGTAACTTGGATATTTATATGGAGGTCTACAACCGGGTCTTGGCCGATCTTAATAAACGGATCAATAACTTAGGGGATGTGCAGGCGGACGCTGCGCCGGTATCGAACCGGGATTCTGTGGATATTTGGCCTCGCCGTTCTTATCTGGTCTTGTCTCCTACCTCTGTATTTAATGGGGTGACTTTCGATATACGTCCGGAAACGAATTATTCCTCGGGCAGTAGTTTCGTGCTGGGCATGCGTGTCTGGGGATTGAATAACAAAATGGCTTATAAGCCGGAGGTACGTTTAAGCGCAGACCAAGGTGATACGACCTTGACGGTGAATAGTAAGATCACGAAAGATGGATATCACGAGACGATCTTGAAGACTATACCAACTAAGAAAGTAAAGCGTGTGTTTGGATATATCCGTATGGATAATATGGATACGACTTATTATAAGGTGTATATAGATAGCTTAAGCTTGATGAAATATAACTATGGTAAGGAGCTTGCCGAATTACCTAAGGATTCTATTAAGTAATCTCTCTATTTGTTTATTATACTTATGAGAAGAATTGCCGCTCATTACGTTTGGTGTAAGCAGGTTTATCGTATGCATTATATCGAACTGGATGATAATGGTGCGTTTCATGGTGTTTACCCGTTGAATGAGGAGATAGCTGGAACCGCTTTTTATGATGGAGTGCTGGTGCCGGTTCTTTCCTCGGAACCGGCGATTGGTTTTAAGCAGGTGATGGGATCTTGGCCGGCGTTAACCGAAAAGATTACGCCGGGTTGTTCAGTCCATATATATCGTTTAAGCGGGATTCCCTTGGCGTCTGCGAAACTCGGCACAGACCACAGCTGTAGCGATGGCCACATTGAGAGACTCTGAGGTGTCTCTTCCTTCCGGATAGTTCGGGATATATAATTTTTCGTTTACAAAAGCCTCTATGGCGGGACGTATTCCATTTCCTTCATTACCCATTATCAAGATACCGTTTCCGGATAAGGTTTTCTCATATAAGTTTTCTCCGCCAAGGAAGGTGCCGTATAAAGGTATGGCTTGGGCTGATTGGGCCTGTAAGAACGTTTCCAGATCGGTGTAATGTATTTTTACGTGGGCGAGCGCACCCATAGTGGCTTGTACGGTTTTTGGACTGAAAACATCGGCGGTATCTTTGCTGCATACGATATGGGAAATACCGAACCAGTCCGCTAACCGGATGATCGTACCTAAGTTGCCCGGATCTTGGATTCCGTCTAATGCGAGAACAAGCTCCTTTTCCGGCGTTATTTCCGTTATATCCCAATTGGGGCGTTTAAAGATCGCGAGTACATCTTGGGGATTTTTCAGGAAGCTGGCTTTACGAATATCATCTTCTTCCGCTACCAATAACTCCTTGGCCGGAATATCGCCTTGTGTAGCCATCCAAGATGGCTTGGCTATTAATAACTCACATTCAAAGGCCGGTAACATATCGGCTACCAATTTATTTCCTTCGGCTACAAAAACATTATTTTCATTCCGGAATTTCTTTAATTCCAGAGAACGGATGTATTTGACTTTGGTCTTGCTTAGCATCTTAGTTCTTTTTACAAAACAAAAGTACGGTAAATTCTTTAAATTCCAGTACATTCGCGATCGTAAAAAGCTTGGAATGATGAATCGATCTCTACGTATATGCTATTTTATCTGTATCGTACTACTACTAACCTCTTGTAGTACGACCAAGTTTGTGCCGGATGGGGAATATTTGCTGGATAAGGTGGAGATCGTGTCGGATAACAGGGACTATAAGTCTGCGGATTTAAAATCTTATCTTAGGCAGCAACCAAACTTCAAGGTGTTTGGTCTGATGAAGTGGCAGTTGTTTGTCTATGATTGGTCTGGTAAGAATGAGAAGAAATGGATCAATAAACAGTTACGTAGGATTGGTGAGCCTCCCGTGGTGCTGGATACGATGTTGGTGGAACAGTCCGCCATGGAACTAGAGCGTTTTTACATTAATAAAGGGTATGTCCATGCGGATGTATCAACGACGATTGATACGGCACGCCATAAGAAAGCGGTTGTAACTTACCATATAAAGGCGAACGATCCGTATAGGATACGCAATTACACGATGAAGTTCCCCGATCCGAAAATTGATAGTTTGGCACATCTGAAAGCGCCTCGCCGCTCTCCCTTAGCTTCTGCGTTCCGGTCCTCACAGGAAGAGTATAACCAATTAGTTAAGGAAGGAACTTTATTTGACCGGGATATATTGGACAAGGAGCGGGAGCGTATTACGACCTTACTTCGCTGGAACGGGTATTATGGTTTTAATCGGGATTATTTAGGATATATCGCTGATAGTTCTTTTAACCAAAATGTCGTGGATCTTGATATGTCCATGAAACCTTATCGGAAGGTGTTGCCCAATGGGTCGGTAGAGGATCAGCCGCATCGTCAGTATTATATTAAGGATGTAACGGTCTTAACCGATTATAATCCGATGGGGGTAGGAGAGGACGCTAGTTTCATGGCTACAGATACGATGCTCAGCGCAGGGGTGAATATCGTATATGGCCGGAACGGGAAGAGTATCCGTCCGAGCGTGCTCCGGAGGAGTACTTATATTCGGCCGGGGCAATTATTTAGTGAGAAGAATATAGAGCAGACCTATTCGGCGTTCGCTTCTCTAAGGGCTTTGAGGAACGTAAATATACGTTTTACGGAAGTAGAGGAGCGGGATACGATGAAGTTGGATTGTTACATTCTCACTTCTCCCGCGAAGATAAATACGGTGGGAGTGGATTTGGAAGGTACTAACTCGGCGGGTGACTATGGGTTTGCCTCCAGCTTGAATTATCAGCATAGGAATATCTTCCGAGGATCGGAGCTGTTCTCGGCGAGGGTGAGAGGGGCTTACGAGGCGTTATCCGGAAATAAGGCGAATGGCTTTGGTAATTACTGGGAGTTAGGTGCGGAAGGGTCTTTGCTGTTTCCTCGTTTTTTGTTCCCGTTCTTGAGTTCGGATTTTCGTAGGCGGGTACGTGCGTCAACTGA
>OGKJ01000553.1_pt1 | contig 10826 bp, 10 predicted proteins | sample 1572461 | NCBI WGS metagenome assembly OGKJ01 (sample SAMEA2582080, study PRJEB24529) | metagenome | biome: Human gut stool | place: China | collected 2011 | reverse complement strand
TAGTCAAGGAGGCCCCCGGTTCGCTCTTTGGTGCCCCTACCGGTATGTCCGGACGGTTGAAATAAGTATTCAGCACCTCAATGCAAGGCACCACCCGCTCATCATGGTTGGAGGAAAGAGTCGCAAGAATATTTACCTGACCGCTATCCGCCAAGGCATGCATCAAGGCCATAGCGCCCACATCATCATAGTCCGGACCTAAATCGGTATCTAGAATAAGATTTACCGGTTGAGGCTTATCGGTTTGAGAAACATTCCCCTTACAGGAGATAAACAAGGCGAATAAGCCCATCAGAAACAATGATTTCTTCATAATCTTTATAATTTTATTGGTGAACAATCTCTTTCGGAGCATCCGAGTAAATCAGTATCTCACCGAAATGTACGGAGACATCATTACGTGGATTTAGCCATTTAAACGTAGCCGTATGTTTTCCCTTGGGCAGCTGATACTTCCAAAACAGGTCGTTCCTACGAGTCGTATAGGATGCCGGAAGGTTCGCCGTCTCAACCAGCTCCCCATCTAGGTACATCTCTACTTTCGCTACGTATTTATCATCTTTAGCGTTCACAAAGCCTTTGAATACGGCGCCTGTTCCCTCAAATGGAAGTTCTCCTACATCGGACAAATTCTTATTAACCGCCACTTTCTCTATCGGATACATACCCTCGAAAGCCTTCTCGTAACGAACGGCTACAGGTTGCTGGCATTTGATCGTCACCTCGTCACCTGAAACGGAACCGCCGTTGCGCTCTATCACTTGCAACGCTTGATCGAAGCCCATTTGGTAAGTCTTATTCAATGAGATGGTCGTATAGGCAAAATCCATATTCTCCACCTCTCTCAAGTTCTTCATCCAATAATCCGGTATACGGCTATAACCAAGGATTGTTCCTAAGATACCACCCGCAGAGGCTGGGTTGCAATCCGAATCTTGTCCACAACGGGTAGAGATATCCAATGTCTTATAGAAATCTCCCTCACCATAAAGCAAGCCGATAAGAATGTATGCGCTATTGATCACGGCATCGATATTGAACGGAACGAAAACGCCATCCGGACAACCAATATCCGAGCTCCATTTCTTCTCACACTCAAACCAAGTGCGTTTCCAATCGTCCGGATATTCCTTATGCCAGCGGATCACATCGCTCATACATTTATAATAGGTACTTTGCTCCGGTATCGTCTTTAACGCCTCGGTCACGATAAACTCGATATCATCCGAGATAAACGATAACGAATACATCGCCCCGACATACACACCGCCGTACCAACCGTCTCCGTAATTCATGATATGCCCGATCTTATCAGAAATCTCGGAAGCCGTATTCGGCATACCCGGCGACATCAGTCCGGCATAGTCCGCCTCGATCTGATAATCCAGATCATCCGCATGAGGGTTATTCAGCCAATGGCCGGACGCCGGAGGCATGATCCCTTGCAAAATATTATAACGTGCCGACTGGTTAGCATGCCATAACGTATATCCCGCCGTAGCGAACGCCATGGCGAATGAGTCCACAGGAGCGTCCAATCCCAACCGGTCAAAGACATCCACGAATGTAAGGTCCATATAAACATCATCGTACAATCCGGGTACATTCTCGTACCACCACTTGATATATCCGTCCGGCCATACGATCGGTACGTATTCTTGAATCATCGTTCCGTTATATTTGAACTCCGTCGGACCGCCATACGTACAGCCTATGGTTTGTCCGGCCCAACCTCCCTTAATCTTATCCATCAACTTTTCTTTACTAATCGTAAACTCAGCGGGCACCGTCGTTTGATCCTTTGCCGAGGGTTGTTGGGAACATGAGGTCGCCCCTAGAAATAAAGAGGCTACCGTTATCACCGCAAATACTGTTTGTTTCATAATATTAGATTGTTTTTATAGATTAATCAAAAATATCCACCTCATTCCGGTAAGGAACAGAAGATTGCGCTCCCACACGAGTCACGGAAATGGCGGAAGCTTTGCAAGCGAATCTCACGGCTTCCCTTAAATCCCGCCCCTCAGCCAAAGCCACCGTTAAAGCGCCGTTGAAAATATCCCCGGCGGCAGTAGTATCAACGGCTTCCACTTTTATCGCAGGAACCATATCTACCATGGAATCACAATAGATCAAAGCTCCTTTTGAGCCTAAAGTAACGATTACGTTCTGTACTCCCATCTCCATTATAACTTGCGCCGCCTTCTTTGCGGAAACCTCATCCGTGATCTTCACGCCAGAGATCATCTCTGCCTCTGTCTCATTCGGGGTAATCATATACAGATGCCGGAGTAACGTAGCCGACAAAGTTTGAGCTGGAGCCGGATTCAATATTACCCGTTTGTTCTTCTTCGATGCCATCTTAGCGACAAACTCGACAGTATCCATAGGAATCTCCAATTGCATTAAAATCAAATCGGCTTTTTCTATCGCCTCTTCCGATTTCGCTAAATCAGAAGGTAATAGATTAGCATTAGCTCCGGAGGCCACCACAATTCAGTTTTCAGCATGAGCATCCACCGTAATCAACGCTACGCCAGATGGATTTTTCGGATCTGAGAAAATATAGGAAGTATCAATCCCCTCTTCCTCAAATAGCTGCTGGGATTGATGTCCGAATATATCACTGCCTGTTTTACAAATAAACGAGACCTGTCCCCCTAACCGCACAACAGCAACCGCTTGATTCGCTCCTTTCCCACCCGGGTTCATAAAAAATGTTCCGCCTAATACCGTCTCTCCCGGACGAGGGAGATGATTCGTCTTTACGACCATATCGGTATTGCTACTTCCAACAACCAATATATTATGATTCCGTAAGTCTTTCATGCTTTTCTCTTATTAATCATTCGTTTAACAAAAATATCATATATTCCGCTTGGTACACCAGATTTCATGTTAATTTAAATTCATTCACCGATGTCGCAAATATAAAAAGATCCAAAATATAAAAATCATCAATTAATCTTCATCGTAGATAAACCCAAATCGATATATTTGCATCATACAATTTCTCATATTCACTATATATCAAACACTTGATAACATCAAAAGTCCATGAATAACACATACATATTATTAATGCTTGTCAACACCTTGACAAAAGCTGAGAAAAGATATTTCCATCTTTGCGCAAACCTTCAAAACGGTGATAAGGTATACCTCACCCTTTTTAATCTAATAGACGCTAATACGTCTCCCGAACAGCTGTATACACGCTTTTGTCAGATTCAAGACGGGAAGAGTTTCGAGACCGCAGTCAAACATTTATATCGGGTACTTCTAGAATGTTTAGTTAGACTAAGAGAAAAACAGGATGTCCAAACAAGAATTTTCAATTATATATCAAAGGCTGGCGTATTATTCGAACGAGAAATATTTGATGAAGCTTTCATTGAATTAGATAAAGCAAAAAAATTAGCGATCACTTATGAAAATGATTCCTTGCTTTTATTGATTCGGAGAACGGAACTGAAATACTTAAGCGCTCTTGATTTTAAAACAATCTCAGAAAAGCAGCTGGTAAACAAGCAAATGAAAATCAATGAAGTATTAAAATACGCAAGAACCCTTAATCAACATACACAGCTATACGATATTCTTAAACACCGTTTAATTAACAAAGGCTATATCCGTTCCGACAAACAAAAAGAGGATTTAAACGATCTCGTATTGAGCGAACTCCATTTAATCGCAAACAATTCCTACCAAGGATTCGAAGCGCAAAAGTTACATTTGCTATTCCAAGCCACTTATTATCTTAACTCCGGCAATTATAAATCGGCTATCCGATATTACCAAGAGCTTATCAACTTATTTAACGACAACCAACATTTAATATTAAATCCTCCTATCTACTATTTAAGTGCCATACAAGGTATTTTAGACAGTTTATGTATTGCCGGATTATATCATGAAACTCCCTTTTTCCTTTCTAAACTAGAAGAATTAACACAAAATGAGTACTCCACTGAATTCATCTTACATCTGAAAACCTTGATATATATCTACAAATCCAATAGCTTGTTACAAGCCGGAAACTTTGAACAGGCCTTAGAGCTAAGGGATAAGCAAGAAAATGAATTACTAAAAAAAGTAACATCATTAGGACTTGAGTCTCAATTACGGTTATATCTAAGCTTCGCTGTATTAGGCATGTATACGAAAGATTATGTACAAGCTCGCAAATACATGAAAAAGATATTTAGTTTGGGAAAGTTATTTTGCGCATTTCCTTCTTACAAGATAGCAAGATTGGTAAATCTTTTACTCCAAGCAGAATTAGGCAATTATGATTTCTTTAAGAACGAAATTATTTCCATCAAAAGAAACATCCGCTTCGAGAAACAGACTTATATCACAGAAAAGTTAATATTCAAGTTTATACAGGGCTATCCGCTTCCATCATACGAGAAAGCTAGAAATAAACGCTGGCTACAATACCAAAAAGACATTCAAAAAATCGAACAAGATAAATATGAACGCCAACTTTTAAAGACATTTGATGTCCTTGCTTGGATTGAGAGTAAATTAACCCAACGGTCGCTGGCAGATATTTTTGCAGAAAAAGCTCACTGATAGATTAATGCCAGAGCAAGTCATGACGTATGTAAAACCCGGCTTTCCATAATACCACTCATCTGCTGCAACGCCCAATCCACCAAGCCTTGGATATGGGGAATAAGACTTAATCCTCTTTCCGTTAAGCAGTATTCTACTCGGGGAGGAACTTCCGCATAGACCTTTCGTTCGATCAGACCATCCGATTCCAACGTGCGCAAGGTTACGGTCAGCATACGTTGCGATACATCCGCAATGGTTTTATGGATATCACTAAAAGTGATAAGCACTAGCATAGACCATTTATCTCCTAGCCGGCTCAATACGTCTCTTACGGGGCAATTCCCTGTCGGATGAAAGTTTTTCATTTTTTAACCTTTTCTATTTACTTGAATCTCAACAATGGTTACATCCATGTAAGTTCCTTATTTATAAGTGCCTTCTTGTTTTCTCTAAAAAAGGGACTTACTTTTACACCACAAAAGTAATAAACTTACGAAAAATAACTACTGTATCACTTAATAATTTACGATTATGGCAAAGAAAGTAGCAGTTTTAGCGGTAAATCCAGTAAATGGATTTGGTTTGTTCCAATATTTGGAATCATTTTTCGAGAATGGCATTACTTATAAAGTATATGCGGTTGCCGATTCAAAAGAGATCAAAACGAACTCTGGCATAGCTTTGACAGTAGACGATGTGATCGCTAATTTAAAAGGGCATGAAGATGAATACGACGCAATGGTATTCGCTTGTGGCGATGCGGTTCCTGTTTTCCAGCAGAACGCTAGCAAACAATACAATATCGATCTAATGGATGTGATTAAGAATTTCGGGGAAAAGGGTAAAATTATGATTGGACATTGCGCTGCCGCTATGCTCTTCGACTTCACCGGAATCACGGAAGGAAAGACGCTAGCGGTACATCCGTTGGCTAAGCCTGCCATTAGCAAAGGACAAACAACAGATGAGGATTCCGTAGTCGATGGCAATTTCTTTACAGCGAAAGAAGAACATTATATCTGTACTATGATGCCTCAAGTTTTGGAGGCCTTGAAGAAATAAGTTCTAAGTATCTTAGCTTCATCAGCAAAGTATCTTAAGTTCGTCGGCAAAGTAACCTAAGATACTTTGCCGATGAAGTTAACTTCGTTGCCGATGTAAGTTGCCTATAACATATCCACCGGATTCTCATTCGCCGCCCTCCAACTTTGGAACGTGACCACTCCTACCGTCAGGATACTGATCCCTAGCAATGCGACAAAATAAATCAAATAACCGACAGGGGCTTTCTCCATAAAATTACTGGCCCATCTCTCCATAAAATAATAGGAAACTGGAATCGAGATAACAAAACTAATGAGCAAGACCTTTAAATAGACTTTATTCAAACGATATAGTATCTCACTCACGAAAGATCCATACACCCGCCTTATACCAATTTCTCGCCGCTGATAGTGGACATCAAACAATACCACTACCCGACTTAAACTACCTGCCAATGCCATCCAGATAGATAAAACACTGGATAAAATAACCCGGTCGCCAAACTGGATTTCTTTTTCATACAGATGCCGGGAAAATGTATCGCAAAACTCAAAATCGGATAAACATGAAGGAGAAAGTTCGCTGAGCATGTCCCTAATATAAAGTAAAACATTTCCTTTATCAGCCCCCGGCATCAACTTAATATAAGCATAAGGCATATAAAATTCCTCATTCGTCACAAAAGCGACAGGATAAGTAGCTAGCAGCTCCGATGCTTTATGTGTGGAAGCGATCACCACCTCATCCGTAAATCCTAATACCCGGGCATCATTCCCCCAAAAGGTTTTCATACGGTCACCCACATGAAGGTTTAATTGCCTTTTCGCTTTTTGGTCAAAAACCAAAAGCAACTCTTTATTCCTCCCATCTTCCATCCTTGAGACACGCCCTTCGTTCGCGGTAATATCCATAAGGGATAAAAAATTAGGTGATACATTCAAATAATAAAAATAAATAGTCTCTCCATTAAACTCTGCGGCCCCGCCACGATTCTCATTGGTCGCTCCTATCTTACTAGCGGCGAAAGCCACATCCTCAATTCCCGCATAACCACGCAAACGGTTGGTAAAATTCTCTTTATATTTCTCGGTTATCTCCTTATTCAATTCTACGACAACTACATTATCATTCCCGAAACCAAAGGAATGACTCCGCATTGTCTCTATCTGCTTATAAATAAACAGTGACAGGACGATCAATATAATTGAAACCGTATACTGAAAACCAACCAGACATTCCCGCATTCTTTTTCCCTTTGGAGACAAACCGAAAGAACCATTCAGCACGATTCGCTGAGGAATAGAAGTCGCATAAATAGCCGGATATGCACCGGCCAATAGTCCCGCACACAAAGCCATAAATAATCCACCCCAAAAAACTATTCCCTTCATATGAAAGCCTCCTCCAATGCAACCTTCATAAACCAATAACAGCAACAAGGATATAGCATAAGACAATAGCGCAAAAAGAAAAGACTCTAACCAAAGAAATCCACGCAACCGCCATACCGAGTCCCCTAGAATTTTGCGGATGTTAATACTTTTTATTCTTGCCGGAACCAATGCCATTGTAAAGTTTATAAAATTAATCACTGCTATCAATACCACTAGAAACGAAGCGCTAAACAACAAATCCGTTTGTCTTTTATTCCCTGATTTTATGTAAGTAACACTATTCATATCATTCATATAATAAATATCGCATAAATTCACCAAACGGGTCTGTACCTCTTGGAGCCTCTCGTATTGCTTGAAGGGAAATGCTTGGTTAAACTGGGAGCAAATGAGATCTTTTTGTGACGGATCATCTAAAAGGACATAACAAAGGAAAATCCAGTTATCCCAATCATCCATACAATAAGTCGACGATAAAGAAGTATAAATGGCATTATTCAATTGTGTGTTTTCCGGGAAATCTTTATAAACTCCTCCTACGACTAGTGATTTTCGTTCCTTGCTCCAAATCTCTTCTTCCGCAAGCAACTCCTTACCAATAGCCGATGACTCGCCAAATATCTTCCGGACCATACTTTCCGCATTTCTCCGGATCATCTAAGCAATCTAGTGAACCTTCCACCAATTGGAAGTCAAATATAGAAACGATCCCCGGAGTACAGGTTATCACCGGTTCCTTATAACCTTTGAGAATCTCGTCCCTCCCGATCGTAAAATAAACTTCCCCTACGTAAGGATTTATGATCGTACTTACCAATATATGTGGAGAAGACGAGGCAAATGCTTGGGCGAAAGGCAGGATTTGCGTAGGCCATTGACTTTTACTCGTTACACAATCCAATCGATAAATAACCTCGGCTTTCGAGTGTATTTTATCAAAAGTTCGTTCGGATTCCGTACGGATAGCTACGCTATTAAATAAAGTAAAGGCGATTACGAGGCCGCATATATTTAGTGTTGCCGCCATTTTATTTGCCTTCAACGTGATAATAAAATTTCGATATATAGAGTTCATGATACGCTTGTTTTTCGTATATAATAAATTGACACAATTCTCCCCTATACCCTTAAAGACAGGGCATAATCATGTCTAATCCAGCATACGACAAAGCACATAGCAAGAGTATCGTTCTTGCCAAAAGACGGATTTTAATCGAACATAACTTACCCTCCGTTCGTAAAACAACAAAGCTACCGACAGGGTAAACAAAGCGAGGAAAAAAGTCAATGAGGCAATAAGATACAAAAGCTTCTCCCCAAAAGCGGGGAAAGACGTCAAAGGAGTTATGATTTCTTGAAAAGAGATGAAAGCAGCCGGCTCTTTATTCGCTATTGAAAATAAAGATGTAGAAGCACACACCCGTACCTCCTTTTGGGAGAAAGAATCGTTGGCGACCACAGTCAATGCGGCAAAAACGACCATGCACAAAAACATTGCCCTTAACCATTTCATAACAAGAACAAAATTGATCAAAGGCAAATGTATGGATTTTCACTCAATAAATCCAAACAATAAGCATGCAAATAACACGAATATGTAAATCATTGATTATCATCATCCTTAAAAACATGATTATATTTCTGAAAAAACACGTACATGTTTTCCACAAAAGTCGTACATGTTTTTCGGAAAACACGTACACGTTTTTACCGGATCATACGACAGAAGACAAGAACAAATATAGAAATAGACAATAACCCTCCTTATCATGATGAGAATTTCCCTCATCAGTACCGTGTAAGTTTGAGACTATATCAAAACCCAAGCCCCAACTCAAAGGCGAACCGGAAACTATCCGTCGAGCCGAACCAAGAATATTTAGTGGTGAACTTATTCAAGAAAGTAAGCCAAATCCCGCCACCATAGGAAGTATGCCAACAATGGGAACGCTCACCGGGAAACCAGACCCTACCATAATCAAAGCCCGCAAATAGACCATATTTTAAGGGAGTGAACGGATTCTTTGTCCAAGCGTAAATCCGAGTATTGGTAAAAGGATTGCTTTCCGATAAAACGGTTATCACGAAATCCCCTTAAATCAATCGTGGCGGCTTGATAGAACTCATAGTCATTATCGAATAATACCGTCCCCTTCATCAAGGAAGCCCAAGTAAAACGATCCGAGAACCGTACGTTCCATGAAAGGCTTCCCTGCGCATAGGGGAAATTACGCTCCGGCTTTTTCAAATTCATTTTCCATCCGGCCGTCCATTCGGTTTCCAATAGGGGAAGCCACGAATAAGGCTGTTTCGTTATCCGGTAAGTAGCCCCAAGACCCACGAAATAATTCGTACGGAAAATAGGATGATCTTCTCCATAAACCGTATAAATATATCGATCATCCGTACGTTTAGCCTTATACATATCCAAAGAGCCAAAGAATGTCACCACCTCTTCCTTCCTCAAATCCATCTCGAAGGATGGATTAAGCATATACGTCCGGAGCTTCACCCGGTTATAATTCTTTTTTTCCTCTTTATAGCCCGCCGTATTATTTCCAAATCCGAAGAAGTTCTCGAAGTTACGGGGTGAAGAGATGGAGGCATTCAGGTATAAACGTCTCCGGCCGTCATAATTAGGGAAGACACCTGCATACATGAACCCTTTCAAATAATTATACCCGATCCGATGCTGATAGGTAAATGGGGCTCGTTTAAAGCCATACATCGTATATGTAAAGAACGTACCCAAACTTATACCTTTATCCGAGTCATATATTCCCCACGGGGTAAAAGATATCTTATGGTATTTTATCTTCTGGTAATCATATTTATAATCCTTATCATAGACATGTATTTTCCGGCTATGATTCAATTGGTATTGGTTCTCCCCCTCTCCGGAGATCAAGTATATCGGAAAATCTTTCCGTGTATTTCCCTTCACTTCAAACGTATCGTTTCCCGCAAGCCCATATAACCACAGTTCCTTGGTTTCCTTGCCGGAGAATTGTTGTTCCAACCTACAGTCTCCGGTCTCGGGATCATAAATCCGTAAAATAGTTCGGTCCGGCGCTTGCCGCTCGATCAAGAAATAATCGGATTGATTGGTTCCGGCAACCACTGGCGTACGTTGCAATAAGCGATAATATTGGCAGGCAACCGCTTCCAGTTCTAGCAACCTTCGAATAATCAGTTCTATCTCATCATGTTTTACACCTTCCGGCAAATAAGTAAAAGCGCTATCGATCAAAGAGTCGGTCATCTGTTTCCGAATTTCTTGGGCTTGGCGTATCCAAACCGACTCATCACTGCGGCCTGCTACCGCCATATCCAGCGCAAAAGCTAGCTTATTGATTTTCTTTGTATCCTTTAAAATCAAGCTATCATAATTACAGATAAAATCCAACGATAACATCTTCAACATTTGCTTGAACAATACTCCGTCCACCTTCGTGAAAGCATGATTCCTATCGATCACGATCGGGGTATAAATTACGCTATCATTGACGGTATGTGATTGCCACTCCCAGTTTTCGTTCGTCTTATTCCAATCTCCGATCCACATATCGAAAATACGTTCTCGAATGTATAGATTTTGATCCGCCATATAGTTTTTACTCACTTGAAGGCTGTCTAGAAAGTCTTCCGTGGTATACAAATTAGACCTTAAATTAATATCCGGAACATTGATTAGATTGACCAGCCTATCTTGTATGTCGCTGCCGTCCGCAACCGTGTCTTTCCGCATGTGGGAAGGAATATAGTAAATACGGGAGGGAGAAAAACTCAATCCCGCGGACTTCGCTAAATAATCTGCGACCAAAA
>OGKJ01000550.1_pt1 | contig 10851 bp, 6 predicted proteins | sample 1572461 | NCBI WGS metagenome assembly OGKJ01 (sample SAMEA2582080, study PRJEB24529) | metagenome | biome: Human gut stool | place: China | collected 2011 | reverse complement strand
TATCATCACGAAGGAGCCCTTGAGAAATTCCGGGGAATTGTCGCATACATTAACCTCGATCGGTGGGACATCTGCTTTCGATAATAATACGACCCTAAATGCCTCTTTGGTATCGGAAAATGGGAAAGCGGGCTTATATCTTTTTGGCCAGAACCGTCATCGTTCGGGTTTTGATCAGGATGGAGATGGTTTTACGGAGTTGCCTAAATTGAAGAATCAAACGGTTGGTTTCCGTTCGTACCTGAAAACGAGTACTTATAGTAAATTGACATTCGAGTATCATCATATGAATGAATACCGCAGGGGAGGAAATCTGTTGGATCGTCCGCCTCATGAAGCGGATATCGCCGAACAGTTGGAGCATTCGATTGATGGAGGAGGTCTGAAATTCGATCTTTTCTCCAAGGATTACAAACATAAATGGAGTGTTTTCACTTCTGCCCAGAATACAGACCGGGATAGTTATTACGGGACGAACCAAGATCCGAACGCTTACGGCAAGACTACGGACCTGACGGTTATGGCCGGTACGCAATATGCTTATAGTTTTGATAAATTCTTATTTATGCCATCGGATTTGACTGCCGGTTTGGAGTATAGTTTCGATCATTTGAAAGACGAGATGATCGGGTATAATCGCTTTACGAATCAGAAGGTGCATATCGAGAGCGCATTTTTGCAGAATGAGTGGAAAAATAAGCGATGGAGCTTCTTGATTGGCGGTCGTTTGGATAAACATAATATGATGGATCATGTAATATTCAGCCCTCGTGCGAATATCCGTTTTAACCCGACGGAAGATATCAATATCCGGGCTAGTTATTCCAGTGGTTTCCGTGCCCCGCAAGCGTTCGATGAGGATATGCATATCTCGGCGGTCGGCGGAGAGGTCGCTATGATCCAGCGTGCGAAAGATTTATCCGAGGAGAAATCGCAAAGCTTGAGTGCTTCGGTCGATTTTTACCATCGTTTTAAGAATGGTATCCAGTTGAACTTCTTGGTGGAAGGTTTTTACACCAGCTTAAGTGATGTGTTTGTCTTGGAAGATATCGGGAAAGATGAGCAAGGCAATCTGATTAAGGAACGTCGTAACGGTTCCGGGGCGAAAGTGATGGGATTAACCTTGGAAGGAAAGTCGGTGTTAACTTCATGGCTATCTTTGCAAGCGGGCGCTACTTTCCAGCGAAGCCGTTATAAAGAGGCCGAGAAATGGAGCGATGACGAGAATGTGCCAGCCGAGACAAAGATGTTCCGTACGCCGGATATCTATGGTTATTTTACGGCTACTCTCACGCCTTTCAAACGTTTCACGGCTTCCCTGTCGGGAACCTATACGGGAAGTATGTTGGTGCAGCATTTGGCGGGATATATACCTTTGGATAAGGCGGTGGAGACTCCGGATTTCTTTGATATGAATATCAAGCTTGCGTATGAGTTCCCGCTTTACAAAGAGCTGAAACTAGAAGTAAATGGGGGCGTGCAGAATCTGTTCAACGCTTACCAATCCGACTTTGACCAAGGTAAGAACCGGGATTCCTGCTATATCTATGGCCCGGCTAGCCCGAGAAGTTATTTTGCCGGTGTAAAGATGAGCTTTTAATCATGTAATGCCCTTTGAAAAAACATGTACGTGTTTTTTTGAAGGCAAAATAAATAAAAAGACAGTGTTCCCAAGCGTATGATCGCCCTACGGAAACACTGTCTTTTTTATGGGATAAATCGGGATGTTTTATTTAACGAACGGAGCGGCTTGCAAATAGGCGGCGCTCTTCTCTACGCCCTCGAACTGGGTACGGCCTTTTTTGTCACCTTCCAGTTCCACGTAGTAGCCGAGGATACCGATCTCGTACGCTTTTTTGAATATATTCGGGAAATTCATCATACCGGAATCACCGATGATCCAACGATCCTTGATGTGCAATAACTTAAAACGATTCGGATAATTCTCCATCCATTCCACGGGATCTTGCTGCCCCATAACGGCCCAATATACATCCAACTCGAACATAACCTTATCCGGATCGGTATTTTTCAGGAATAACTCCTCGATATAAGTACCCTTAGGAGGTGCCCACGGATTCGGGTTCTGTTCCGGTTTCTCGCCGGCTTTCAATACCCGTTTGAACTCATTGCTGTGATTATGGTAGCCCCATAGGATTCCCGCTTTCTTCGTGATCTCTCCGGCACGGTTGAAGATCTCCGATACTACTTTGGCGTCATCCTCGTTTTCGATACGGGGTAAACTCGGTTGTACCATACAACTAACACCTAGCTCGGCATGGATATCGGTTGCCTTTTTCCAGAACTCGTCGAATTTGGGCATATTCTCTTTCGTGTACTCACGAAGAGAAGGGGTCAGGTGTGAGCTACTGATTCTCAAACCGGCATCATCCACCATTTTCTTATAATCCTTGGAGGCGATGAATGTCGTATTTTTAGGATTATAATCACCGAATTTACCAGTGTCTTCCCTATATCCGAAAATCTCCAGATCGGTATATCCCGCTTTTGCCAATCGGTTCAATCCGTTAGGCATATCTTGCAGTAACTCCTGTCCGAGCGAATAGGTTTGCAACCCCATCTTTTTCCCGGCGGTTGCCGAGGATATCGCATCCGTGGCGGGTATGGATCTGGTGGGATTTGAAGCCATTACTTTTTGGCTGGCTATGCCCCCTAAAGTAAGTAATGAAATGTTTCTCAAAAATGTTCTTCTGTCTGTCATGGTGATAAAGAATTAAAATTAAACATCTGTTTCTCGCAAATATAGTTAACCTTTTTGAAGTTTATTAAGAAAATGTCTCTCAAAAACTTGCGATTGGGTTTAAATAGATTTAAAATTTGACATAACTCAATTTTACGAACTTACTCCATACATCCAATTACCTGAATAAGGGGATTGTTTGGTATACCTCCGTGGATTTTTAATGTGATTTTACCCATTCTTAGGTATTGTGGGACGGTAGTCTCTGATCGTAACTTTGCAGCGTTTTAAATAACATAATTGATTAAATGATGATGAAGAAAATCAGAGGGCTTTTCCTCTCCTTTTTACTGTTGCTTATTTCCATCTCGGCTTTTTCTCAACATAAAACAATGATATCGGGTAAAGTCCTGTCCACGGAAAAAACAACCGTGGATTTCGCTACCGTTTATCTAAAAGGTACGAATTACGGCGGGACTACGAATGAGGAAGGTATCTATCATCTTCAAGCTCCCGCGGGAGAATATACATTAGTAGTATCGGCTATCGGATATAAGACGGTAGAGAAACCCGTGAAACTGATGCGTGGGGAACGGACAAAGATGAATGTGGTAATCAGCCCTCAAGCTACGGAGTTGGATGAGGTGGTTGTCGTTTCTAATGGCGTGACCCGGCTCAAGCGTTCTGCGTTCAATGCCGTGGCCCTCGATACGAAAGCCTTGCAAAATTCAACCCAGAACTTGAGTGAAGCCTTGGCTCAAGCGCCCGGAATGAAGATCCGGGAGTCCGGCGGTGTCGGCTCGGATATGCAACTGATGATGGATGGATTTACCGGCAAGCATATCAAGATCTTTATCGATGGGGTTCCGCAAGAAGGTGTCGGCAGTTCTTTCGGACTGAATAACATTCCGGTGAATTATGCCGAGCGTATAGAGGTCTATAAGGGTGTGGTACCGGTGGGTTTCGGAACAGACGCTATCGGAGGTGTTATCAATATCATCACCAAGAAGAACCGGAACAAATGGTTCTTGGATGCTTCTTATTCATACGGGTCTTTCAATACGCATAAATCTTATGTGAACTTCGGACAAACTTTCCGGAGCGGACTCACGTATGAGATCAACGTTTTCCAGAATTATTCGGATAATAATTACTATGTGGATACTCCGGTGAAGGACTTTACGACCGGAGCGATCAATAAGAAAAAGATCGAGCATGTGAAGCGTTTTCATGATACGTATCATAACGAGGCCGTTATCGGGAAAATAGGTTTCGTGGATAAGAAATGGGCGGATCGTTTGATGTTTGGGTTTACCTATTCACATATGTATAAAGATATACAGACGGGCGTACGCCAAGAAGTGGTGTTTGGCGGCAAATATCGGAAGGGATACTCGATCATGCCGTCGTTGGACTATCGCAAGCGTGATTTCTTCGTTAGGGGCTTGGATGTGGTATTGACGGCGAATTATAATAAGAACATGACGAACAATGTAGATACCTCTTCCTATGAATATAATTGGCGTGGCGAGATGCGTCCGCTCCGGATGCCCGGTGAGCAATCTTATCAGAACACCCGGTCGGATAATAATAACTGGAACGGAACCTTAACAGCTAACTACCGTATCGGTAAGGCGCATACGTTCACGTTCAATCACGTGATCAACGCGTTCCGGCGTTCGAATCAGTCTCTTTTGAACGAGGACTCGGAAGCGAACGCTATCCCGAAGGAAACCCGTAAAAATATCAGCGGTCTTTCGTATCGCTTGATGCCGACGGAACATTGGAACTTGTCTGTGTTCGGTAAATATTACAACCAGTTTATCGCGGGGCCTGTCGCTACTTCCTCGGCTCAAGATGACTATATACGTACGACCAATTCGGTAAGCGCGATGGGATATGGGGCCGCGGGAACTTACTTTATCTTGAAAAGCTTGCAAGCGAAATTGTCCTATGAGAAAGCCTATCGCCTGCCGACCAATGAGGAGATGTTTGGCGATGAGGACCTTGAGACCGGCGATATTTCCTTGAGACCGGAGAACAGCGATAACGTGAATCTGAATTTAAGCTACAACGAGACATTCGGTAAGCATTCCGTATATGTGGAAGGCGGATTGATCTACCGAAATACGAAAGATTATATCCAACGGAATATATCGGATTTGAGCGGCGGTAAATATGGCGCTACCTATGTGAATCATGGTCGTGTAGAGACCAAGGGTTACAATATCTCGGTTCGCTACGGTTTCGCTAACTGGGTAAGCGTAGGAGGAAACTTTACGCAGATGAATGTAAGGGATAACGTGAAGACGGTTACCAGCGGGACGAACCAAGAGAGCTTGACATATGGCGCACGTATGCCGAATCTTCCTTATCAGTTTGCCAACTCGGATGTGACCTTCTACTGGCGTAATTTGTGGAAGAAAGGCAATACGCTAAGTGTCACTTACGATAATTTATATATGCATAGTTTCCCGCTGTATTCGGAGGCAGTAGGCAGTGAATCCGAATTTGTGGTACCAACTCAATTCTCGCATAATCTGACACTCTCTTATGGTATACAGAACGGGCGTTACAATATCTCTTTCGAGTGCAGGAATCTCACGAACGAGAAATTATACGATAACTTCAGCTTGCAGAAGGCTGGCAGGGCTTTCTATGGTAAGGTGAGGGTTTATTTCGGTAATTAATTTAAAGTGTGACTATCTTTTATTTATCAATAATTAATTCAAAACATAATAGATTAAAACAACATGAAGAAGAATTATTTAATGACAGGTCTTGCCGTCGCGTTATTGGTTGGGGGAGTATTTACTTCTTGTAGTGACGACGATCCTGTAAACCCGGATAACGGAGGCAACGGGAATGGAAATGGCGGAGGATCGACATCGGAGGCGGTTTCGAGCTATGTAGTCGCCGCTTCTGTCGGTGACGCAAATTACTTGTTGACAGCCGATACGCTGGGGGATGGCTCTATCTCCGCTAAAAACAACGGACTCACTACGGAAAGCGGTACGCAATGGATCTTCTATAAGGATAAATATTTGTATCGTTTGGTTTACAACCAAGGAAATGCTGGTGTTACTTCTTCATACGTACTGAATGCGGAAGGTAAGATTAAAGAGCGTGATAATACTTACGAGATCAAGCGATTTACTTCTTATGGTATCTATGGCGACTATATCATTACATCTTCTACCGGTGATCTGGGTGAGGAATATGCGGACGAGAATGGTTATCTGCCTAAAGGCTTCTTGCTCTCTTATCTGGATGTGGCCAAAGAGACGTTTACGACAAACACGAATACGATCTTGTCGGAGAATTATTTGGGAAATGGCGAGTTCGTTACGTTAGCGGGTATTCTCCAAGCGAACGGCCGGATCTATTCCGCGGCTATCCCGATGGGATTGAGTAAGTACGGCGTGAAAGCGGAGGGAGGTAAATATGTTAAATACCCGGAGCTGGTAAAGACAGAATCCGGAGGAAGCGGTAGTGGCGCTTACGAAAAAGGGGAATTGCAATGGACGCAATATCCCAATAAATGCTGGGTGGCTATTTTTGATGATGAAACGCTGACAAATAAAAAAATCATAGAAACAGATAAGATCAGTTATGCTTGCGGGCGTTTTAAATCACAGTATTATCAAACGATTTGGGCGGCAGATAATGGTGATATTTATGTATTTTCTCCTAGTTATGCCAAAACAATGGCTGATAAACGGCAACAGACTACCTTGGATGCCGGAGTAGTACGTATAAAGGCTGGAACAGAAGAGTTTGATCCTGATTATTATTATAGTATCGAAGCACAGACCGGAGGTAAATCTTTCACTCGTTGTTGGCATATTACGGGAGATTATTTCCTGTTGCTGATGTATGATCGTCCCTTGACTGAAACTGGTTTCACTGCTAATCAGTTAGCAATATATAAAGGAGAAACCGGAAAACTGACTTATGTAACCGGTTTGCCTTCTGCCGATTTGATCTCCGGCTTTGGTAATACTCCGTATGTGGAGAATGGATATGCCTATATGGCTGTAACTACAACAGAAGGATATCCGTCTATTTATAAAATAGATCCGGTTGGTGCGGTAGCGACAAAGGGTGTTTCTATAGAAGCGACACAAATCAGTGGCGTCGGTAAACTGCAACCTCAGAACTGAGTATTGTAATAATATAATGGGAGTCTGCGGGCAGTATGTGCTTATGCAGACTCTTTTTATGAATCGTATCGAAGATTTTATGAAGAAAATATTTCGCCAAATACATCTTTGGCTTTCTGTTCCTTTCGGGTTAATCATTTCCTTGATTTGCTTCTCGGGAGCCATGTTGGTTTTTGAAAATGAAGTGGTGGAACTGACCAGGCATGAGCTCTATTATGTAAAAAAGGTAGAGACAGTTCCACTTTCTGTTGATCGATTATTGGAAGAGGTAGAACTCACGTTGCCCGACAGTGTGTCTGTGACAGGAATCAGTGTTTTCTCTGACCCGGAACGTGCTTGGCAGGTGAATTTGTCCAAGCCTCGTCGTGCTTCCGTGTATGTGGATCCATATACTGGTGAGATTAAAGGTAAATATGAACGTCCTGCATTTTTTGTGACTATGTTCAGGCTGCATCGCTGGCTGTTGGACAGTATGAAAGCGGATGGTGGAGTCTTCTGGGGAAAAATGATTGTAGGTGTCAGCACCCTGTTGTTTGTCGTGGTTTTGATATCGGGTATCGTTATCTGGTGGCCTCGTACACGAAAAGCCTTGAAAAATAGTTTAAGAATATCTGTCGGCAGGGGCTTTAGAAGATTTTGGTATGACCTGCATGTTGCAGGTGGTATGTATGCGCTGTTTTTTTTGTTGGCTATGGCCCTTACCGGGCTAACATGGTCTTTTGGATGGTATCGGACAGGTTTCTATAAAGTGTTTGGCGTGGAAGTACAGCAGGGAGGTGCTCATGGTGGGGTGACCCGGCGTGGGGGGAAAGGCGGCGACCAATCCGGAAAGAATGTTTCTCATTCTTCGTCCTATGTTTGTTGGCAACAAGTTTATGAACAATTAGCCCTGAATAATCCCGGCTACAAGCAGATAACCTTATCAGATGGGGCAGCAAATGTCTCTTTCAATACCTTCGGTAATCAACGTGCTTCCGATCGTTATAAATTCAATCCTCATAGTGGTAAGATTGATAAGGTAGTTTTATATAAAGATGCTGAGAAGGCTGGAAAGATTCGCGGATGGATCTATTCTGTACATGTTGGTAGTTGGGGCGGTATGCTTACCCGTTTACTGACGTTTATAGCAGCTTTGATAGGAGCCACCTTGCCATTGACAGGATACTATTTATGGATAAAACGTATTTGGAGAAAGAAAGTAAGAGTAAGTTGAATATCTTTGTTATAAGATTAGGGGGCGAAAAGAATTTTATCATATGACCTGTTGTCGTGAATGACAGGTCATATGATATTGTTACAGGATTTTTTAGAACCACTTTATCTTTCTGAAAATAACAAAAGCCAACGCAGACAATGTGATGGATGCCAAAATAATAAAACTAAAAGCATGTGGTAATGCATCTACATGTACATCTACATTCATTCCATAGAAACTAGCTATTAATGTGGGTACCATCAGAATGATGGAAATACTGGTCATGCGTTTCATGATGGTGTTCACATTGTTGGATATGATGGAAGCAAATGCGTCCATGGTTCCGGTTAAGATATCACTGTAGATATTAACCGTGTTATATGCTTGTTTTAATTCAATAACTACATCTTCTACCAAATCGCGGTTTTGATAATCTTTTTCCTGGAAGATACTTTGCAATTTACCTACCATCACCTCATTTCCACGAATGGACGTATTGAAATAAACCAATGTTTTTTGTAGTTTCATCAATCTGAGCAGGTCCTCATTACGTATGCTCCTTTCCAATTCTTTTTCTGCGGCAGCTACATCATTGTTTATTTGTTTCAGATATTTCAAGAACCATACGGCAGATGAGTAAATTAACCGTAAAATCAATTCAAATTTATTAGGCACAATGATTCCTTTACGTCGGGTGTGGTCAATAAAATCAGGAATCATTTCAGTGGAGTGATAACACACGGTAACAATGATTTCATTGTTTGTAATGATACCGATGGGGATAGTGATATAAGGGATGCTTCCCTGTTGTTGCAGGGGGATTCGGATAATGGTCAGTAGCCAGTTGTCTTCCGTATCCGTTCGCGGACGTTCATCCATATCGGCGATGTCCTCTAAAAAAGCTTCGGGAACTTTTAATTCTTTAGTCAGAAACTCAAAATCACTTTGGTCGGGGCATTCTACATTCACCCAGCAGTTTGGCATCCATTGTGGCTTTTCTACAAAGCCATTCTCACAATAAAGATATTTTCTCATCTTATTGCCTCCTTTCGTTCGTTTATATCCGTTCAGAGGCATTCAGAGTAGTGATTGCCCTGTCGGATCAGTTAATACTATTGCACGTTCGTGGTATTGAATCGTCCATTTTTATTGATTGTTTTTTGTTTAAAGCGGTACAAAAGTACATAAAACCTTTAAAGGACAGACAGAAGTCAGGAGGCTTTTATATTTTTTTTAAGAATATCACCGGAAAGCAATCAGTGCCCGAGCAATGATGGTTTTGTCGCCATAGCACAGTTCTAACGTACTGTGTTTACCGATTAAGTTCCCTGGCGGAAACTATTGTTGTTAAAACATTTAGCATCCTTTTAATTACATGCAAAATTCACTTAAAAAATCGTTTGTCCAATACCTATTTATGATGAATCTTGTTCTATATAATCCTAATAATTAGGTATTGTGGAAGGTGCTGAAGTCGGTTACCTTTGCAAATGTAATAATTACAATTTAAAAATCAGTTTTAATTTAAAAATAAAAAGAGTATGGAACCAATTATTAATTCACAAGTTCCTGAATTTAAAGTTCAGGCATTCCATAATGGAGAGTTTAAAACCGTAACTAATAAAGATATTGAAGGTAAATGGGCTATTTTCTTCTTCTATCCTGCTGACTTTACGTTTGTATGCCCTACCGAACTTGTAGATATTGCTGAAAAGTATAATCAGTTCAAAGAAATGGGAGTGGAAGTATATTCTGTAAGCACCGATTCACATTTCGTTCATAAAGCATGGCATGATGCGTCTGAAAGTATCCGCAAAATCACTTATCCGATGTTGGCAGATCCTACAGGTGCTTTGTCGCGTGCATTTGGTGTGATGATTGAAGAAGACGGTATGGCTTATCGTGGTACTTTTGTAGTGAATCCCGAAGGCAAGATCAAATTAGCTGAAATTCAGGACAACAGCATCGGGCGTAATGCTGATGAACTTCTTCGTAAGGTAGAAGCTGCCCAGTTTGTAGCCACTCATGATGGTGAGGTTTGTCCTGCTAAATGGAAGAAAGGTGCTGAGACCTTGAAACCGAGTATTGATTTGGTAGGTAAAATTTAAAGTATAGAACTCATGTTAGATAGTGCGATAAAAGATCAGTTAAAAGGTCTTTTTGCCCAATTGGAAGCGCACTATACTTTTGACATCTTTGTCCACCCTCAGCACGAAAGTCGTGCCGAGTTGGTGGACTTGTTGGAAGAAGTGGCTTCCTGTTCGGATAAACTTTCCTGTCGGTTGCAGGATAGTGAAGGGCTGAAGTTTATCCTTTTAAAAGAAGGAAAGGATACGGGAATCACATTTCGTGCCGTACCTGGTGGTCATGAATTTACTTCTTTGTTGATGGCTGTTCTGAATGCTGACGGCAAAGGAAAGAATTTTCCGGACGAGTTTATTACCAGACGTATCAAGGCATTACAGGGGCCGATTAGTTTGACCACCTATTTGTCTCTCACCTGTACCAATTGTCCCGATGTGGTTCAAGCTTTGAATATGATGGTACTTCTGAATGGTCAGATACGCCATGAGGCAGTAGATGGATCTATAAATGAAGAAGAAGTAGAACGGATGAAAGTACAGGCCGTTCCTACTGTATTTGCTGATGGTGAACAGATTCATGTGGGGCGTAGCAGTATGGGGGATCTGTTGGAGAAGCTGGAAGCCCGTTACGGTTCGGTGGAATTGGAAGCTGTTGAGACAAAAGAATATGATGTACTGGTAGCCGGTGCTGGTCCTGCCGGTGCGACA
>OGKJ01000537.1_pt1 | contig 11126 bp, 10 predicted proteins | sample 1572461 | NCBI WGS metagenome assembly OGKJ01 (sample SAMEA2582080, study PRJEB24529) | metagenome | biome: Human gut stool | place: China | collected 2011 | reverse complement strand
CTGTACGAAGAGCTGAAACAGGTGGACCCCGAAGCCGCTGCCGCCATCCACCCGAACAATCAGGTGCGGGTGCTGCGGGCGCTGGAACACTACCGCGCTACCGGCCGACGCCTCAGCGAACAGAAGGCGGCATCGCTCCCACCGGAGCGGCCCTACCGCGCACTGGTGCTGGGGCTGGACTTCCCGGAGCGCGCCCAGCTCTACCGCCGCATCGACCTGAGGGTGGACCGGATGATGGACGCGGGCCTTCTGGCCGAAGCCGAAACCGTGTTTGCAAACCGGGCCCGCTTCAAAACGGCAGCGCAGGCCATTGGCTATAAGGAATTCTTTCCCTATTTTATGGGGGAGTCGGAACTGACGCCCTGCGTGGAGAAGCTCAAGCAGGCTTCCCGCAACTATGCCAAGCGTCAGCTGACCTGGTTCCGCCACATGGACGGCGTGGTCTGGCTGGACGCAGCGGCACCGGACCTCAAGGCCCGCGCTGCCGCACTGACGCAGGAATTTATCACGAAAGGATGAGCAGAATGCAGGAAGAGAAGGAAAAACGTGAGCTGCCCGGCGCACTGAAGACGCTGGCAGGCGTTGCCATCGTCTTTTTGCTGCTGGCGGCCGTATATGTCTTCTATCAGGCCATGCAGGTGCTGTTCCCACCCAACACCTACGAAACGGCCCTTCTGGCCACAGTAGAAGACACGGTGGATGCCGAGGGCGTGCTGCTGTTCAACGAAAGCTATGTGGCCGGGGACGGTACGCTGGGCTACCTTGTGGCCGATGGCGAGCGCGTCTCGGCGGGCACTGCGGTGGCGGAAGTCTACAGCGATGCTTCCCAGGCCGGTCTGCGCCAGCAGCTGACCCAGATCAACGACCAGATCGACCTGCTGCAAAAATCGCAGAACACCACCTCGGCGCAGATGGAGTCCCTGCGCAAAGACCGCTCGGCGGCGCTGTACGATCTGATGGATGCGCTGGATGCCTCCGACTATGAAGACACCGACGCCCAGACGGAGGACTATCTGCTGGCCCAGAACAAGCTCTGGATCATCACCGGTGAGGTCTCCACCTTCTCGGACCAGATCGCCGCGCTGGTGCAGCAGGCGTCCAATGTGCAGGCCCAGCTGGGCAGCCCCACCCAGATCACCGCCCCGCAGACGGGCTATTTTATCCGTTCGGCCAGTTCCGGGCGGCTCAATGCCGGCATGGAGGACATCCTTGCACTGGGTGCTGCGGATCTGAAAGCCTACATCGAGTCCTCCCCGGAGATCAAACTGGACGGTTGCGCGGGCAAGATCGTCTCCGGCTTCACCTGGTACTACGCGGGCATCTGCTCGGCCAAACAGGGCGAAAAGCTGCTGGGCTCGGACGGAAAACCGCGGAAGACCTCGGTGGAGATCCGCTTCCCCGGCCAGGCGGAAACACCCCTCAAGGCCACCGTGCAGGAAGTGAACATCGACACCGAGAACGACATGACCCGCTTCGTCCTCTCGTGCGAGGTCATCAACGGCGACGTGCTGCGGCTGAACCGGGCCAATGCGCAGGTCATCGTGGGGCAGAGCACCGGCCTGCGGGTGCCGCAGGCGGCGGTCCATTACCTCAAAGAGGATGGCTCCGAGGCCGAGGGTCAGGGCGAGAACTACATCCCCGGCGTCTACGTCAAGTACGGCAACCTGGCCCGCTTCTGCAAGATCGACCCCGTGGACGACCAGCACCCCCAGGTGCTGGATGGCGATTATCTCATCGTTTTGCCCAGCGGAACGGCCGGTTCGATCAGTCAGGTTCGCCTTTATGACGAGATTATCGTCTCCGGACAAAATTTGTATGACGGAAAACTTTTGTAGTTATTGACATCTGCAGCAAAAAATCCGATAATAGTAGAAGCTATTTGCATCTCTTTGCAAAATCAGCCAGGCAGCGCAAGCCGCCCGAATGAAAGGAGCAGTTTCTATGTCTTTTGTGGATAGTCTGAAGAAGGGGCTTTTCGGCAGCGAGGACGAGTACGACGATCAGTACATCGACGACGGCCCCCAGATGGTGAACAACAACAACGGTCTGGGCGTCGGGGCAGACGAAGAGGATGAGGAGCCCGCAGAGGGCACCCCCAGAAAGAACAAGGTGGTCAACATCCACGCGACCACCCAGCTCAAGGTCGTTCTGGTCAAGCCGGAGCGCTTTGAGGATGCCAGCACCATCGCCGACCACCTGAACAACAAGCGCACCGTGGTCCTGAACCTGGAGTCTACCAACAAGGAAGTTTCCCGTCGCCTGGTCGATTTCCTCTCCGGCGTCGCCTACGCCAACAACGGCCAGATCAAGCGCGTGGCAAACAGCACCTTCATCATCACCCCCTACAACGTGGATATCATGGGCGATCTGCTGGACGAGCTGGAGAACAATGGCGCGTTCTATTGATCCTGCCCCCAAAGCCGTGCGGGGCTTCGTCCCCGCCCGCAGCGATGAAGAGCGCTATCTGATGCGGCACATCGAGGATCTGGCCCGCACGGCGGAGAGCCGCGGCATCCCGCGCTATTCCGCCTTTCTGAGTGACCGGGAGCAGGATCTTGCCAGAGCAGCGCTCAACCGCGCCGCCGTCCCGGAAAATGCGTATCATTTCGAGGGCGGCTGGCCCGGTGCAGAGCGCCGGCTCCTCTGCCTGGAGCCGGAGGGCAGCTGGCCGGACAGCCCGCTGTGCTGCGTCCGGCTCACCTGCCGGGTGCAGGCCGGGGCTGCTCTTCCGGCACACAAGGATTACCTCGGCAGCCTGATGGGGCTGGAATTGCGGCGGGAGGCGCTGGGCGACATCGTCCTGCCCTCCGATGCGCCGGGCACGGCCTATGTCTTTGCGCTGGAACCGGCGGCGCAGCTCATCTGTCAGGAACTGCTGCAGGCGGGCCGGGTGGAGGTCACGATTCAGCTTCTGCCGCTGGAAGAGCTTCCGGAGTTCCCGCAGGCGGAGCGGACGCTGCAAACGGCGACCGTTTCTTCCCTGCGGCTGGATGCGGTGCTGGCAGCCATGCTCCACTGCAGCCGCAGCATGGCAGCGGAGCTCATCACGGCAGGCCGGGTGGAGATCAACCACCTTCCGGTGGAGAGCGTCCACGCCCCGGTGTATGAGGGCGATGTCTTCACCGTGCGGGGCAAGGGCCGCTTTGGTCTGACGGCACTGCCCGGAAAAAGCAGAAAAGACCGGGCGATCATCGAGTTTTTTCAATATTAAATGAATTTGGGAGGAAACTACTATGCTGACCTCGCAGGACGTGCGCAGCGTCCAATTTGAAAAAAACCTCCGCGGCTATCGCACCGAAGAGGTGGACCGTTTCCTGGATAAGGTCGAGGAGCAGCTCCGGCAGGACGATGCCCTGGCCGAGGAGCTGCGCAAGCAGATCGCAGACCTGACAGCGGAAAACCAGCGTCTCCACGAAGAGATGAAGAACTACGAGGCGGACGGCGACATGCTCAAGAGTGCGCTCATCAATGCACAGCGCATGGGCGAGAACGTCATCCGCGAAGCAAACCAGAAGTCGGAAGAGATCCTGCACCGTGCAAATCTGCGCGGGGATGATATTATCCGCGATGCCAATGAGCTGCTCCAGAAGGCCAGTGACCGCGCGGATGAGATCATCAACGAAGCAAACGATAAAAAGCTGGCAGAGGAGCGCGAGTATGACCGCGTCCGTCTGGAAGTCACCCGTTTCAAGTCCGACGTGCTCAACCTGTACCGCAGCCATGTCGAGTCTCTGAGCCGCCTGCCGGAGTTCCAGAAGGAGGAGCCGGAGGCTGCCGAGCCCGCTGTGGAGGAAAAAGCAGAGGAGACCACTGCTGCGGCCTTGACCGAGGAGATCGAGCAGGCACAGCCGGAGACCGATGCAGCCCCTGCGGACGAGGAAACCGCAGAGGACGACAAGAGCGAGGATTTCTGGTCCAAGGATGAGAGCCAGCTCAAGATCAAGCTGGACCCGTCTCAGGCACCCGTTGGCGCAGAGGAAGAGGAAGAACCGGCAGAGCCGGATTATGCCGCTTTCAAGGGCGTCAAATTCAGCGAGTGACCGGAGCGTTTCAATAAATTAGAGGAGTGTGTAACCATTGGCTAAGAATAAGTCTCAGTACGACAGTACGTTGAATCTGCCCAAGACGCTGTTCGAGATGCGCGCAGGCCTGCCCAAAAAGGAGCCTGTCATGCTCAAGGACTGGGAAGACAACGACCTGTACAATCAGCTCATCAAGCACAACGACGGCAAGCCCAAGTTCGTTCTGCACGACGGCCCTCCGTATGCAAACGGCAACATCCACATGGGCACCGCGCTGAACAAGATCATCAAGGATATCATCATCCGCGACAAGAACATGGAGGGCTTCCAGGCTCCCTATGTGCCCGGCTTTGATACCCACGGCCTGCCCATTGAGCTGAAGGCGCTGTCCTCCGTCGGCGAGAAGAAGAAGGATATCTCCAAGCTGGAGCTGCGCCAGATCTGCGAAAAGTTCGCCACCGAGCACATCGACATCATGAGCGACCAGTTCAAGCGTCTGGGCGTCATCGGCGACTTTGAGCACCCCTACCTGACCCTGAAGCCGGAGTTTGAGGCCCGCCAGATCGAGATCTTCGGTGAGATGGCAAAGAAGGGCTACATCTACAAGGGCCTGAAGCCCGTTTACTGGTGCCCCGACTGCCGCACCGCTCTGGCTGAGGCCGAGATCGAGTACGGCGAGGACGACTGCGATTCCATCTTCGTCCGCTTCCATGTCACCCAGGACCCCAACGGTGTGCTGGCAAAGCACGGCATCCCGATGGACAAGACCTACTTCGTGATCTGGACCACCACCACCTGGACCCTGCCCGCCAACGAGGCCATCTGCCTGAACGGCCAGTTCGAGTACTCCTTCGTCAAGATCGGCGAGGAGTACCACATCATGGCCACCGAGCTGGTCAAGAGCGTCATGGATGCCTGCCACATCACCGACTATGAGGTCGTGGGCGAGCCGGTCAGCGGCGCAGAGTTCGAACTCATGCGCTACCAGCACGTCTACCTGCCCAAAGAGGGCTGGGTCATCCTGGGCGACCACGTCACGCTGGAGAGCGGCTCCGGCTGCGTCCACACCGCAGGCGGCCACGGCGTCGATGACTTCAACGTCTGCCAGAAGTATCCGCAGGTGCCCATCACCGTCCCCGTGGACGACGGCGGCTATCTGACCGACCTGGCCGGCAAGTACGCAGGCCAGCGCGTCTGGGCAGCCAATAAGACCATCCTGGCCGACCTCACCGCGTCCGGTGCCGTCATGGGTCAGGTGCACATCAAGCATCAGTACCCGCACTGCTGGCGCTGCCATCACCCCATCATCTTCCGCGCCACCGAGCAGTGGTTCTGCTCGGTCGCAAAGTTCCGTGAGGATGTCTACAAGGCCATCGACACCGTGCAGTGGATGCCCGACTGGGGCCACGACCGCATGAAGGGCATGGTCCGCGACCGCAACGACTGGTGCATCAGCCGTCAGCGCACCTGGGGCGTACCCATCCCGGCCTTCTACTGCAAGAAGTGCGGTGCTTACCACATCACCGACGCCACCATCAAGGCTGTCAGCGAGCTGTTCCGCAAGGAAGGCTCCGATGCCTGGTACAAGTACGAAGCTGAGCAGATCATCCCCGCAGGCGAAGTCTGCGAGAAGTGCGGCGCTTCCGAGTGGACCAAGGACACCGACATCATGGATGTCTGGTTCGATTCCGGCTCCACCCATGCAGCCGTTCTGGAAGAGCGCCCGGAGCTGCACTTCCCGGCTGACATGTATATGGAGGGCGGCGACCAGTTCCGCGGCTGGTTCCAGTCCAGCCTGCTGACCAGCGTTGCAAGCAAGGGCTGCGCCCCCTACAAGTCCGTTCTGTGCCACGGCTGGGTCGTGGACGAGCAGGGCAAGCAGATGCACAAGAGCGCCGGCAACGGCGTGGAGCCCAGCGAGATCATCAAGGACTACGGCGCTGATATCATCCGCCTGTGGGTCGCTTCTTCCGACTACACCGTCGATGTGCGCGCCGGTAAGAACATCTTCAAGCAGCTGAGCGAGGCTTACCGCAAGATCCGCAACACCGCCCGCTTCATCCTGGGCAACCTGGACGGCTTCGACCCCAACACCGACTGCGTCACCGATGACCAGCTGCAGGAGATCGACCGCTGGGCACTGGCTGCGCTGGACGACCTGATCGTCAACGCACACGCCGGTTATGAGGTCTACGACTTCAACAAGGTCTACCACGCAGTCTACAACTTCTGCGTCGTGGCCATGTCCAACTTCTATCTGGATGTCACCAAGGATCGTCTCTACTGCACCAACGGCACAGCCCGCCGCGCAGCACAGACCACCATGTACAAGATCCTGGTCGCGCTGGATAAGATCATCGCCCCCATCCTCTGCTTCACCAGCCAGGAGATCTGGGACTTCATGCCCAAGACCGAGGGCATGAACAAGTACGTCGTCTTCGAGGATATGCCCAAAGCGGGCCAGTATGCCGCCGACGATGCCTTCAAGGCCAAGTGGGCACAGCTCATCGCTGTCCGCGACGAGGTCAAGAAGGTGCTGGAGCAGGCCCGTGCCGAGAAGACCATCGGTGCTTCGCTGGAAGCTGCCGTCACCCTGTACTGCAACGATGCCGTCTATGACCTGCTGAACAGTATCCCCATGGACGAGCTGGCCGACCTGATGATCGTCTCCCAGGTGGAGCTGGTCAAGGGCGAGGGCGGCGCTGCCTCTGCGGTCGAGGGGCTGGGCGTGGCTGCTGCTCACGCCACCGGCGACAAGTGCGAGCGCTGCTGGAAGTATTCCGCAGACATCGGCACCCATCCGGCTCACCCCACTCTCTGCGCCCGCTGCGCAAGCGTGGTGGAAGGCTAAGGCTTTTTCCGTTTGAACGCTGCGGCGCTCCTTTCGAGCAGGGGAGCGCCGCTTTTTGATATCAGAAGACCGGCGGGTCCGGCCCGCTGTTGGGAGTATTTCGTTATGGCTTATGTGATCTTTAACCTGCTGTGTGTGGCAGTGCTCATCGGCATCGACCAGGGCATCAAGTTCTGGGCGGTGCATGTGCTGATGCCCGTGGGCACGCTGCCGCTCATCCCCCATGTGGTGGAGCTGCGGTTCGTGCTCAACCAGGGCATGGCGTTCAGGCCTGCTCAGCGGAAGGCAGCTGTTTTTGAACGTGGCCACCAGTGCTGCGCTGATCCTCGTCGCATACTGGCTGCTGTTCCGCAGCCGGAATAATCGCCTGCAGCAGGCGGCACTGATCCTTGTACTGGGCGGCGGCATCGGCAACCTCATCGACCGTGTGCTGAACGGCGAGGTCGTGGACTACATCAACCCGCTGTTCATCGACTTTGCAGTCTTCAACTTCGCCGACATCCTCGTCTGCGTCGGTGTGGCGCTCTGGGTGCTGGTCATCCTGCTGGAAGAAGTGGAAGATAAGCCCTCGAAGGAGCAGTAAACCATGGAACAGCGTGAATTTATCGTGGAAGCGGAGGGCGCAGGCCAGCGCATCGACCGCTTTTTGAGCGGGGAGGATACCGGCCTTTCCCGCAGTGCGCTGCAGGCGCTGGTGGCAGACGGCCATGTGCTGTGCAACGGCAAGGCCCCGGTCAAGAGCCTGAAGCTCAAGGCCGGCGACATCATCCTGCTGGAGATCCCGGACGCCCGGCCCATTGAAGCCGTGCCGCAGGAGATCCCGCTGGACATCGTGTTTGAGGATGCGCACCTGCTGGTGGTCAACAAGCCCAAGGGCATGGTGGTGCACCCGGCCCCCGGCAACCCGGACGGCACATTGGTCAATGCGCTGCTGTGGCACTGCAAGGGCAGCCTTTCCGGCATCGGCGGCGAGATCCGCCCCGGCATCGTCCACCGCATTGATAAGGACACCAGCGGCCTTCTCGTCGTCGCCAAGGACGACGCCACCCACATCGGCCTGTCCCAGCAGATGGCGGTCCACAGCGTGGAGCGGGCCTACCATACCATCGTCTACGGCGGCTTTGCGCAGGACGAGGGCTTTGTGGAATCTCATCTGGGCCGCTCAAAGACCGACCGCAAGAAGATGGCCGTCTATCCGTCCACCGAGCCCCACACCAAGTATGCCTACACCGGCTACCGGGTGCTGGAGCGCCTGGGCGAGTTCACGATGCTGGAATGCCGCCTGAAAACAGGCCGCACCCACCAGATCCGCGTTCATATGGCGTCCATCCATCACCCGGTGGCAGGGGACCCGGTCTATGGCCCGCACAACTGTATCACCAGCCTCCACGGCCAGTGCCTTCATGCCAAAACACTGGGCTTCGTCCACCCCATCACGGGCGAGCATCTGCGATTCGACTCCGAACTGCCGGATTACTTCACCCGCTTTCTGACCACGCTCCGTCAGCGCACAGGAGGAAACAACGAATGAGCAATTCCATCGAAAATACGCTGGTCCTCTGCGATCTCGACAATCTTCTTCTGAACGCAGAGGGCAGCCTGCCCCAGCTCCACCGCGATGTGCTGCAGCTGTTTGCCAGCCGCGGCGGCAAGCTGACCATCTACTCCCAGCGGTCGCCCAAGGTAGTGCGTTCTCTGCTGGGCGGGGTGCGGCTCAGCGCACCCGCGCTGGTCTGCGGCGGTGTGCTGGCCTACAACTTTGCCGAGGGCACGGGCACGGCCCTGTGCAGCTTTGCCGGGATGGAGGAATCCGTCCTCCGGGTGCTGCCCGGTGTGCCGGGCGTCGGCATCGCCTTGCAGATGAAGAACGGTTCCACCCGTGTGCTGCGGATGAGCGAGTCTCTGGAAGCCCACCTGCGGCAGGAGTGGACCACCTTTGTGCTGAGCAATGCGGCGGACGTCCGGGGAGAGGATGTGCTGCGCATCCTGTTCTATCAGGACAAAAAGCAGGTCCCCCTGACGGCGCTGCTGGAAAAGGCGCTGGGCGAGGCCACCGTGACTCTCCGCGCCGAGCGGATGGGTCCGGATGTGCTGGCGCTTCTGCCGGGCAGTGTGTCCGGCAGTGCGATGGTCCAGGCCATCTGCTCCCCGGCAGGCTATTCTGCCGAGCAGCTGACCGTTCTGGCCGACTGCACCCAGATGGCAGAGCTGGTCCATCTGGCGGGGAACAGCGTCGTCCCCGCCGATGCCCCGGCTGAGCTGCGCCTTGCCGCCAGGCAGACCACCCTCACCGACCACGATGCCGGTGCTGCGGCGGAGCTGCTCTATGGCATGGTGCGCTCTGCGGAAACGTCTGCGTAAACGTTGTGTAAAGTCTCCTGTATTTTTCGTGCAGGGGGCTTTCTTTTTGGGGGAAAGTCGGGTACAATGAAAGAAACCGGTTCTCAGGCATCTGCCCGGTGGCACGAGCGGCTGTTTTTGCTGTGTGCGGCAGCGGCGGCTGCGGTCTGCATCCTGCTGGCGGCTGCCCTTGCGCCGCCCAGGCTGACGCCAAAGGCAGCATCCGAAACGCCCATGGTCCAGCTCATCCGGGTGGACCTGAACACAGCAGACCTCGAAACGCTCTGCATCCTGCCAAACGTCGGCGAAAAGCGAGCGCAGGCGCTCCTGGAATACCGCGACACGCACGGCCCGTTCCGGCATGTTGCGGATGCGGCCGGGGTGCCCGGCCTCAGTGAGAGCATCGTGGCTTCCTGGGAAGGACTGGCCTATGTGAGCTGAACAAACCCAGAAAAGGGGAGTAATTATGAAAGAGGATACCATTTTCATCAACCGCGAACTGAGCTGGCTGGATTTCAACCGCCGAGTGCTCGTGCTGGGCAAGGATAAAAATGTCCCGCTGGCCGAGCAGGTCAAGTTCCTGGCCATTTACGGCTCCAATCTCGATGAGTTCTTCATGGTGCGCGTGGGTTCGCTGCAGGAGCGGGCCAGCCTGATGCGCGCCAAAAAGGAGCGGGACAAGCGCGAGAACAAGACGAACATGACCGCCGAAGAGCAGCTGACCGCCATCATGCCCAAGGTGGCGCATTTGCAAGAGGATTGTGATAAATATTACGAGAAGGCGCTGGAAAGTCTGGCAGGATGCGGTTATAAGAAGGTGGACTTCAACGCGCTTTCCAAAGAGGAGGAGCACTTCTGGAAAAAATACTTCCAGAGCGAGCTGTTCCCCATCCTCAGCCCGCAGATCGTGGACAGCCGCCATCCGTTCCCCTTTTTGCGGAACAAGGAGATCTATCTCGGCGTCCTGCTCAAGGAAAAAGGGGAGCAGAGCCTCGGCATGGTCCCCATTTCCAGCCAGATGGAGCGGATGCAGGTCATCCGCCGGGACGGCCGCACGGAATTTGCTCTGACCGAGGAGCTGGTGCTCCATTATGCGTCCCTCATCTTCGGCAAGGATGCCGTGCAGGAGACCTGCCTCTTCCGCGTCACCCGCAACGCCGACATCGACGTCAAAGAGGGGATGATGGACCACGATATCGACTACCGCGAGATCATGGCCGACCTGCTCAAGCGCCGCCGCAAGCTGGCGGCAGTCCGCCTGCAGGTCACGCCCACGGCCCCGCAGGAGATCGTCCGCATCCTCTGCGAGAAGCTGGAACTGACCCACAAGCGGGTGTTTGCGCAGAAAAGCCCGCTGGACCTGAGCTTCTTCTACAAACTCACTTCCAGGATGGAAGCCGACGGCCACCCGGAGCTGTTCTACCCCGCAGCCCGGCCCATGCTGCCGCCGCCGGATTATGACCTCGCGGCCGAGGTGGAAAAGCACGACGTCCTCCTCAGCTATCCGTACCAGTCCATCCGGCCCTTCATCGCCATGCTGAAAAAGGCCGCGCAGGACCCGGCGGTCATCTCCATTAAGATGACCCTCTACCGAATGGCGCGGGAGTCCCAGATCGTGCAGGCGCTGATGGAAGCCGCCGAAAACGGCAAGGAAGTCGTAGCGCTGGTGGAGCTGCGCGCCCGCTTTGACGAGCAGAACAACATCGACTGGTCCAAGCAGCTGGAAGAAGCCGGGTGCACCGTCCTCTACGGCTTTGAAGATTACAAGGTCCACTCCAAGCTGACCCTCATCACCAAGAAAGGCCCGCAGGGCTACAGCTATATCACCCAGATTGGCACCGGCAACTACAACGAGAAGACCAGCGAGCTTTACACCGATTATTCCTTCATCACGAGATCGGAAGAGCGTCGTG
>OGKJ01000533.1_pt1 | contig 11186 bp, 9 predicted proteins | sample 1572461 | NCBI WGS metagenome assembly OGKJ01 (sample SAMEA2582080, study PRJEB24529) | metagenome | biome: Human gut stool | place: China | collected 2011 | reverse complement strand
ACTTGTAATCCCTCAAATTCTTTTAGTGAGTTTGGGTTGAAGTCCAGGCGTATGACTTGATAACCACCATAATCCGATAGTTGAAAGAAAATTAGATTTATACTATCTTCGTTTATCGTTTTATAAAGAGTAAAATAGTCTTCTTTTAGATTTTCTTGAATACTAAATTCTTGAATTATATTATCGAGTGATTTTCGTAATTCACGAAATATTCGTCTAAGTGATTGGTTCTCACTATCAAAGATTACTGTTAATCGGTCAATGCTGATATAAATAGATTTTTCTAGTTTTGATAAATCTACTTGACTTTGATATTCTCGTAGAGATTGAATGGTATTTTTCAACTGTAACGCCTCCTTTCTATGCTTAAAATCTGCGTAATTCGTTGCTACTATTGATTTTTGCCAATGACTCGTTACTTAGGACGTTGTCTTAAGTGTATCGGTTTGCTGGCTGTTAGAAACGCCAGCTTTTTATTAGAGATTGAGAGAACTGCGTGCTTCGGGCGCATTGCCTTCGGCTTGCGCCCTTGCTCTTGTCTCCCAATCTCTAACCTAGGCGAATGGTAGAAGTAAGTAATGCCAATTCTTATGACTTTAACTATGTAGAAGTCATAAGGCCCTTAGCATAGCCAAATTTCGCTTCATGTGGACTTTTTATTACCATTTTGGTATAATCATATTGGTTTTAAACGAAAGCCTCAGAATGCTTTGCAGAGCTTTCTGGGGTGTTTTTTCATATTCATAAGTGGACTAGTATTGCCTACAAAGTATACTTTTTATTTATATAACCAAAACGGTTATATAACCATAATACAACCATTTTGGTTATAGGTCAATAGAAAAGCGAAAGGAATTTTAAAATGTTGAAAGACAATATAAAAAAAGCCCGTCTGAACGTAGGACTTACTCAATCAGAAGTTGCTGAAAAGTTAGGTGTAGCTCAAGCCCAGTATGCTAGGTGGGAAAACGGAGGGAGAAATCCGAAAGATGAAACAGTAGAAAAATTAGCTGAAATCTTTGGTACGTCTTTTGAGATTTTAAAAGGACGCGATGACGGGCTAGAAGAAATTGTTAGTTTATTGAAAAAGTATGAACTAACTGAAGAAGACAAACAAGAAATTATTACTTTTTTAGAAAATTTTCTTGCTAACAAGAAAGATTAATATAGTGCGAGGAACTTACAGTAATTACAAGATTGTAATATTTTTCTGTTATAGTTTTATGTGGCATGGGTATATATGGTATAATAAAATAGAATTTTATAGGGAAGCACCATTATGGCAATTGCTAATATAAAGGTTATCAATAATATAATTTAAAGAGAAATAAGATTTAGGAGGAATAACATATGGTATTTAATAATGATTGGTTATTGAGACAAATAAGAGGTATAGCTAATATGATTGGAAAGGTTTTTAAACTAGAGACCATTTTAATTGATTTAGGTGTTGTAGAGGATGAAGAGGGGCGAACAATAAATGGAAATGATTATCTCAACCAACTTATTATTGATGAAAAATTTGACCTAGCTACTGACTTTATCCATGGACAAATGAAAAGACTTAGTACATATGAATATAATCGTTTAGTTGATATTTATATTGCATATCTAAAATCATTAGATAGTGAAACACAAAAAAGAAATCAAATTAGCGATGATTCCATCCAAACAATTCAAGATAATCTTAGAAATTTTAGTTGGTAAAAGGTTATGCTTAAAGATATTTGAAAGGGGAGAGTGGCGTCTATAGTCGCTATAACGTTACTGATAGTTATAGAAGTTATTCTTTCAATGCCAATTCCTTATTTAATTTATCAGAAACTTGGTAATAAGATATATCACAATTAAACTTATTAAAACTAATTACAAATTTATTGGTAGCTTTTTGGTAGCTAAACAGACAAATTTTATAATGTTTATCAAAGTGAACATAAAAAGAATGTTGATTTGTCAGCATTCTTTTTTATTTCAAATGTATTCTCGGAATTAGAAAAACGGAGGTCTTTCTTGTTTTAAATCATGAATTACTTACGGTACAATTTGTCGTATTGATAGTAAGGGTCGAAGGTCACATTGATACCGAGCTTACGAAGAACATTTTTGTCTTCATCGGTAAGAATGATTGTTGAGTGAGCTTCAGAACCTTTGAGGTTACCAAGTTCCTCCATAGCACGCGCCGCATCCGCATTGTTGGCAGCTGTAATGGCCAAGGCGATAAGGATTTCGTTGGAGTGGAGACGAGGATTACGGCTACCCAGATGGTCAATTTTCAGACCTTGGATAGGTTTAACCACTTCAGGCTCGATAAGTTTAGTATCCTTATCAATACCTGCAGAAGTCTTGATAGCATTAATCAAAGCAGCTGCAGTTGGACCAAAGAGTTCTGAATTCTTACCAGTTACGATTTGACCATTTGGCAATTCGAGGGCAAGAGCAGAACCACCTGTTTCTTCAGCCTTAGCGCGTGCTGCAACGACCACTTGGCGATCTTCAGGAGTAATACCAAGATCATTCATGAGCAACTCAATCTTCTTGACAGCAGTCTCAGGGACACGTTCATTTTTGAAATCAAGGACGGTTTGATAGTAGCGACGGATAATCTCTTGTTTAGAAGCTTCTTTGGCTGCCTCATCATCCGTAATGGCAAAACCAACCATGTTAACACCCATATCCGTAGGTGAAGCGTAAGGTGACTCACCAAGGATGCGCTCAAGCATACGTTTGAGGACAGGGAAAATCTCGATGTCACGGTTGTAGTTTACCGTAGTTTTGCCATAAGTTTCCAAGTGGAATGGGTCAATCATATTGACATCATCAAGGTCGGCAGTAGCAGCTTCATAGGCCAAGTTGACTGGGTGATGAAGTGGCAAATTCCAAACTGGGAAAGTTTCAAATTTTGCATAACCTGATTTGATGCCATTGATTTGGTCGTGGTACATGTTAGACATACATGTTGCCAATTTACCAGAACCAGGACCAGGAGCAGTAACGACGATAAGGTTACGGCTGGTCTTGATATAGTCGTTTTTCCCCATCCCTTCAGGAGAAATGATATGGTTCATATCCGTCGGATAGCCCTTGATTGGGTAGTGGATGTAAGATGTGATGCCATTTTTTTCCAATTGGTTACGGAAGGCATCAGCCGCAGGTTGACCTGAATACTGCGTAATAACAACAGAACCCACATAGATATTGAGCTCGTTGAATTTATCAATCAGACGAAGGACCTCTTGGTCGTAGGAAATGCCAAGGTCACCACGAGCCTTAGAGTGCTCGATATTGCTAGCATTGATGGCGATAACCACTTCAACCTGATCTTTGAGCTCTTGAAGGAGCTTGATTTTATTGTCAGGCTCATAACCAGGAAGGACACGAGCAGCGTGGAAATCTTCCAACATTTTACCACCAAACTCCAAGTAGAGTTTCCCGTCAAACTGGTTAATACGCTCCAAAATATGGTCGCGTTGCAGATTCAAATACTGTTCAGAACTAAAAGCTTGTTTCTTCATAAATAAAAATACCTCTGAGGAAAATTATATCAAATGCCTGAGGTAAATGCTATTAGCGAAAGTCGATTTGTTGGAGTAAAAGAGTTTAAAGTCAATCATGATTAGAATATTTAATTTCATAAAGGTTTCACATTTGTCGTCTATAATTAGAATAAGAAATTAAAGCATCCTCACTTATCTTTGGTATAGCTGAGGGCTAATGTCTTAAATGGAGGTGGAAGATGGTTCTCTTACAACAGGCAGTTGCTTATATTTTTCGCAAAAAAACGCGGAATTTTATCCTTTTTCTCATTTTATTTTTGATATTATCTTGCTTGTATTTTTGTTTCTCTCTTATGCAAGTTGGTGGAGGAATGAAGGCACAAATCAAGAAGTCAAGTGGGGCAAGTTTTGCTTTGGTAAGTAAAGAAAGAGGCAGTGCATTTTCCTGGAAAGAGGGGGCAAAGATTGGTCATCTATCTGATGTGACTTCAACGATACCTCAATATATAAGTCCAGTGCGACTAATCGATAAGAAGGTCGTTACAGGAAAACAAACGGTGGAACGCGATGATCTTGATAATGAGGCTAATCAAGCCTTGGGAGCCACTTTCACTAAGGAAACAGGTCAAAGTGTTGACTTTAGGAGTGGTGCTTTTCAACTCCTTAAGGGGAAGCACATATCTGCTAAAGGGCAAATTATGATTCATGAATCGCTTGCTAGGAAAAATAAGCTAAGCGTCGGAGACAAGCTGACCTTGTCCAATTTTCAGGTGACTGAAAATAGAGCTAAGAAAATGAGCTTTGATATCGTTGGTATTTTTTCTGGCAAGAAGGAGGAGACATTTACTGGAATGTTCTCAGATTTAAGTGAAAATCAAATCTTCCTCTATTATGACGATGCTAGCCAACTGCTTAATTTGACTGATAAGTTAGTGACAAAATTATCCTTTGGTATTAAAAATCCAGATAGAATCGACCAAGTCATTAAACAAGTGGAACAATTAGATATCGATTGGTATCGTCTACGTTTGGACGAGGACCGTAAGGCTTTTGACTCCTTGAAGGAATCGTCTCAAGCGCTACAAGGAATCGTCAGAACGATGATGATTAGTTTAATTGTTACAGGAGCAGGTATCCTCTCGTTTTTAATGGCACTATGGACGCGTGAGAGAAATCATGAGATAGGTATTCTTTTAGCAATTGGGAAGAGCAAGGGACGCATTTTTGTTCAATTTCTTGTGGAGATATTGTTGGTGTCGCTTATGTCTTTGCTACCGGCCCTTGCTATTGGACGGCTACTAAGTCGACTGTTTTTGCAAGAATTTATAGGACAGCAAGGACAGCAGCAGGCTCTTCAGTTATTAGATCACATTCCTCAGGGACTACCTTTAGGTCTATCTTATCTATGTCTTCTAGTCTTGGTAATATTATCGCTCGGTGTGACAACAGGTCTCATTTGGCGCAAAACACCAAAAGAAATCTTATCTAATATGAGTTAAGGAGAAAGGAACACTATGTTAGAACTCAAAGATGTTACGTATAGTTATCAAAATAAAAGTGAAGCTATCTTCTCGAAGGTGAATTATCGTTTCGAGAAAGGTAAATTTTATAGTATTATTGGGCAATCTGGAGCGGGAAAAACGACCTTACTTTCCCTTTTGGCAGGTCTTGATTATCCCAAGAAGGGGCAGGTCTTGTTTAACGGAGAAAATATCAAGAAAAAAAGCTCTAGTTATCATCGTAGACACCATGTTGCGCTTGTTTTTCAAAATTACAATCTCATTGATTATCTTACACCTTTAGAAAATGTACGACTTGTTAATAAAAATGCTGATAAGAAGATACTTTCTGAATTGGGATTAGATGAAAAACAAATTAATCGAAATGTCCTGCAACTTTCAGGTGGGCAACAACAACGTGTAGCTATTGCACGGGCTTTGGTTTCAGAGGCCCCAATTATCTTAGCAGATGAACCGACAGGGAATCTAGACGAGGAAACTGCCAAGGATATTATTACTATCCTTAAAAGAATGGCTTTAGATCGCCAAAAATGTGTCATAGTTGTCACGCACAGTAAGGAAGTTGCTCAGGCATCTGATGTGGTTTTAGAGTTGAAGAAGAAACAACTCATAGAAAAGAAAAAATAAAGAAAGGGCTCTTATGTTTCGAAACGCTTTTGCATATATTACACGAAAATGGTCAAAGTCACTATTACTGTTAACTATTATTCTTTTGATGAGTACTCTTAGTTTGTTAGGACTTGCTATGCGAAGTGCAACCCAAGAAGCTGCATCCAAGAGTCTAGGGGCAATTACCAATAGTTTTTCAATGCAGATTAATCGTAACACGAATCCTGGAACTCCTCGAGGGGCTGGAAATCTTAAGGGAGAAGATATTAAAAAGATTAGTGAGACTAAAGGAATTGTTTCGACGATTAAACGGATAAATGGTATTGGTGATTTACTAGATTATGAGATTATTGAAACAGAGCAAACGCTACAAAATCAATCGCCAGAACGTGCTAAAAATTTTAAGTCTACCTTGATGTTGACAGGAGTCAATGACTCATCAAAAGAAGATAAATTTGTTTCAGGTGCTTATAAACTAGTTGAAGGAGAACATCTAACCGATAAGGACCATAATCAAATCTTGATGCACGAAGGTTTAGCTAAAAAGAATGGTCTTAATGTAGGAGATAAAGTAAAGCTTAAATCTAATCTCTATGATGCTGATAACGAAAAAAGGGCTGATGAAACAGTGGAAGTGACTATCAAAGGTTTATTTTCTGGTCAAAATCAAGCAGCCGTTACCTATGCTCAGGAGTTGTATGAAAACACCCTCATCACTGATCTAGACACAGCTGCAAAACTCTATGGTAATACCGTAGAAACTGCCACTTATGAGGATGCCACTTTCTTTGCTAAAGGTGATCAAAATATTGATTCCTTGATAGCAAAGATTCAAAAGTTGGACATTAACTGGACCCTCTACGATCTTGTTAAGAGTTCATCAAACTACCCTGCTTTACAGGAATCTATTCTTGGAATGTATCGTGTGGCAAATCGTATGTTTATTGGAAGTCTCATTTTTACAAGTTTATTGCTAACCCTTCTGTTGATTTTATGGTTAAATGCTCGTCGTAGAGAAGTTGGTATCTTTTTGGCCTTGGGACTTAAAAAGACACAGGTTGCGGGTCAATTTTTAGTGGAATTGCTGATGATTGCCTTACCAGCCTTTCTTTTATCATATGGTTTAGCGAGTTTCTTTGCCGAAAAAGTTGGTGAAACAGTCCTTTCCAATGTTACGGAAGGTATCAATAAGCAAATGACAAAAGAATCTCTAGCTGCAAATCTCGGTGGAGGGGCTGAGGCAGAGAGCTTCAGTAAGACTCTGACTCAGATTCATATGACAGTCCAACCTAAGCAACTTTTGGTAGTCATTCTAGTCGGTGGCTTTATCTTAAGCTTGGTATCCTTGATTTCTTCTCGCTGGCTTCTTCACAAGAAACCCAAAGACCTCTTAGTTGATGTTGAATGATAAGTTTGCTGTACCTATAAAAAACGGTATAATGAAAGAAAGCGACTATATATAGATGAAAAGGATCATGTATGAAGATACTAATCGTAGAAGATGAAGTCCTGATTCGAGAAGGGATGAGCGACTATCTCATGGAATGTGGCTATGAGGTCTTTGAAGCAGGTGATGGGCAGGAGGCCCTGGACCTCTTTCACAGAGAGGCGCCAGATCTGGTCTTGCTGGATATCCAGCTCCCTATCCTCAATGGCTTGGAAGTCCTCAAGACCATCCGGAAGACCAGCTCAGTCCCTGTCCTCATGCTGACGGCCTTCCATGACGAAGAGTATAAGTTGACAGCTTTTGGAGAGTTAGCAGATGGCTATCTGGAAAAACCTTTCTCCTTGTCCCTCTTGAAAGTCCGCATCGAAGCTATTTTTAAAAAGCTTCAACCTTCACGGGTCTTCACCTATGGAGAGGCACGGGTGGATTTTGAGAGCTACACAGCCAGTCTAGCTGGGCAAGCTATCTCCATGAATGCCAAGGAGTTGGAAATCTTGGAATACTTGCTCCAGCATGAAGGCAAGGCCCGGACCCGCTCTCAGATCCTCGATGCCGTCTGGAAGGAAACCGAGGAGATTCCTTTTGACCGAGTAATTGACGTCTATATCAAGGAACTAAGAAAAAAACTAGAACTGGACTGTATCGTAACGGTACGCAATGTCGGCTATAAATTGGAGAGACCATGACCAAACGGAGTATCTTTGTAAAGATCTTTCTGATAACCTTCGCCCTCTTTAGTGGCTTAGTTATCCTGTTACACGCATCCGTCTACTTTATTTTTCCATCGACCTATATCGAGTCGCAACGTCAGACGATTTTGAAGAAATCGCAAGTCTTGGCCAAGAGTTTCCAGGGTCAGGAGGAAGGAACCATTGAGTCGGTCATCGACCTTTATTCCAAGACCAATGATATCAAGGTCTCGATCAAGGGCAAGGAAAAACAAAATGCCATAGAGGTCAAGGATGACCTGCTCGTGAACCCTGACAGCCAGAATAATTCCCTGGTCATTGAAGAGCGAAAGATCCAGACAAAAGAGGGAAAGAACTTGACCTTGCAATTCTTAGCGACCGTCGATTCGCAAAAGGAAGCGCGGGACATCAGTCTGGGTTTTCTTCCCTATACACTCCTTGCTTCCTTTGTTCTGTCGCTGATTGCATCCTATCTCTATGCCCGCATGATTTCTGCTCCAATCCTTGAAATCAAGCAGATGACCAAGCGGATGAAGCGCTTGGATCGGACAGCCAGTCTTCCTATTCACTCTCAGGATGAGATCGGCGTTCTCAAGCAACAGATCAACGACCTCTATCACCATCTCTTAGAAGTGATTGATAATTTAGAGCAGCAAAAACAAGAGAATCTGAAGTTGGAGCAGATGAAGGTCGAATTCCTACGGGGAGCCTCGCATGAGCTCAAGACGCCTCTAGCTAGCTTGAAAATTATCCTAGAAAATATGCGAGATAAAATTGGTCGCTACAAGGATCGGGACCGCTACCTATCAGTTTCTCTTGACATTATCGATGAGATGAACCAGATTGTCCTAGAGATCCTGTCTTTATCTTCTGTTCAAGAATTAGGTGGTGCTAAGGAGTGGATTCAGTTAGATGATGTGGTAAATCGCATACTCACTCAAAATCAAGTGTTGGTTGAGAACCGCTTTCTATCAATTGACAGTTATCTTCCGACAACTAGTATTTTCATGAATTTACCTATTTTGAAATTGGTTCTCTCAAATATCATCAGTAATGCCGTCAAGCATTCTGATAAGGGTGGAGTAATTCGAATAGGTTTAGAAAATGAAGGAACCGACTTTGTCATTGAAAATACGATTGTATCTAAAGAAAATACTTCAACTAAAGCTCAGTCTAAGAAAGAAGGAGGATTAGGCCTTTTTGTGGTTAAATACCTTCTAGAGCATGAGGAACTTAGCTATAGATTTGAAGAAAGTTCCACGGGGAGGCGCTTTGTTATGGTCTTGCCCAAAAAGTAAAAAGTGACGGTTAAGGCCTTAACCGTCGTTTTTTGTCTCACGAAAACCACTAGCTGTGCTAGTGGTTTTGATTCTATTTTAAAGGTCTATTTGTATTTAATTTTAGATCAGAATAGTGTTTTTTTAGGAGAATAGGTTTTATTACAATTTTAAATCTTTATATGTTAGTTATTACAGAATACTCATGTAGAAATATCGAGATAATAGTTATTGTTTCAAGGTCCGACATTGACTTGGTGAGCAGTCATAATACTGTCGAAAGGCTTTTGAAAAATGCAAAGGGTCCAGATAGCCTACAGAATAGGCGATAATTTTTATAGGTTGATCGGTGGTTTCCAAGAGTTCCTTGGCTCGATTCATGCGTACCTCGAGCAGGTATTCTTTGGGAGAAATCTTGTGGAAGTCTTTGAAGATGGAGGATAAGTAGGAGCGGTGAACCCCTAGTTTATCAGCTATATATTGGATACTAATGGCCTGCGAGTTATAACCAATATCAATTAGATGTTTAGCTTCGCGATAGAGTTTTTGACTGGGTGAGATGGTTTATTGATCAAGGTTGGGTGAGACTGCATTCAGCTGATGCATGAGCTCAAATAGTTGGCTGATAACGTGTAGTTGAGATGCCTTACTTTCATCTAGCCTTTCAGCATCTTTGACAATAGTCCTTATGAAGTTGCCTAATGCTTCTGTATGGGGGGACCTTAGATAAGCCGTCTCATGGATGCTTGAAAGATTAAAATATTCCTGGGCTTTGATGCCACTTATACCTAGCCAATAGTAAGACCAAGGAGTTTGAGTATCCGCAAAATAATAAGTGACTTCACCTGGTATGAGAAGGAAAAGATCTCCCTTTTGAAGGGGGATTTTTTGCTCCTTATATTCAAGGTAGCCTTTACCTTCAGTGATATAGTGAAGCACGTAGTTTTCTCGAATGGCAGGACCAAAAAACTGGTCTGGTAAACAATCTTCATAGCCGTAAAAATCAAGACGTAAATCTAGGGTTCCTGTTTCAAGTTCAGAAAAAATAAGCATAACTTAACCTCCTTGCCTAACATTTTACCATATTCCAGCGACAAAATTCCATTTTAGAAAGCGCATACATTGTTTATAATTAAACCTGTAAATAAGGAGAACACTATGAGCATTGTTGTTAACAAAAATTATTATTACATCACTAGCAAAGATTTGTCGCTCATTATTGAAGAACATGACGGGGATCTTTTGCTAAGACACTTAGGTCGAAAGGTAAATCGCTACCATGGCTCAAATGCTGTAAATGAAAGAGATCATGCTTTTTCAGGACAGCTCAATCCAGACGTCAGAACCTATAGTTATGATACACAACGTCAAGTGGTAGGCCTGCATGGTTTGGGGGATTTTCGTCAACCGTCTTTGAAAATCCAGCATGGTGTCTCAGATGTGACACGCTTTGAATTTTCAAAAGCAGAAGTGGTCAAAGGGATTTCACTAGAAAGCAAACTTCCATATCCACATTCTTTGGAAAATGCAGAAACACTTATTTTCACCTTAGTCGATAAAGTCGCTAACTTGGAATTGAAACTCTACTATACAGTAGTGGAAGATAACAACACAATTGTAACTTATAGCGAAGTCATCAACCGTTCTGAAAAAGCCGTGGTAATCCACCGAGCGCTCAGCGCTATGGCTGATATACCTGCTCGTGACTATGATGTGGTCACTCTCCAAGGTGCTTACGCTCGTGAGAAAACGGTTCGTCGCCAAAGAGTTGAGCAAGGTATCTTTAAAGTCGCTTCTAACCGTGGTGCCTCAGGTCATGCTCAGACACCAGCTTTAATTCTTTGTGATCACGAAGCAAGCGAGGGGGCAGGCGAGGCTTTGGCCTTCCAACTCATGTATAGCGGTAACTTCCAAACATTTGTTCAAAAGAGTCAAATCAATGAGGTGCGTGTAGCTATCGGAATTGAGGATGAGAACTTTGACTGGGAACTTGCTTCAAATGAAAGTTTTGAAACACCAGTTGCCCTCATTACTTACTCTCACCAAGGTTTAACTGGTGTTAGTCAAGAAAGTCAGGCCTTTGTTACAGACTACATCATTCCTAAGCAGTTTGCCCATGAGGAACGTCCGATTCTCCTAAATAAATGGGA
>OGKJ01000527.1_pt1 | contig 11232 bp, 7 predicted proteins | sample 1572461 | NCBI WGS metagenome assembly OGKJ01 (sample SAMEA2582080, study PRJEB24529) | metagenome | biome: Human gut stool | place: China | collected 2011 | reverse complement strand
GGTTGCCACTTCACCCCAATAAAGCGTTTCTTTGACAGGAACATAAATCACTCCAAAAACAGGAACTCCTTCTTTTACCAAAGCAATATTGACAGTAAATTCCCCATTCCGTTTTATAAATTCCTTTGTTCCATCCAAGGGATCGACTATCCACAACGTATCCCATTGCGCCCGTTTCTCGTAAGGCAAATGCTTTCCTTCCTCACTCAATACCGGATAGTCTGTTTCCTGCAAATAAGTCATAATGGTTTCATGCGCCTTACGGTCTGCAAGAGTCAGTGGAGAATTATCGGCTTTCCTTTCAACCTGAAAATCAGAAGAAGGATCATTATAAACGTTCAGAATTTCCTTACCGGCAGCTAAAGCCGCATCCATCGCTTTTAATATATATTCAGTCTGCATAGTGTTTACTTCCATTAAAATGCTTCTGTCATATTGAAATAGAACAAACTTTGATCATTGGCAAAATTACGTCCGAAATCCAGACGTACATTCATACGCGGCTGCACCTCGATACGAAGTCCCACACCGGCATTAGGAAGCACTCCTTCAATCTTACCCATGGTAGGCCCCATAAAACCGCACCCTCCCCAGGCAACAAAACCCAAATGATGCAACATACGCTTTACCCATGTACTTTTATCCGTATTGAACATCTGACGATATTCGGCAAGCACCACATGAGAGGATTTATCACGATACTGCCCCATATAATATCCACGAAGATCAAAAGGAGTGCCACTTAAAGCATATTGGTTCATAGGAACATCCCCAAACACATTCTTGGTTTGGGCAGTCCAAGCTATAACTTTTCTATTTCCTACCTTTTTGTATTGGCGGTAGTCCACTTCCAAGCGGTAGAAGTTATTATCTCCTCCCAAAAACTTCTGGTACATCAGCCCACGAAAATCCAGATAAATGCCTTTATAAGCATTGGCAGGAATATCCCGGCTGTCATAAGTCAGCAGAAATCCCACTCCCGAACTGAAATTGGAATATCCGTGAGCAGTGCCTCCCAACCTTTTGTAATCAGGCTGATCTACCAAATACTTGGCAGGCTCGGATATTTTATCATAACTCAAGTCAATCTGGGGACCGGCAAAGAAATTACTTTTACCCAAACGGAATAAAAACCACGGATTAATCTGGAAACCGCTATAACGATATTCACTGGTAGAGTCACTGCGCTCATAATGCTTATTGGTAGCATAGCCGATACCATAAAAATTCTCCAATGTATTCTTGTAAGTGAATTTTCCAAAAATACGGAATTTATCATTTTTGAAAAACAACTGAGGCTTCACCATCAGATTCAAGCCCCCCTCGAACATTACCGCAACAGCCATCGGCAACACAGAACGTTTCTGCAAGGTATCCGACGGATTCATACGAAATGTAACAAGAGCACTACCTCCTATTAACGCACCAAAGTCCGGAGTATAACTCGGTCCTCCCAATATATTATAATGTATATTGCGCTTAGCCACCTTCCGGCGTCTTAATTCTTTTTTTGAAAGTTGATGGATGGTGGTATCCTCAGGATTACTACCTATGTCACTTCCTTGTGCCGCCATATTCAAAGAACAAAGCAGGCACAGGACCAAGCTAAGTAATGTTATTTTCATATAATAGTTTATTGTCTGCCCAAAGTCCTTACTCAAAAAAACTTTCTACGGCAAATGAGTTTTCAAAAGTACAAAAGTCCTGCCAAAGAATAACGGTGTGTTGAATTTGTTTTTATTTAGTTCAAGAATCTTCACGTTCTTTATAATGTAACAATGTGTCAATATGCCAATGTGTCAATTACCATGCGGACATAGAGCAGCACATTGGCAAACCAGCACATTGGCAAATTATTTAAACAGTTTTTCCAAATCATCCTCATTAATCACGGAAAGAACCGTTTTACCATCCGGAGTATAATTAGGAGTAGCCACAGCAAACAAGCCATCCACCAAACCTGTCATTTCCTCATTCGTCAACACTTGTCCGGGAACAATTGCCGCCGCTTTAGCCAAAGTCAATGCCAGAATACTCTGCACCTCTTCTTTTACCTTGCCACCTTTTTCCATAGCTGTATGCACCATATTTTGGATCAAGTCTATCGGGTTAAGGCCTTCAATACCTGCAGGAACACCGTTTATGGCATAACTTCCTCCTCCCAAATCAGTCAGTTCAAATCCCAGGAAAGACAAGTCTTCCATAATTTCCTGCAAAATAGCCACTTCGGAAAGCGGAAACTGCACAATATCCGGAAACAGCATTCCTTGAGAAACACCTTGACGACGACTTATCTGGTCTATATACTTGTCATATAAAATACGGATATGGGCACGCTGCTGATCAATGATCATTAAGCCGGACTTTACAGAAGTCAAAATAAAACGTCCTTTAAACTGATAATGCTGGCCGGATTTCTCACTGACTGAAGAGTCCTCCACATGATCATACAATCCGGGATTTTCCTCCGCAGGAGAAGCCTCTTCCGCCCTATAATCATTCTCGTCAGGATGAAAGTTTTGAGAAGAAGCATGACGTTCCAGCCCCGCATACAGTTGTTCCCAGTCCTTACTAGGCTTTGAATAAGAAGAGGGAGGAGCAGCCGAAACATTAAAAGGATTATAATCAGGATTATAAGTCGTCTTTGGTGGCTGTATACCAGTGTATGGAGATGCATCAAAGGCTGGAATATCCGGCATTCCCTCCGTATCAAAATCAATGGAAGGTACCGCATTGAACTTACCTAGAGTTTCTTTCACGGCAGCTGCCAATATCTGCCAGATGGCTTGCTCGTTCTCAAACTTTATCTCTGTTTTAGTAGGATGTATGTTCACATCAATATTAGCAGGATCCACCTCAAAATAAATGAAATAAGATACTTGCTCACCCACGGGAACCAACTGCTCGTATGCATCCATGATAGCCTTATGAAAATAAGGATGGCGCATATATCGCCCGTTTACAAAGAAATATTGGCGGGCTCCTTTCTTACGGGCTGTTTCAGGTTTTCCTACAAACCCGGAAACACGGACCATTGTAGTATCTACATCCAGCGATAACAACTCCTGATTTATTTTCTTTCCGAAAACTCCCATGATACGCTGGCGCAACTGAAGTGCAGGAAGATTGAACAGTTCCGCCCCATTATGATGCAAAGTGAAAGACACCTCCGGATTAACCAATACAATCCGTTCAAACTCCGTCAATATATTACTCAGTTCCGTCTGGTTCGACTTCAGGAACTTACGACGCGCCGGCACATTAAAGAATAAATTCTTCACACTGAAGCTACTGCCTTTCGGGCAAGAAACCGCCTCCTGTCCCTCTACCTTGGAGCCGGATATCGTCAACATCGTTCCCAATTCCTCCCCTTCCATACGAGTACGAAGCTCCACCTGAGCCACAGCAGCAATAGAAGCCAAAGCCTCTCCACGAAATCCCATGGTATGCAAAGCAAACAAATCAGCAGCTTCACGAATTTTAGAAGTCGCATGGCGCTCAAAAGACAAACGTGCATCTGTTTCCGACATACCTTTTCCATCATCAATCACCTGAATGGAAGTCTTTCCTGCATCCACTACCAACACGTCAACGTGCTGAGCACCTGCGTCGATAGCATTCTCCACCAATTCTTTAATCACTGATGCAGGACGCTGAATCACCTCTCCCGCTGCTATCTGATTGGCAACGGAATCCGGCAGCAAACGGATAATATCGCTCATATATCTTATAAACTTACGTAATTAAAAAGTAAACTCACCGGTCACCAGGTAATGCAGAATATACAACAAAACCAAAATGGCCACAAACAAAGCTCCATAAGTCATCGGCTTACGCCCGCTTTCTTTTCTGCGTTTTAAATGCTTGGTACCTTGAACGAACTTTCCACGGATATCTTCCGGAGAAAATTCTTTGGGAGGAAGCATACCCAACTCGCGTTTGGCTTTCTCCTCCAGTTTTTGCAGCTTCTCCTTCCGTTCATCCACATAAATATATTGATGGTTGAAACGGCGGGGCTTTTCCATCTTAAACATTCCCATAGCTATTTCTTTTTATTAAATAAATTATGATTGGGCAAAGGAACAGCGCTCCGGTTACTCTTCTTCAACCCCTGACCGGCTTTCTTTCCACGCCACTTAAAGATATCCTCTTTATCAAGCGGACGGATATAGTCAAACCACACAAAGTTATCCAACTTCATCTTCTCCGGCGGACGTTGGAGCATAGGATAAAGAGTACCGTTCGATTTCGGACTCATAATCATTTTTTTCATCTTCCGGTTTTCCAGAAACATATTCAGCAGACTGGTTTCAGAAACATTCATTCCAATCAGTGTACTGTCGCTTTCCATCGGATAATATACCAGACGAACCGAACCGATCACATCTACTTTGCGCATCTCACCGCCTTGAAACCAAGCCTTCATCTCTTTTCCTGTCACCTGATTATAACTAGTAGAATCCAGTTGTTCTACAGACAAAGCCTGATTCTGAATATGTGCCCAGTCTATCGTACTGTCATTCATATAAATCATGATTTTCTCTCCCAGCAACTGCTGGTTGTTATTCCACAGTATAGGGTCATAATACATGGTCAGGCAGCTATCCTTGGAGGAAAAGACCAACGAATCGCATACCCCCTGCACATCCGTGCGATACATACGTACTTTATGATACGCCCGCGTTTCCCGGAACATAGAATCAGTATTCAAATAGTAGGTATACATTTGCAATGTATCGGCATGCATAAACAAGCTGTCACCTTGTGAATAATCCACTGCCACCGCTTTTTTAGTAGCAAAAGCATACTTGGTCAATTCATTATAATAACAATAATCACCAGTCAGCATATTCTTGTTTACAGTATCTGTCATGATCACATTATCAAACGCCTCCCCGTATCCTTTTACACGATCATAAAACAGACTGTCTCCAGTCAAACGCTTCCCCTCATTGGTCAGCACGGACCGGTCCAACAATTCCGCCTGCCCTATCTGAGTATTATAAAAGCCCAATTCCGAATAAATATGGTTAGCATCACTGACAATATCGGACGGACCAAGGATATTGGCTATTTTGGTTGCTGTGCTGTATCGTAATGTATCGGAAGTCAAAGTAAACTTAGGATTGACCAACTTCACATCATAATTGAACACAGATATTTTGGTAGCCGGACTATATTCCCCCCATTCCGAAGTCAATACATTCTCCTCGTCCATCAATGTCCCGCCATCAAAGTAATATCCCAAATTATAAATACGATCGTAGTTCAGGCTATCCGTCAACAAAGTCGTATTCTTGTTTTCCATGCGTACATTATAGCGTACCTGGGCAATCTGGGTATTTCCGTCATAAAACAAATAGTCCCCATACAGAAACAAGGTATCCCCCTGCACCATCTTCACATTGTCAAAAGCTTCCAGCGAATTCGTTTTCTCATAGAAACAGGCACTGTCACAATACATATATACACTGTCGTGACGGAACGCAACGTTTCCAATCAGAATCTGTGCATCCGGGTCCGGATTCAACGGACTTTTCTTCAACACATCCGAATGCAACAGATACACCTTGCTTTTAGCCGGTTTCTGTTCCCCTTTTTTAGCCGGTCTCACCTGAGCCAGCAAGCAAAAGCCGAACAGGCACAGGACACTTACCAGAAGTATCCTATGCCTGCCCGAAGAGTATTTATTCTTTCTTTTTCCAAGCATATACTTTATACACTACATTATTTCTTTACCCAACCCGGATATTTGAAATCGCATTTCTGCCACTTCTCATTAATACGCACGTAGGTATGTTTTTGTTTATCCCTGATCCACTTATCAAGTTTTTCTTCGCTGCGTTTTTCCATCACGATGCCTTTCAGCCGTTGGTAGTCTTCCGTTATGGTTGCCTTATGCCCGTTCAAGCGGGTTTTCAATTTCACGATAGCGCAAATTTCCTTTCCTTTTGCATTAATCATGGTAAAAGGTTTGGAAATTTCCCCCACATTCATGCCTTCCACCATCTTTGCAGCCTCTTGTGACACCTGTGCCAATTGTTGCATTTCAAAACGCGCCGTACCAGTCTGCGGATTCGCCATCAAACCATGGTTATTACGCGTGTCCTTATCGTGAGAGATATAAGTAGCGGCATCATCAAAAGTAAATTTCTCATTACGGATATCATTGGCAATAGAATCCAGACGTAACAAGGCTGCTTCCAGATCTTTTTCATCCACTTTCGGTTTTAACAAGATATGGCGGGTATTGATACGGTCACCCTGTTTTTCGATAAACTGGATAATATGGAAGCCGAATTCAGACTCCACAATCTTGGATACCTTGTTAGGATCTTGCAGATTGAATGCCACATTCGCATATTCAGGTACCAGCTCAGCCCTGCCCATAAAGCCGAGTTCACCACCACGGCGGCGCGAACCTTCATCTTCCGAATACAGACGTGCCAAAGTGGAGAAAGCTATTTCACCGGAAGTAACACGTTCCGTATAGTCACGCAAAGTCTTCTTCACACGCTCAATTTCTTCCTGCGGAATCTTAGGTTCCATAGTAATGATCTGCACTTCTACCTGAGTAGGAATAAAAGGAATACTGTCTTGAGGAAGATCCTTGAAATAACGACGGACTTCGGCCGGAGTAATCTTGATATCCCCCACAATCTGCTGCTGCATTTTCTGCACCGTTTTTCCATCACGTATATTCTCGCGGAGCATTTCGCGTATTTGTGTAGAAGTCTTATTATAATATTCTTCTACTTTTTCCTTAGAACCAATCTGATCAATCAGCCAATTTGTACGTCTTTCCACATCACTGATAATTTCCTGTTCGGAAACCTCAATACTATCAATAGCAGCCTGATGAAGAAACAATTTCTGGATGGCAAGCTGCTCCGGAATAATACAATACGGATCACCGTCAAACTTGCGGCCTTCATACTGGGCATTCAGACGTTCATTCTCCACGTCCGATTTTAGAATGGCCTCATCACCTACTACCCATACAACCTCGTCTATCACATTGTCTTGCCCGTATACTGAAACAACGGCAAACAGCATCAGCATCAGTGCATAAACTTTGGTACACATCAATTTATTCATTTGAATTCAAATAATAGTAATTAATCTTGTTCCTGTCCGAAGCGTGTCGGTATAACTCTTCTTTGACTTTATTTATAAATTCAACCCGCTTCAGGTTTATTAAAATCTCCTTAATTTCCGTCTTTGCAAAATCCAGCGGCCTCTGTTGGTCCTTACCCAAGAATTCCTCTACATGCAGGAAATAACAAAACGCCGTGTCTTTTACCTCTATATTCCGGTTCTTGTCCAAATAGTTCTCATCCGTATCAAGCGCTTTCAAAGGTATTTTGACAGCAATATCGGACAATGGCATCCAACGGTCATAAAAATAATCATAGCTCACCGCATTGCGCAAACTGTATTTTTCCAGGCTCTCAATAGCATCCCGGTTATTTTTTTTATACCATTTGCGTACACTTGCCAAATCCTGAGAATGAAGAGGAACTTTTATAAACAGCCCTTTCACAAAAGGATGTTCTGTATGAAACAACTCCTTGTTTTTCTCATAATAAGCGCTGATTTCCTCATCACTTATCTCATTGGCCAGTTTCTGATTAACCAGTTCCTCCTGATACGTATGCATGATCAATGCCCTGCGATAGTTCTCCACTAACTTGGCAATCTTTGCATTATCAGGAATATTTCCTTCCGCTTTATCAAAAAGCAGCACATCCTCCACCCAGTTTTTTATATAGTGCTCGGCAAACAAGACACTATCGTCTTTTGAAATATGGAAAGGCAACGCCGCCTGCAAATCTTCTTTATAGAGATATTCACCAGCAACTTCCACTAAAGGAGTCCTCCCCTTATGGTCGTGCTCCTGGCCGCATCCCGACAAAGCACCTGCTATAACAAGTAACACCCCCCAGTTTTTCACGATATTCATATAACATTAAAATAGTGAACGAAGATACTGCAATAATTAATTACTTCCGTTATTATTAACTGTTTTTAAAACCTCTTGGTTAATTTCAACCTTATATTTCCGCTTCAAATCTTTCAACCAGGCATCCTCATAGACAGTCAGATAATCCTTGACAACCGCTTCTCTTACATCCTCATAACTTTCAGGACCTTTCTTTAACTTCTTTCCCATCACAAAAGTATAAGGTAAATCCGGCTCAGGCTGAAAGCTACCGCATTTAAAGACCAATTTATCAATATACCTGTTGGTCCCTATCTGAAAGACACCTGCTTCCATACGAACTTTGGAGGAAGCATCATCTCCAGTCAGTGTATGTAATATATCTTTCCACTGGGATACCGGTTTTTTTTTCAATTGTTTCTTAATAGCTGAAGCCGTTTTTCTATCTTTACAATGAATCACTGCTCCCCGATAATGCGGCAATTCCCAGGCATAGTCTGATTTATGTTGCTTGAAGAAGCGTTCCAGGTCATCCTCATTCCAGGCTTCATCACCCGATTGATATTTTTGCGACAAATAAGCCGCAAGCAAACCATCCTGCAATTCCTGCACCCGGAACTCCAGTTCTTCCTTCTGTTCTGCAGAAAGCTCCTTCCATGTACAATTGCCATTCTTCTCCAGATAATTCAATAACTGTTCCCGTTTTTCTTCAAAACTGACACCCTGCCTGCGGTCTATCCATTTCACTATATGAATGCCCATAGGTGAATAAAAAGGAGCTGAAATCTTATTTCTTTCCAAAGATTCCAGTTTGTCTATCCATTCCTGCATATTCTTGTTCACAGGCATCCACGGCAACACTCCTCCCACATTTTTACAAGCTTCATCATCCGAGTACCGGCGGCCAGCGTTGCAAAATCCGCGCCTTCCCGCAATGCTTCATAAACCGAATCCATTTGCTGCCGCCCCCTCATTTCCTCCTGACGGCTTGCATTCTGGGATAAATATTTGCTAATATGGGCAATTTTGATCCAATCATTTGCCTGCAAACGTTGTTCACCTTGCAGGTATAACCGGCGGGCAGCCTGTTCCTCCTTTTCTGCATCTGCCAAATAAGTTCTTAAAAGTTTGCCCCGATACCAGTCCACCTGCCTGCGGAAAACAGACAACGTATCTATTCCCATATCATGTGCATAGCGTACTTTTAATTTATAGTTGATAAAAGAAGGTAGAAAAGAAAGCGGGGTCCGATGAGAAGATTTACGAAAATAATATTCAAACTCGGAACGTTTTACAGGTTCACCGTCAATAGATAACACAACTTCTCCTTGCGCCCGCATTTCCAACGCGAACACAAGGAGAAGTGACAGAATACCGACCATTCTATGCGGCATCATTCATACATTTTATTGAGGACGGCTGTAGTTAGGAGCCTCGCTGGTTATGGCCACATCATGCGGATGACTTTCCAATACACCTGCGTTAGTAATACGGGTGAATTTGGCATCATGCAATTGTTCTATATTAGCAGCGCCACAATATCCCATTCCCGCACGAAGACCACCTACCAGCTGGTAAATCACTTCATACAAAGTACCTTTATAAGGAACACGGGCTGCAATACCTTCCGGAACCAGTTTCTTCACATCGGCAGTTCCGCTCTGGAAATAACGATCCTTCGAGCCGTTCTCCATCGCTTCCAAAGATCCCATTCCACGATAAGATTTGAATTTACGTCCGTTAAAGATAATCGTATCACCCGGTGACTCTTCCGTTCCGGCAACCAATGAACCGATCATTACACTATAACCGCCGGCAGCCAAAGCTTTTACCACATCCCCCGAATAACGCAAGCCACCATCAGCAATCAAGGGTATACCTGTACCTTTCAGCGCCTTGGCAACATCATAAACGGCAGAAAGCTGGGGAACACCCACACCGGCAACCACACGGGTAGTACAGATAGAACCCGGACCGATACCTACTTTCACAGCATCAGCACCAGCTTCTGCCAAAGCCTTCGCAGCTTCTCCGGTAGCAATGTTACCTACCACAATATCAATATTCGGGAAACGTTTCTTAGCTTCTTTCAATTTTTCGATCACATACATGGAGTGGCCATGAGCCGTATCAATAACGATTGCATCCGCACCGGCATCCACCAATGCCTGTATCTTGTCAACCACACTCTGACGGTCTTCAGGATAAGTTACTCCAAACCATTTGCTGGTAGTATCCAATACCTCAACGGTAGCAGTACCGTCATTAATCAGCTTGTCCACCATCAGCGGAATAAAGAATTCGCTCTTCAAGTTTTCCATATTTTTAGGATCGCTCAAGAATGCTTTAAAGAATTCCTTGCTGTAAGCAAAGTAATCAGGAGTAAAGCCCCAGAAGTTCATGCTCACCGGAGTTGTGTCAGGGGTAGCTGTCCATTCGCCATTGTCGTCAATATACTTCACTTCTCCGTCTATGCGCTGAATTTTGGTACGTTCTACCACGGAAGTCAACAAATGATCCGCATTGGTTCCACAGATGCCGCGGGATACCGTTCCACTCTCGCTCAATGTATTTCCTACACGGAAGCCCACCATAGCATACGTGTTTTTAGCACCTTCGGGCAGTGCAGAAAGGAACTTGCCCATTACCTGGAACGAGTCACGGCCATAGAAGTCATCGCAATTGATCACCGCAAACGGTTCCTGTATCACATCAGCTCCCATCATGACAGCATGGTTAGTTCCCCAAGGTTTTGTACGCTCTGCAGGACAAGTAAAACCCTCCGGCAGATTGTCTAAAGCCTGGAATACCAATTCGCAAGGAATATGACCTTCATATTTAGAAATAATCTTTTCACGAAAATCTTGTTCAAAATCTTTACGGATAACAAAGACCAGTTTTCCAAAGCCGGCGTTGATAGCGTCATAAATAGAATAATCCATAATAGTTTCGCCGTTAGGACCCAGACCATCCAATTGCTTCAATCCTCCGTAACGGCTGCCCATACCAGCCGCCAATAAAAATAAAGTTGGTTTCATAGTTTATTTATTTAAAATTGAATATTTGATGGTACAAAGCTACAAAATAATACGGAGGAAAAAAGCTACATTCCATTCAAATTCGAGCATAAATCAATCATTTCCCTCCTTTTGACGCAAATCAAGCCCTATTTCTAGAAAGGATAGCCGATGGCAAAGTGCAATCCCAGTCCATCCTTAAACTTAGGAATATTATAATATCCTTTCTTGCCGGTATCATACGGATCATGAAGAGCAATACCCAGATCCAGG
>OGKJ01000524.1_pt1 | contig 11300 bp, 8 predicted proteins | sample 1572461 | NCBI WGS metagenome assembly OGKJ01 (sample SAMEA2582080, study PRJEB24529) | metagenome | biome: Human gut stool | place: China | collected 2011 | reverse complement strand
GAGCAGTTCTTGATAAAAACCATCGCGGTGATTGGCATCCAGCCCCAAGATCGGTTCATCCAGGAAAATATAATTGGCGTTGACCGATAATGCCACGATGAGCTTGGCCGCCGTCTGCAGACCTGTCGAAAGATTGCTCAGCTTTACGTTCTCGTCTTGAATATCAAACTCCTTTAGCAGCCGCCGTGCCCGATTAAAGTTAAAGCTGCCATAAGAAAGATCCGCCATTTCCCACATCTGTTTTAAGGTCACGTGCTTAGGATAAAGACTGACCTCGCTCATCAGATAAAACTGCGTTAAGGCCGCGTCATTGTCATTGATATCATCATTGCCCAGCTTAATCGTACCGTTAGTTGGCAGAATTCGATTAACGATCAGATTCAATAACGTTGACTTACCAGCCCCATTGCGTCCCAACAGCCCGTAAATCTTGCCCGGTTGAATCGTCAGACTGATGTCGTCTAAAATCGTCTGCCGGCCATATTTTTTAGTAATTTGACTAACCTTTAATGTTTCCATCTTGATACCCCCGTTTGATCAATTCGATTAGATGCTCTTCAGTAATTCCCAGCTTGCCGGCTTCTTCCAGCAGGCTTTTAATATAGTTTTCATAAAATGCGTCCTTACGCTCTTCGACTATCTTGGCTTGGGCCCCCGCTGCTACAAACATTCCCAAGCCGCGATGCTTTTCCAACAGTCCCCGATCAACCAGCTGCCGTATTCCTTTGAGCACGGTCGCCGGATTGATGTGCAGTTCTTGAGAAAGCTGCGTGGTTGAAGGCGCCTGTTCACCTTCCTTCAACAGACCAGTAAAGATCATGTCTTCCAGCTGATCGGCAATCTGTTGATAGATTGGTTCCGTTTGGTCAAATTCAAATTGCATGACCAACCCTCCCTATTTATCCTCTTAGTTAATTACATAAGTAACTAACTAAATAATACCAAAGCTTTTGTTTTTTGCAAGCTCTAAAAATAAAATAATTGCATTGAGCCGCCCAAAGCCTTGGTACACAAGGAATTTTCAAAGATCAACTTTTTCGTGAAACGGTTTGGTCATCTTTTTTTGCCGGTTTATGAGTATCAAATGTCTCATTAATCAAAATAAAAACCCCGCCTCATTATCGAGACAGGGGATTGACTGAACAGAAAACTGCTCAGGATTGAATTATATCGCCAACCAAGTTTTTGATCGGGTGATTTTAGCGGCGCTTGTGCTTGTTGCGCAGTTTCCGCAGTTTTTGCTGCTGACGCTTCTTAGCCTGCCGCGCCATGCGATTCATCGCCATTTGACCCATTTTGCCGCCCATGCCAGGCATCTGACCGCCCATCATGTTCTGCAGACCGCCAAAATTGCCATTGGTAACCTGCTTCATCATTTTGCGCATCTGATTGAACTGCTTGATCATCCGGTTGACCTCAACGATTGGCCGCCCAGAACCTGCTGCCAATCGACGACGACGACTCGGGTTCATCAGATCAGGATTTTCCCGTTCTTCAGGCGTCATTGACAAGATAATGGCCTTGATGTGAGCAAACTGTTTAGGATCAATATTGATGTTCTTTAAAGCGGGATTATTGGCCATCCCAGGCATCATCTTTAAGATATTCTCCAGTGGGCCCATCTTGGTAACCTGGTCCATCTGCTCCAAAAAGTCATTATAGTCAAACTCATTGGCCCGCATCTTGTCCATGGTTTCCTGGGCTTTTTCTTCATCAAAATTCTTCTGGGCCTTTTCGATCAGGGTCATCATGTCCCCCATGCCCAGAATTCGTGAAGCCATACGATCGGGATGGAAGACGTCGAGATCCTCCATCTTTTCACCTTCACCGACAAACTTGATTGGCTTGCCAGTAACGGCTCGACTCGACATGGCCGCCCCACCACGAGTATCGCCATCCAACTTGGTCAAGACGACCCCAGTGATGTCCAGCTTGTCGTTAAAGCCTTGCGCCGTTTTGACCGCGTTTTGACCAGTCATGGCATCAACAACCAGCAGAATTTCATTTGGCTGTGTCAGGTTCTTGATGTTGACCAGCTCATCCATCAACTGCTCGTCAATCTGCAACCGTCCAGCCGTATCGATGATTACATAGTCGTTATGATTCTGCTTGGCCTGTTCCATCCCGTCTCTAACGATATCAACGGGATCTTTTTCGGTTCCTTCTTCAAATACCGGCACGCCAATCTGGTCAGCAACCTGCTGCAGCTGCGTAATTGCGGCTGGTCGGTAAACATCGGCTGCGATAAACATTGGTCGGGCGTTTTCTTCGTTTTTCAGACGCAGTGCCAGCTTACCGGCCGTCGTCGTTTTACCGGCACCCTGCAGCCCGACCATCATAATTACGGTTGGAATGTGCGGTGCTTTATTCAGCGGGACGGCTTCCTCACCCATCAGCTTGGTTAATTCTTCATTAACGATTTTAACGATCTGCTGTGCTGGATTTAAGCCTTTTAGAACCTCAGCCCCAGCTGCCTTTTCGCGTACCGTTTTAACAAAGTCCTTAACTACAGCAAAGTTAACGTCGGCTTCCAAAAGTGCCAGGCGGATCTCACGCATGGTTTCGCGCAGATCGGCTTCCGTAACTTTAGGCTTGCGCCGCAGTTTTTCCATCGCTTTTTGCAGGCGATCGGTCAATCCTTCAAATGCCATTTTTTTCTCCTCTTTTCATCGTGCTTGGTCAATCGCAATCGATGAGGTTAATTTAATTTATAGTTCAAACATTTCTTATTATACCAAAAAGCCGGCCAACTCAAAATGAACCGGCCAGCTTATTTTATTCTTCTTCCATGTTTTCCATGTTGGCAATCAGATTATTCAGCTCGGCGTCATCAGGATAATGCTCCTTGACATAGCGCTGAATTCGATCTGCCTGGCGATTGCGCATCTCAAAATCGGCATACAGATGCAGCTTGTTCTCGTAGCTTTCCAGAATCTTTTCGGTCCGCTTGATGTTGTCATAGACCGCCTGCCGCGAAACTTCAAATTCTTCGGCAATCTCGCCAAGCGAATAGTCATCGGCATAGTAAAGCTGAATATATTCGTTCTGCTTTTTGGTCAGCAATGGCTGATAAAACTCAAACAGTGCGTTGATCCGCTCGTTTTTTTCGATATCCACGGCCGCCACCTCTTATTTTTCGACAACCAGGCCCTTGAACAGTCCGTAGACAAAATCGCTGGCATCGAATTTCTGCAAATCGGTAACCTTTTCGCCCAACCCAACGTACTTAACCGGCAGATGCAGCTCATTGCGAATGGCCAGAACAATCCCACCACGCGCCGTGCCATCCAGTTTGGTCAGCACGATTCCGGAAACATCCGTGCTTTCCTTAAACAGCTTGGCTTGATTCAGCGCGTTTTGGCCAGTCGTTGCATCTAATACCAGCAGAACCTCATGTGGCGCATCTGGAATCTCACGTGCCATGATCCGTTTCATCTTAGCCAGCTCGTTCATCAGGTTGACCTTGTTTTGCAGCCGTCCTGCCGTATCAACCAGCAGAATGTCGTAGTTTTCTTCCTTGGCTTTCTTCACCCCGTCAAAAACGACGGCTGCTGGATCACCGTTGGCAGGTCCCATGACGATATCAACGCCATCACGCTTAGCCCAGACATCCAGCTGCTCAACGGCCCCGGCTCTAAACGTGTCTCCAGCTGCCAGCAGGACGCGCTTGCCTTCATCCTTAAAGCGCTTGGCCATTTTACCGATCGTAGTCGTCTTACCGGCACCATTAACCCCGACGAACATGATCACGGTTGGGCCTTCCTTGGCAAAATTCAGATCAGGGTTTTCATCCTTGCCAGCATCTTCATACAGATCCACCATCTTTTCAATGATGACGTTGGAGACATCCTGCTTGCTCTTGGCATTTTGCAGCTTAACTTCTTCCCGCAGCTCATCAGAGATCTTCATCGCCATGTCATAGCCAACGTCTGATTCGATCAAAAGGTCTTCTAAGTCTTCAAAGAAATCCTCGTCAACGTGGCGGAAATTGGCTAAGAAGTGATTCAGTTTGGCCCCAAAGCCGGTCCGTGACTTTTTCAGACCGCGATCATACTTTTCTGTCGTCGATTCTTCGGCCTGGGATTCCGAAGCAGCCTCATCATCATTTTCATCATTTTGTTCAACCGTGGCTTCCGTTTCGGCTTGCACTGCTGCAGCCGAATCGTGGTCAGCGTCTGACTGCGGCTCAGCTGCTTTAGTTGGTTCTTCAACCGTTTCTTCAGCTGCCGCAGCTTTTTTGACCGTCTCTGTAGTTGCGCGCTCATCAGCTGCAGTTGAACTGGTATTTTCAACGCTGGCAGACTGCGAGGCGGCCTGTTCTGCTGTTTTTTCACCGCTGATGGCTTCTGATGCGGCTTGTGACTGAGCTGATTTAACCTGAGCGGCTTGTTCTTCAGCTGCCGCGGCGCTTTGCTCGGCGGCCTCAGACTGTGCTTTTTCAATGGCAGCCTGTTCTGCTTGACGCGCGGCATCGGATTGAGCGGCTTGTTCCTCGGCGGCCGCGGCGCTTTGCTTGGCGGCTTCGGACTGTGCTTTTTCAATGGCTGCCTGTTCTGCTTGACGTGCGGCATCAGATTGGGCGGCTTGTTCTTCGGCTGCCGCGGCCGATTCCTGCATGGCTGCTGCCGTTGCATCGTCAATTTCAGCAGCCGCTTCTTTTTGATCATTTGCCGCACTGGCTGCTTCGGATTCAATTGCGGTACTTTGACCGGCCGTGCCTTCACTTACCTCAGATTCAGCAGCCGTGCTTTGGTTGGCCACACTTTCACTTACCTCAGATTCAGCGACCGTGCTTTGGCTAGCCGTGCCTTCACCTACCTCAGATTCAGCAGCCGTGCTTTGACTGGCTGTATTTTCGCTGGCAGCGGCCTGGCTTTCAGCATTTTCACTGGCCGCTGATTCAGGGGCTTCTTCTTTTTTCTGCTTGGACTTACGACGGAAAATATCAAATAATCCCATTTTTACGCCTTCTTTCTAACCTAATTGCGATCATCGCTATTGAGTGCTTCTTCAACATCGACGGAAACCATCTTGGAAACCCCGGATTCCTGCATGGTGACCCCATACAAGACGTTGGCATTCATCATGGTTCCGTTCCGGTGCGTAATTACGATAAACTGTGGGCCATCCTCGCCGAAACGACTCAGGTACTTGGCAAATCGATCAACGTTGACCTCATCCAAGGCAGCTTCGGGTTCATCCAAAATGGCAAATGGTACCGGCCGCACCTTCAAGATGGCAAATAGCAGCGCGATTGCCGTCAGCGCCTTTTCCCCACCAGAAAGCGGGCTCGGCTGGTGATTGCGTTTGCCAGGCGGTTGGGCCATGATGTCGACCCCACTAGTCAAAACATCATCCGGATCAGTCAGCACCAGTTTAGCCTGACCACCTTCAAAAATCGTGGCAAACGTTTCGGTAAAGGCGGCCGATACTTCTTTAAAAGTCTTGATAAAGCGCGTCTTAACCTGTTCATCCATCGCATCCATGGTTTCCTTAAGCTGATCTCTGGCTTTTTCCAAATCGGCTTTTTGGCCAGACAAGAAGTCATAGCGCTCCGAAATACGTTCATATTCCTGAATGGCACCAGTATTGACCGGCCCCAGCTCATCCAGGCCGCGCTTCAAAAGCTTAAGCTGCCGGTTCAATTCATCATCAGACAGTGGACTGAGCTCTTGTCTGGCATCGGCAAGCGTCATTGAATAGGTTTCGCTTAAACGATTCAGTCCTTGATCGATCAGCATCTCCAAACGGGCCCGCTGCGACTTGATCCCAGAAAGATCTTCGATAGCCGCGCGCTGTAATGCCTGCAGCCGATCGTTCTGCTCATTGGCATCCTGCAGCTGATCATTCAGCGTCGTCAGTTTTTCATCACTGGCTTTCAACTGATCCTGCGCGTCGTGAAGCTGCTGTTGAGCCTCAGCCAATGCGGCGGCCGTTGTCTGGCGATCATCGGCCTGCAGCTGATCATCATGGTCAAGCGCCTGTAATTGCTGTTCCAGACTGGCTAGCTGCTCATTGGCATTCTCTTGACGCGTCTGCAGTTCCGCGCGCTGCTCTTTAGCCTGACGCAGCCGTTCACGCGCCACGGCTAGCCACTGCTGCATTTCATGAAGCTGTTCAAGCTGGGCACTGGCGTTGTTCTGCAGATCATTTTGCTGCTGCTTGATCTTCTCCATGGTGACCTTAAGCTGCGTCAGTTCATCAGCGAGCTGTTGTTCGTTTTGCTTGGCTGCGGCCATCTCTTGGGCAAACTGATCTGGGTTGCCGGCTGCATTGGCTTGGTAGTCCAAAGCTTTCAACTGACGCTTAAGCTCAGCCAGCTGACTGTCAGCGAGCTGCTGATTGGCCTTGGCTTCACTGAGTTTTTGATTGGCCTGGGCAGTTTCACTCTGCAAAGCAGCCAGCGTTTGCTGATTGCTCCGCCTTGCCTGTTCCAGCTGCGATACTTTTTGTTCCAGCTCACTGGATCGCTGCTGTTGTACCTGCAGCTCTTGTTTCATCTTTTCAACCATCTGCTGCTGGCTTAACAGACCAATCCGCTGACTGCGGCTGGCCCCACCAGTCATTGCCCCGCTGGTATTGATCAGCTGACCATCCAGCGTAATGACGCGAACCTGGTGCTGGCCTTCTTTGGCGAGCAGCGTGGCATGATCAAGATTATCGGCCACGATCGTATTGCTCAGCAGATGATCGATTACGACTTGAAAGCGTGGATCATACTGAATCAGCTCACTGGCACGACCGACAAAGCCAGGCAGCGTGCGCAGGCGTGCCAGATTGCGAGGCTGATAACCGCCGCGCAGCGTATCCAATGGCAGAATCGTTGCCCGACCGCCGCGCTGACGAACCAGATAGTTGATAATCTGTTTACCATCGTTTTGAGTGGCCCCCCCCAAATGCTGGAGCTGACCGACCAGACCCGTTTCCAGTGCAGTCGTATAGGCTTGCGGTACTTTGATCAGCTCACTGACCGGACCGTACAAACCGTTAAAATGGCGCCGCTGCTTTAAGACGTTCTGCACGCCGCTGTAATAGCCGGTATAGTCGGCAGCCATTGCCTGATAGTTTTTCACGCGGTTTTGACACGAACGCACATCCCCCAGCGCTTGATACCAGCTCTGTTGAACCTGCTCATACTGCGTTTGCAGCTGAGCCTGCTGAGCTTTTTCCTGATCGAGCTGCTGGGTTTTGGCTTGCTGTTCCTTTTGAGCGGCAATTACAAGCTGGGCCTGCTGATCAGCATTCTGCTGGGCTTTTTCCAAGCGTTCCTGCACGTTTTTCAGTTCATCGCTGTGCTGCTGATACTGATTGAGAGCCTGTTCATGGCTGCGCTGCAAAAACGTCTGCTGGTTATGGGCCGTAGCTTGTTTCTGCATCAGATCAACCTGCTGATCACGCATTGATTCCAGTTTTTGAGCCAGCTGCTGCGCGCGCTGTTCCGCACTTTGCGATTTGGCCTCATTAAGCGCTTTTTGATGTTCCTTAATCGCCTGCTGCTGATCGGCAATTGCCTGATTCTGCTGCAGAAGTGCCTGTTCAGTTGCAGCCAGCTGCTGTTTAAGCTCATTTTGCCGGGCAAGCAGGCGCTGTTTTTCATTTTCGCGCTGTTCAAGTCTGACAGAGGACAGCGACTGTTTACTGTTAAGCTTGCCAATGATCGTCGTGGCATCCAGAATCTTTTGCTGCAGCTCATCTTTGACGACTAACAGCCGTTTTTGCTGCGCCTGCTGCTGGGCCAGCGCTTGAGCAGCCGCCTTGGCCTGTTCGTCATATTCAGCCGCCATGGTCTGTGCTTTTTCCTGCTTGGCGACGATTTGTTTCAACGCGGCTTGATTCGAATCCAGCTCACGGACGGTCCTGGTCTTGTCAAGCAGATCAAACTTGCCTTTTTGCTCCAGGTAGTCTTGGGCCAACGCACTCTGCTCGGCTAAAGGCTCCAGCTGATCTTCCAGCTCGGCAACGATGTCATTGACCCGGTTGAGGTTTTCTCGCGTCGTATCCAGGCGTTTTTCAGCGGTTGCCTTATTTTGTTTATATTTTGACACTCCAGCAGCCGTTTCAATAATGGCACGGCGATCAGCGGGCTTGCCATTAAAAATCTCGGCAATCCGACCTTGTGAGATCACGGAGAACGACTCGCGACCAACGCCGGAGTCAACAAACAGATCAACAATATCTCTTAAGCGCACCTGCTGACCGTTGATCAAATATTCGCTGTCGCCATTTCGATACAGCTTGCGCGTGATCTTGAGCTCGGAAAAATCACTGTTCAGATAATGATCACTGTTGTCAAAGGCAATCGAAACCAGTGCCCGATTTAATGGCGCACGGTCTTCAGAACCATTAAAGATGACATCCGCCATTTTATTACCACGCAGAGTTTTGGCCGACTGCTCACCCAAAACCCAGCGAATGGCCTCGATGATATTTGACTTCCCACTGCCATTGGGGCCAATGATCCCGGTCATTCCCGGACGAAATTCAATTGTTGTTGGTTGGGCAAATGACTTAAAGCCATCCAACGTAAGCGACAATAAGCGCATCGGGATTCCCTGCCTTTTAGTTATTTTTGCGCAGCTGATTCAAAGCTGCCTGTGCCGCCTGCATTTCAGCGTGCTTCTTTGAGCTGCCGATCCCTTGAGCAATCGGTTTGCCATTTACGCTGACGCTGACTTTAAACTGCGGATCGTTTTCAGTACCGGCTTCACTGAGGAGATGGTATTCAATATCAACATCCCCGTTGCGCTGCAAGAATTCCTGCAGACTGGTCTTGGCATCAACGGCGTGGTCAAACCAGCCCATATCCAGTTTCGGAAAGATGACGCGGTGAATAAACTTTTCCACGGCATCGCGGCCTTGATCCAAGTACAAAGCGCCAATAAAAGCTTCGAAAATGTCACACAGCAGACTGGCCCGCTGTCGAGCACCGGCCATTTCCTCGCCATGCCCCAAACGAATATATTGATCAAAGTGACATTCCTTGGCAAACTTAGAAAAACTGTCCTCGCACACCATCGCTGCCCGCAACCGCGTCAATTTACCCTGCGGTAGCTCAGGAAACCGCTTGTAGATATATTCCGAAACAAACAGCTGCAAAACTGCATCACCCAAAAACTCGATTCGCTCATAGTATTTCAGTCCCTGATGCGGATGCTCATTGACGTATGATGCCTGCGTAAAGGCCTCGGCTAAAAGATCCGGATTATTAAAATGAATGCCAAACTCTTTGGCAAGATAGTCTTCTAGTTCTTTAATGAGAAAAACTTCCTTTCGTGTAATTTCCATTGAAAAAAAGACCGCCGACAAAGTAATGCTTCATCGCGGTCCCGGTGATTTTGCTTATTTTTTGTCCTGTTGATGGGCAGCGATGTAATCAACCACTTCACCGATCGTGCTGAGCTTTTCGGCTTCGCTGTCTTCGATTTCAGCACCAAAAGTATCTTCGACTTCCAGAACGAATTCTACAAAGTCGATGGAATCGGCATCCAGGTCGGTCTTTAAGTTCAGGTCTTCCGTAATCTTAGCCCGATCAATGTCAAAGTGATCGGCTACGATTGATGAGACCTTGTCAAAGATTTCCTTTTTATCCATCGTCTGTTCTACCTCACAATTTTATTTTGAACTAACTTTTCCTATTGTATTAGTTTTTAGGCTGATTGTCCATGTTTTCCTCGGGACTGAAGTAGTCAACGGCTTCTTTTATAATGCCGGTCTGGATCATGGTGCGAATCTGGCCAATCGTATTCTTGACTGCAACCGCATCAGCAGAGCCATGCGTCTTGACGACTGGCGCCTTCAAGCCAAGCAGTACGGCCCCGCCATAAGTCGAAGTGCTCATCTGCTTGGCAATGTTTTTAAAGACGGGCTTTAAGAATAGGTAGCCGATCTTGGCCCGCAGACCACCATTTAAGATCCCATTTTTGATCAGCTTCAAAAACATCTTAGCAGTACCTTCAGTTGCCTTCAGTGCCGCGTTGGCCGTCCAGCCGTCGCTGACTATGACATCTGCCTTGCCAACCAGCAAGTCGCCCGCTTCCACGTTGCCGATAAAATTCAGATTGTCTTCGGCCTTAAGCTGCTGGTGAACTTCTTTATGCAGCCGGTCGCCTTTGTCTTCTTCAGCACCGTTGTTGAGCAGCGCCACCCGTGGATTCTCGATTCCCAGCACGCTTTCGGCATAGAAACGGCCCAAATGAGCATACTGAACCAGATTGCGCTCCTTGGCCTCAGCATTGGCGCCACAATCCAGGTAGACAAAACTGTGCCGTAAGCTGCCTGGTTCCGCAATCGGCAAAACGCTGGTCAGACCCGGCCGATCGATTCCCTTAATGCGGCCAACAATCAGCAGACCAGCCGCCAAAATCGCGCCAGTATTGCCAGCCGAAAAGAAGGCATCGGCCTGTCCTTCCTTAACGGCTTGCGTGGCCCGCACGATCGAGGAATCCTTCTTGCGGCGAATGGCCTTAACTGGTTCTTCGCCCATTTCGATTTCTTCGGTGGTTTTTACCAAGTGCAGCCGCGTCTGATCCTTAATCAGCGGTTCAACTTTTTGGGGATCGCCGTACAGATCAAATTCCAAATCGGCATACTGATCACGGGCTGCTTCAACTCCAGCAACGATTGCCTGGGGTGCGTGGTCGCCGCCCATGGCATCTACAGCAATTTTAATCATTTTTTCTCTCCTTAATCAAAGTGCGTTTCCAGCTGATGACGTTTTAAATACAGTACCAGCGGCTGATTCTCATCTTTTTCATCCCAATGCGGTGCAGCCAAGAGCGCGCCTGCGTCAGCCCGCGCCGTCTGCAGCATCTTCAAATCTCCAATCGGATCGCCGACTTTAAACTGCGGCAGGCCTGACTGGTTGGTTCCTAAGACGTCTCCTGAACCTCTAAGCTCCAAGTCGCGCTGAGCAACGGCAAACCCGTCTGTCGTTTCAGTCATGGTCTGCATCCGGGCCTGACCATCCTCAGTTTTTGGATCAGCAATCAGCAGACAATAGCTCTGGCGCTGTCCACGCCCGACACGACCGCGCAATTGATGCAGCTGGGCCAGCCCAAAGCGATCCGCGTCATAGATCAGCATGACCGTGGCATTTGGATTGTCGACACCGACTTCAATTACGGTCGTTGCCACCAGTACCTGCAGCTGATTGTCCTTAAACTGCTGCATAACCGCCGCTTTTTCATCACTGCTCATCCGACCATGCAGCAGTCCAACCCGGTAGTCGGGCGCGAAATATTCGGCAAACTTTTCATAGAGATCGGTTGCGTTTTTTACATCGATTGATTCCGACTGTTCAA
>OGKJ01000507.1_pt1 | contig 11520 bp, 10 predicted proteins | sample 1572461 | NCBI WGS metagenome assembly OGKJ01 (sample SAMEA2582080, study PRJEB24529) | metagenome | biome: Human gut stool | place: China | collected 2011 | reverse complement strand
CAGCTGCTGGGCGCGCCAACGATTCATCCCCATATTGCCGTTATTACCAATATTTTTGCCAATCACCTCGACTATCACAAAAATCGGGAAAACTATATCAATGCCAAGCTCAACATTACGCGCAACCAAACCAAGGATGACTACCTGATCATCAACTGGGATCGTGATGAATGGCAGGCAGTTGCGCGACGCTCCAATGCAACGATTATTCCGTTCTCCCGGCTTAACAAGAGCCATGAGGGAGCCTATGAGCAAGATGGCATGATTTATTGGCGGGATGAAGCAATCATGGCAGCCAAGGATATTCGCCTGATTGGACCGCAAAACGTTGAAAATGCACTGGCAGCAATTGCCGCGGCTAAGCTGAGCGGCGTTTCCAATGAGGATATCGTTGCCGTGTTGACGACTTTTTCTGGAGTGCGTCATCGTCTGCAGTACGTAATGGACTATCAAGGGCGGCGTTTTTACAATGATTCCAAGTCGACCGATATCGAAGCCACTGAAGTTGCACTGCAGGGCTTTGAGCAGCCGGTAATTCTGCTTGCAGGTGGCCTGGATCGTGGCTATACGTTTGAGCGTCTGGTACCATATTTCAAGAAACACGTTAAGGCAATTATCGTCTTTGGTGAATGCAAGCAGCAGATGAAGGATGCTGCTGAGCAGGCTGGCATTGCCAAAATCGTTGAAACCGAAAATGCCATTACGGCAGTTCCAGAAGCTTGGAAACTTAGCGAGCCTGGTGACGTCATCCTGCTTTCGCCAGCCAATGCCAGCTGGGATCAGTTCCCCAGCTTTGAAGTACGCGGCGACGAATTCATCAAGGCGGTTGAAGAACTGACTGGACAAAAGGAGCAGAACTAATGAGAATCATCGTATCCGGTGGCGGTACCGGTGGCCATATCTATCCAGCATTGGCGTTGATTGAGCGCCTAAAGCAAGTGGAGCCAGATACCCAGGTCCTTTACGTCGGTACTGATCGCGGTCTGGAAAACAAAATCGTTCCAGCAGCAGGACTTGAACTAAAGGTTTTGCATACGCAGGGCTTTAAGCGTTCATTGTCGCTGGAAAATTTTAAGACGGCTTATCTGTTTTTAAAAGCCGTTCATGATGCTAAAAAAATTATTAAGGAATTTAAGCCGGACGTGGTTTTGGGAACGGGCGGCTATGTCAGCGGCGCCGTTTTGTATGCGGCAGCCAAACTGCACGTACCAACGGTTATCCATGAACAAAACAGCGTTGTCGGTATTACCAATAAATTTTTGAGCCGTTACGTTGATGAGATTGCCATTGCCTTTGATGCTGCCAGAGATCAGTTCCCAGCAGCCAAGGTTACGATGTGCGGCAATCCACGTGCGCAGCAGGCAGCCGCTAATGCGAATTCCGATTTTTCTTGGACCAGCTACGGCTTAAGTGATGACAAGCCGGTTCTGATGATCTTTGGGGGCAGCCAAGGAGCACCTAAGATCAATGCCAGTGTGGTCCAGGCCATTCCTGAATTCATCAAGCGCGATTATCAGGTTGTTTTTGCCACGGGTCAAAAGCGCTATGATCAGGTTAAAGAGGCACTTAAAGACGTTAAGGTTGGCTCAAACGTCAAGGTCGTTCCTTATATTGAAGATATGCCGGCTAAAATGCCTAAAGTTGCCTGCCTGGTCTCAAGAGCCGGTGCAACCACGATTGCTGAGATTACGGCACTGGGCATTCCAACGATTTTGATTCCAAGTCCTTACGTAACGGCCAACCACCAAGTCAAAAATGCCATGGCGCTGGTTAAAAACGGTGCCGCGGCCATGATTACCGAAGATCAGCTTGATGGCCGCTCACTGCTGGTTCAAGCTGATCGTCTGATGGAAGATCAGGCTGCCCGTGATCAGATGGCACAGGCCTCAAAAAAGATGGGCCGTCCATATGCAGCTGATCGCTTGATTAAGATTCTGCATAAAGCGATTGCCGATCACCAAAAATAAAGGGGGAAAAACATGAAAAGCGACGAAGAACGAAATCAAGAGCATCAGCGATATGCACGACGTTTGGCCAAATTAGAAGCGCAGAGTGCCGCGGCTTTTGATCGTCGTCGTCGCTATCAAGAACAGGGCATTGGCAGTCGTGTCATGGGTATCAAGCGTGCACAGCGCGTTGACAACTCACGGCGCGTACTCAGCATCTTGGTTCCTTTTTTGATCATTATGCTGCTGGCCTCGTATATCGTTTCTCCTTTAAGCAAGATTAAGAAAATCCAGGTAACTGGCAATCAAGATCTGTCGGCTGCTAAAGTTGAATCGGCAGCCCAGATCAAAAAGGGAGCCCTGATCTGGCGAGTCTTGTTTCAGCAAAAAAAACTTGAACAGACGGCTCAAAAAGCCAATCCGCAGGTTAAAACGCTCAAGGTTAGTCTAACTGGACCGCAGTCGATCAAAATCAAGGTCACTGAATATCCGATTATTGGCGTAATTGAGCATAATGGGGTCAATCAGCTGCTGATTGGCAATGGTCGGCTGACTCCAGTCAAGAATCGCTCAATCTCTAATTTTGTCCGCTATGCCGGTTTTGAGCATCATGAAAAGATCATGCAGCAGACAGCCCGTCAGATTGGCAGGCTTCCCGCCGCGATCCGGGGTGGCATCTCAGAAGTAACCTTTGCCCCAACGACATCAGATACTAAGCGTCTGCGCATCTATATGAATGATGGCAACGAGATTTTGGTTCGTTCTGACAATCTGAATCAAAAAATGCGCTATTATCCTTCAATTGCCTCTAAAATGAAGGCAAACGGCGTAGTTGATCTGCAATATGGGGCTTTCTCGTACTCATATGGCACCAAAGACGAGTAGGTTCGTTGATCAAGCGCCAAATAAACATGGTTTGGACCTTTTTTGTATCGTGTTAAGTGTGGTAAAATTTAGTACAGTTTATGGCTACAATCTGAATCCGGGTTGAATTTTAGAAAACAGGAGGGTTCCAGGCAGATGGAAAATTCACAAGTCTACGTAGGCTTAGATATCGGAACCACTTTAATTAAAGTATTGGTATGCGAAAACGTAAAAGGACAATTAAAAGTCGTAGGCACTGGCGTTCAACCATCTGCTGGGCTGAATCGTGGCGTGATCGTTGATATTGACAAAACGGCGCAGGCAATTTCAAGAGCGGTTGCTGAGGCCGCGGCCAAGTCGGGCATTGACATCAAAAAGGTCGTCGTTGCTCTGCCAGCCAACTATCTGCAAATGGGTCACGTTCATGGTATGATTACGATCGCAAGTCAAGGCCAGTCGCGTGAGATCGTCAATCAAGACGTAATCGACGTTGCTCAGTCAACGCTGACGCAGAATCTGCCGCCTGAACGCGAAATCATTGACCTGGTTCCACAAGAATTCACGGTCGATGGCTTTAAGGGAATTAAGGATCCACGGGGAATGGTTGGCGTTCGCTTGGAATTGGCAGCTACTCTTTATACTGGCCCCAAGACGATCGTTCACAACACTAAGAAGGCAGTTGCGGGGCTGCAGATTCAAGATCTGGTCGTCTCACCGATTGCCACTGGCTTTAACCTTCTCAACGATGGCGAGCAGGACTTTGGTACGCTGGTCGTCGACATGGGTGGCGGTCAGACTACGGCCAGCATCAGTCACGACCATCAGCTGAAGTTTGTCTATGTTGATCCTGAAGGCGGTCAATTAGCAACGCGCGACATCTCGACGGTGCTAAATACCTCAATGCGCAATGCTGAGCGCCTCAAGCGAGATCATGGCTATGCCGACAGTCGCATGGCTGATGAAAACGTGCAGCTGGCAGTTGATGTCGTTGGTCAAAATCAGCCGGTCGAATATTCTGAAAAGTATCTGGCAGAAATCATCGAGGCTCGGATTCGGCAGATTTTCCAACGTATCAGCAATCGTTTAAAAGAGGTGCATGCGCCTAATCTGCCTGGTGGCGTCATTTTGCTTGGCGGCGTGACGGCCTTGCCTGGTGTGGTTGAGTTGGCCAAAGAATATTTTACGACCAATGTAAAGACTTTTGTTCCTGAACAGATGGGAGTCCGTCATCCTGGCTTTGCACTGGCAATTGCTCTGGGAATGTATGAGGATCACCTAAACGATATTGATCGTCTGCTGAAACAAACCGTTCAGCAAGGTGCCTTGATTATGAGCCCTCATCAAGCCGAGCAGCCGCGCAAGCTGGAAACGACTCGCAGCTACTATCAAGAGTCATATCAAAAACCAATGCCTGATGCCTCGTCAGAACCTCAGCAAGCAAAAGAGGAGCCAATGACGCCGGAAAAGCCCGTCAAAAAGCCTAAGAGCAAGGGTGGCATTAAGCGCTTCTTAGAGAACTTCTTTGACTAATTAGACTAACTTTTAAAGTGACGGAGGAACCAACGAATGGACAATTTAACTAATGAAACTGACCAAATGCAATTAGAGGGTGCGAAGATCAAGGTTATCGGTGTCGGCGGCGGTGGCGGCAACGCAGTTAATCAAATGATCAATGATAAAGTGTCCGGCGTTGATTTTATCGTTGCCAACACTGACCTGCAGGCATTGGATGCCTCACACGCCCAAACCAAGATTCAATTAGGCCCCAAGCTGACCAAAGGATTGGGTGCCGGCTCTAATCCGGAAGTCGGCTCCAAGGCTGCTCAAGAAAGCGAGTCTGAAATTTCAAAAGCCCTTGAAGGTGCTGACATGGTATTCGGAACTGCGGGTACCGGGACTGGTGCTGCTCCAGTCGTTGCTAAGATTGCCAAGGACTCTGGTGCGCTGACGGTTGGTGTCGTTACGCGTCCATTTACCTTTGAAGGTCAGCGCCGTGCCAAATTGGCCAGCGAAGGACTTGAAAAATTAAAGCAAAACGTTGATACGCTGATCGTCGTTGCCAATAATCGACTGTTAGAAATGATTGACAAGAAGACGCCGATGATGGAAGCCTTTAAAGAGGCTGATAACGTTCTGCGTCAAGGTGTAGAAGGGATTTCCGATCTGATTACCAATCCTGGCTACATCAATCTGGACTTTGCCGACATTCGTCATACGATGGAAAACCAGGGCTCTGCTTTGATGGGAATTGGTTCTTCGACAGGCGAAAACCGGGCTGCCGAAGCCACGAAGAAGGCCATTTCCTCACCACTGCTTGAAGTATCGATTGACGGGGCTGAACATGTCCTGATGAACATTACTGGTGGTAAGAATCTGTCGATGTTTGAGGCCCAGGAAGCTTCCAACGTCATCAGTCAGGCTGCTAATACCAATGTTGATATTGCCTTTGGGATGGCCATGGATGACACGCTTGGCGATGAGGTTCGCGTAACGGTTATCGCTACTGGTATCGATAAGGCCAAACAGCAGCGCCAACAGGCAGCCGCTGCTCGGCCAGTAAGCACGCCAGCTGCCAGTGAAACGCACGCTGCCCGTGTTGAACCAGAGGCCAAGCCAGTTTCTGAAAGCAAACCTGCTGAACAGCCTGTAGAAGAACGTCCAGTCGAAAATCAACGGAGTGAACGAGCAGCTTCTCAGGATCCATTTGCTGGCTGGGATGATCCAACCGCTGGTACTCATTTAACCGATACGCGTGAACAAAACGATGAGTTCAATCACGTTAAAAAGCCAGAATTCAATGTCTTTCATGGGGATGTAGCTGCATCCGACGAACAAGACGATGATAATCTGACGATGCCGCCATTCGTCAAGAATCGTCGTCATGATTAATTAGTGATTTGGGGGAGCTGAATAAAGGCGCTCCCTTTTGCTGTATCTTCAGCTCAGAATTAAAGGAGGAGCAAAAATGGCTAATTTTTTAAATAACTTTTTTGGAATCGGCTCTGAATCAGAAACTGAAGATTACGAGCCGCAGCCGGTCGCACCAGCAGCTCCCGTAACGCCAGCCATCAGCAAAAAGGTGGTCCCGATTGATCGAGCACAGCATGCTGCGGCTAAGTCAGCACCGGTTGAAAATGGCAAGATCATGCTGTTTGAGCCGCGGTTGTATGGCGAGGCCAAGGAAATCGTTGATGAGTTGCTGAGTCATCATGCCGTTATCGTTAATTTCACTCAGATGGACAACACAGCTGCCAACAAGGTCGTGGACTTTTTAAATGGGGCCGTCTATGCAATTGATGGTGAAATTAAGCGGATTGGCGAGCAGATCTTTCTATGCGTGCCACGTGACGTTGATGTTGCCGGCAAGCTGGCCGGTGATCTTAATTCCAATAACAGTGAACGACTTTAAGGAGAAATATGGTTGCTTATCTTGCATGGCTGATCAATAAAATTATTGATGCTTACATTTTACTGATTGTTGTCTGGTGTCTTTTAACCTGGTTTCCGGGTGCAATGCAGAGCCGTTTAGGTGAATTGATCACTAAGCTGGTTCAGCCGTATCTGCGTTTTTTTGACGAACACATTCCGTCACTTGGAGGGATCAGTTTTGCACCGGTGGTGGCCGTATTCGTGCTTTATCTGGTACAGTATGGCATTATTATGCTGACCAGAATAATAGGCTATTAGGAGCAGAAAAATGACGGATGAAGAAAACATTAAGCAGCATTTTCGTCCTGATGAAGCGCCCTTGATTGCTCAGGTTGAGGATTGGCTGAATATGGCCGCTGATCAATACCGGCCGATTTTGACTGATTTTTTGAATCCACGCCAGGTCTATATCGCTCAAACGCTGACCAATCGACGTGATGATGTTAAAATGCGGGCCGATGGCGGCTGGGAGCATGCTGAGATGCAGCGGGTTTTGTTTTATCCCAGCTATTATGAGCCGCAGCAGACTGACTTTGAGCTGCAGCTGATTGAAATCGACTACCCAACCAAATTCACCGAGCTGCATCATCGGCAGATCTTAGGAACACTGATTGGCACTGGCTTGGCGCGTTCATCATTTGGTGACGTGCTCAACGAGGGAATGCGCTGGCAAGTAGTAGTCAGCCGCAGTCTAACCGACTATCTGCGGCAGCAGGTTGGTCAGATTGGCAAGATCCACGTTAAAATGAAGCCGGTTGAACCAGAAATGATCGTGACGCCCCAAGAAGATTGGGAAACCATGACTGATACGGTTTCATCAATGCGCTTGGATGCTGTGATTGCAGCCGGCTTTAACTATTCACGCAACCGTGCCAAGCAGCTGATTGAACATGGCGATGCGCGGGTAAACTGGGAGACTGAGATGCGTCCCGATTATCCGCTGGTTGCTCATGATCTGCTTTCAGTACGGCATGCAGGTCGAATTCGGATTGATGAGATCCAAGGAACTACAAGAAAAAATAAGATTCGCGTCGCCATGTCAGTGGTGCATGCTTAGTTTGGAGGAAAAGCAAATGACGTTAACCGTTGAAGAAATCAGCAAAAAGCAGTTTGACAACAAAATGCGGGGCTATAATCCCAGCGAGGTCAATGAATTTCTGCGTCAAGTGGCCAGTGAGTTTCAGGCACTGCAGGCTAAGAATCATGAATTAACGGAAACTATCAAGGCCAATGAAGAAAAACTAAAATACTTCACGGACTTGAAGGATTCTTTAAACAAGTCGATTCTGGTCGCGCAAGAAGCAGCCGACAAGGTTAAGAACAATGCCAAACGCGAAGCCGAAATCATGATTCGCGAGGCGCAAAAACAGGCAACCGATATTGTTTCAGAGGCCAATGCCAAGGCAAATCAAGTTGTTGAAAACAGTGCCGATGAAACGCGGAAACTGACTACGGAAACCAATGATCTTAAAAAACAGACACGGATTTTCAGACAGCGACTGCAGGTAATGCTGGAATCACAGCTGGAAGTCGTTAAGAGCAAGGATTGGGATGAGCTGTTGGCTAATGACGATCTGAGCAAATATGACGAAATTCAAAAGATTTTGGGAAGCAGTCTTGACAATCATTCGACAAACAGTGTAGAATCACAAGCAATCGATCAACCAGCTGCTGAAAAGTCGCAGGAAAGTCAAGCACCAAAGCAGGATCAAAAAGCTGCGGCCAAGCCTGCTGCTAAAAATGATGGCGAGACGGTCGTTGTCTTTCCTGACAGTTCGGCACACTAGTTGATAATTAATCGCGAACAAACTGTTGAGGAGAATCACGCCCCCAGCGTCGTATTTCAGCGAGCCAACGAATGGTGAGAGGTTGGCAATTAAGGCCTGGGCAGCTATCATCTCTGAACGTCAATGCGAACTCAGTAGCATTGGCCGGCTCATTGCCGTTACCAAATGACTTAAGGAATCAGACAACTGATTTGAACTTGGGTGGTACCACGAAAACGCTTCGTCCCATTGCGGACGGAGCGTTTTGTCGTTTGGACGCGATTTTTAAGTTTAGAGAATTGACAAGGAGGAATTCGCAGATGCGGGTCAAAGACACTTTGAACATCGGCAAGACTAAGTTCCCTATGCGTGGACGCTTGCCGGAAACCGAAGCACAACGCGAAAAGCTGTGGGAAGACAACAAAGTCTACGAACAGCGGCAAAAATTGAATCAGGGCAAGCCAACTTTTATTCTTCACGATGGCCCTCCATATGCTAACGGGAACATCCACATTGGCCATGCCATGAACAAGATCTCCAAAGACTTTATCGTTCGCTACAAGTCGATGGCTGGTTTTCGGGCACCATACGTACCAGGCTGGGATACGCACGGTCTGCCGATTGAGCATCAACTGACCAAGATGGGCTATGACCGCAAGAAGATGAGCACGACTGAATTTCGGGATCTGTGCCGCAAGTTTGCCTTGGAACAGGTCGACAAGCAGCGGACTGACTTTAAGCGGCTGGGAGTTTCTGGCGAATGGGACAACCCATACCTGACGCTGGCTAAGGAGTTTGAAGCACAACAGATCAAAGTCTTTGGTGCTTTTGCCAAGAAAGGTCTGCTATACCAAGCTAAAAAGCCAGTCTACTGGTCATGGTCATCTGAATCTGCATTGGCAGAAGCCGAAGTTGAATATCATGACGTTGTAGCCAAGACGGCCTACTTCTGTGAACAGGTTATTGATGGCAAGGGACGTTTGGACAATGATACGTACCTGGTTGGCTGGACGACTACTCCTTGGACGATTCCAGCTTCTGAAGCCGTTGCCGTGAACCCTAAGATTATCTATGCCGTAGTTAAGCCGGCTAACGATGATCGTAAGTTTGTAATTGCCGATGAGCTGGTTGCCAAATGTGCTGAAAAGTTCGGCTGGGATGAATATGAAGTCGTTGATCGGCTGTCTGGTCAAGACATGGATCGCATGACCAGCAAGCACCCATACAACGACAAGGAAATGCTGGTCGTTAATGGTGATCACGTCACGCTTGAAGCAGGGACAGGGCTGGTTCATACCGCGCCTGGCTATGGTGATGATGACTATCAAGTCGGCAAGAAGTATGGCCTGCCAATCTTTGCACCAATGAACGATCAAGGTGTCTTGACTTCTGAAAACGGTCCTGAGTTTGATGGCGTCTTCTATCAGGATGCTGACGACATTTCGTTGGATCTTTTGAAAAAGCATCATGCACTCTTAAAGCAGGAACCACTGGAACACAGCTATCCATTTGACTGGCGGACCAAAAAGCCAATCGTCTTTCGGGCTACTGATCAATGGTTCGTCTCAATTGACAAGATGCGTGATGAAATCTTAAATGCCGTTGATGAAGTTAAATACTATCCAGGCTGGGGCAAGGTTCGGCTGCACAACATGCTCAAGGATCGCGGCGACTGGGTCATCTCGCGTCAACGGGTCTGGGGCGTGCCATTGCCAATCTTCTACGCTGAAGACGGCACGCCAATCATGACTGAAGAAACGATCAACCATGTTTCCGACCTGTTCCGTGAGTATGGCTCCAACGTTTGGTTTGAACGCGATGCCAAGGACCTGCTGCCAGAAGGATTTACCAGTGAACATTCGCCACATGGTCAGTTTAAGAAAGAAACCGACATCATGGACGTTTGGTTCGATTCTGGCTCCAGTCACCAAGGCGTATTGGCAGAGCGTGACTACCTGACCTACCCATGCGACATGTATCTGGAAGGTTCTGACCAATACCGTGGCTGGTTCAACTCCAGCCTGATCTGCAGCGTCGTACTTTCTGGTCATGCTCCATACAAGTCCATCGTTTCGCAAGGCTTTACGCTGGACAAGGACGGCAAGAAGATGTCCAAGTCGATCGGTAACGTTATTGATCCAAACAAGGTCGTTAAGCAGATGGGGGCCGAAATTATCCGTCTTTGGGTAATGAGTGCCGATACTTCAGCTGATGTGCGGGTTTCGATGGATACGTTCAAGCAAATTTCGGATGCCTACCGGAAGCTGCGCAATACCTTCCGCTTCCTTTTGGCCAACACGGCTGACTTTGATGCCAATGATGACACGGTTTCCTATGAAAAGCTGGAAAGTGTTGACCAATACATGGTCGTTAAGCTGAACCGCTTCTTAAAGGAAATGCGCGATCTGTTTGATGAGTATGACTTCATGACGGCTTACAAGAAGCTGATCAACTTTGTGAACAATGATCTGTCGGCATTCTACATGAACGTAGCCAAGGACGTCCTGTACGTCGAAGCCAAGGATTCTCATGCGCGTCGTTCAATGCAGACGGTCTTTTACGACATCTTGGTAACGCTGGTTAAGCTGCTGACGCCAATTCTGCCGCACACGACCGAAGAAGTCTGGGAATACATGGATGAGCCAGAACAGTTCGTCCAGCTGACTGAAATTCCAGAGCCACGGACCTACGCCAATGAAGAAGAACTGCTGAACAAGTGGGACGACTTTATGGAGATTCGCTCTCATGTTCTGAAGGCCTTGGAAGAAGCGCGTGATGCCAAGCTGATTGGTAAGTCGCTGGAAGCACAGGCTGATCTGTACTTAACCGACAGTCAAAAGACGCTTTTGGACAGCATGAACGCTGATGCCGGTCTGCTCTTTGGCGTATCGGCATTGCACGTTCATGATGCTGACCAAGCACCAGCTGATGCCGAGAAGTTCAACGACAACGTTGCCGTAAAGGTTTCCGTCGCTGCTGGCGAAACCTGCCAACGCTGCCGGATGGTAAAAGAAGACGTTGGCGAGGATACCGGTTATCCAATGCTTTGTGCGCGCTGTGCAAAGCTGGTGCGGGAAAACTTCCCTGAAACGGTTGCTACCGGCCTAGAAAAGTAATCTTAAACGAACCTTTATTGACCGGTTAAAGACAAGGTTTAATAAACGGTGTAAAATGTATCAAGCAGCATTTAACTGTTTGATGCATTTTTATTTTGCAGTGAAATGGCAGGTGAAAAAATTGCTAAAAGGACGCGTAAAAAATTTTGATGCCCAAAAAGGCTGGGGCTTTATTGAGGTTGAAAACGAGCCAGACGTCTTTGTTCACTTTAATGGCATTGAAGGCAGCGGCCATCGTGAGCTAAAGCCCGGACAGCTGGTTTCCTTAGTTGTCGTACAGGGAAGAAAAGGGCCGCAAGCTGCTCATGTTCGACCATTGGATAATTTTTAGAAATGAGGGACGACAATGGATCTAGAAGAAAAAACGATTGATCGACAGACGGTCTTCAAAGGCCATGT
>OGKJ01000482.1_pt1 | contig 11888 bp, 10 predicted proteins | sample 1572461 | NCBI WGS metagenome assembly OGKJ01 (sample SAMEA2582080, study PRJEB24529) | metagenome | biome: Human gut stool | place: China | collected 2011 | reverse complement strand
CAACGCCGGACAAGGCCGTCTACAATGCCAAGGTGCTGGAAGTCGTAGCTGAAGAAGACTATCATGCCATGCAATTGACGCGTCAAAATCTGGAACTGCCGCAGTATTTATTGGACAAGCATTATTACCGTAAGCACGGCGCCAATGCCTACTACGGTCAAAACAACGCGCATTCTAAGGACCATGCCAAGCGTGAAAACTAATAGCGCATATTGAATGAATTCTCGCCAAGATTACGCCGTGAACGTGAATTGGCGGGATTTTTATTGTTTAAAAATAATATAAAATTACTAAAACTATCGTAAAATAAGAATTAATCATCATTACAATGAAAGACATAAGAGGCTGGTTCAATGGCAGAGATTAAATATGAAATTATCAGAAAAGCAATTCAAAAAGAGATCGAGTCCGGCAAGTATCAAGTCGGCGACAAGCTGCCCACGGAATCAAACCTGATGGAAACGTTTGGCGTCAGCCGCTATACGGTCAGACGGGCAATCAGCGAGCTGCAGAACGCGCATTACGTCTACCGAATCCAAGGTGGCGGCATGTATGTTGATGATTGGCAGGACAGCCAACAGCCGCCTAAAGCCAACAATAAAATGATCGGGTTGGTGACGACGCATATGGTTGACTATATCTTTCCCAACATCATCAGCGGGATTGACCGAATCATTTCCGCGCATGGGTATTCTTTGATTGTCGGCAATACGCACAACCAAAGAGAAAATGAACGGCGCAGTCTGGAGCGGCTTTTGGATACGCAGATTGCTGGACTGATCGTGGAACCGACGCAAAGTGCACTGGCCAATACCAATATGGATCTTTATCAAAAAATCGCCCAGAGTCATTTGCCAATGGTCTTTATCAATGCCCACTACCCGCAGCTGCAGGCGCCTTATTTGGAAATCAAGGATAAAAAAGCTGAATACGAGATGACTAAGTATTTGATCAAACAAGGCCACAAGCGAATTTTGGGTATTTTTCAGGTTGATGATCTGCAGGGAACGCGGCGGATGGAAGGTTTTATCAATGCCTATATGGAATATCCTGACATCTCGTATTTGAGTGAGACCGTCATGTATCAGTCGGGTCAGGATATGAATCGGATTTTTCAGCGCGTGACGCAAATTATGGAACGGCCTGATCATCCAACGGCAATCGTCTGCTATAACGATGCCTTGGCAATTCAAGTAATGGACGTGGTGCGCTCAGCTGGCCTAAAGATTCCTGAAGACGTCAGCATTGTTGGTTTTGACGACTATGTTTTGGGACGCTACTTCTCACCGCGCTTGACGACAATCGAACACCCTAAAGAAAAAATGGGACTGGATGCCGGCCGGATGATCATGAGTCTGATCGATGGTGAAGAGGTTAAGCCGATTGAATATGATGCCAAACTGATTTTTAATGATTCAGTGCGTAAATTAAACTAATAATGGCTGAATTGCTTGCGGCTGTCTGCAAAATACTGCAGACAGCTTTTTGTTCGGCATTTATTATTTATCTATAAAAATGTTGCGTATAAAAAATGATATCTGTATTGACTTATACGGACAAAAACATATAATAGTAATCGTAAGCGTTTTCCGGGAAACGGTTTCAAAAAGCTGATAGTCGTAATGGGACAACAACCATTATTGGGAGATGGATTTATTATGAAGAAAGTATCAAACGGCTTCATCTATACGTTTGGGGCGTTGGGTGGACTGTTATTTGGGTATGACATTGCCTCGGTTTCTGGGGCGATCCTATTCATTCAAAAGCAGCTGCATCTTAACTCTTGGCAGCAGGGCTGGGTCGTCAGTTCAGTTTTGATCGGTGCGACGCTGGGTGCTTTAGGTACGTCTAAGTTTTTGGACAAGTATGGCCGGCGCAAACTTCAGTATGGATATTTCGATTTTCTTTGCGATTGGGGCTTTAGGATCTGGCTTTGCACCAGAGTATTGGACTTTACTGGTGACGCGGATCGTCTTAGGGATCGGGGTTGGGATCACCTCAGCCTTGATTCCAGCTTATCTGCACGAATTGGCACCTAAAAAGATTCATGGTGCCGTAGCGACGATGTTCCAGCTGATGGTCATGATTGGGATTCTGCTGGCCTACATTTTGAACTACACGTTTGAAGGCATGTACACTGGCTGGCGCTGGATGCTTGGCTTTGCTGCCTTACCTGCATTTATTCTGTTTATTGGTTCATTCTTCCTGCCAGAATCGCCTCGTTTCTTAGTTAAGATCGGTAAGGAAGATGAAGCACGGGCCGTCTTGATGAACACCAACAAAGGCGACAAGGCTGCCGTTGACAACTCATTAAAAGAAATTCATGAACAGGCCAAGCAAAAAGCTGGTGGCTGGAAGGAACTGTTCAGTCCACTGGTTCGTCCCGCTCTGATTACTGGTCTGGGCGCGGCAATCTTTCAACAGATCATTGGTTCTAACTCAGTCGTCTTTTATGCACCAACTATCTTTACCAAGGTTGGCTGGGGTGTTGCAGCTGCTCTGCTTGCCCACATTGGTATCGGGACGATCAACGTTATCGTAACGGTTGTCGCTATGCTGATGATGGACCACGTTGACCGTAAGAAGATGCTGTGTGTCGGTGCTACCGGTATGGGACTGTCACTGTTTATCATGGCAGGGATCCTGCACTTCAATGCTGGCGGCAAGGCGGCTGCTTATGTCAGTGCCATCTGCTTGACCGTTTACGTTGCCTTTTACGCATGTACTTGGGCTCCAATCACCTGGGTTCTGATCGGTGAAGTCTTCCCATTGAATATTCGTGGGTTGGGGACTTCTTTGGCATCGGCTACCAACTGGATTGCCGACATGCTGGTCTCGCTGACCTTCCCATCCATGCTTAGTGCCATGGGCTTGTCGAATACCTTTATTACCTATGGGATCATCTGTTTCATCTGTGTCTGGTTCACGCACAAGTACTTTATTGAAACGCGTGGTAAGTCGCTGGAAGAAATCGAAGCAGGCTTGCGGGAACATCTGGCTAAATCGGAAGCTAAGAAAGCTCACTAGCGGCATTCGGTAATTCATCAGATGATTTTTGGTAAAAGTAATTGAATTGTACGGACAAATAAGCTATTCTTATCACACAAGCTGCTTAAACCGTTTTCAGCAGCTTAGCAGACTAAAACTTCTTGTAAAAGGAGATCAAACTTATGTTAAAGATTTCAGACTATGAATTTTGGTTCGTTGCCGGCTCACAATTCCTGTATGGTGAAGAACAATTAAAGTCAGTTGCCAAAGATGCTCAAGACATTGTCGATAAATTAAATGCTTCGGGCAAGCTCCCCTACCCAATCGTCTTTAAGGGCGTTATGACCACGGCAGAAGGCATTACGCAATTTATGAAGGATGCCAACTACAACGACAAGGTTGCCGGGGTAGTTACCTGGATGCACACTTTCTCGCCAGCCAAAAACTGGATTCGCGGTACGCGCCTGCTGCAAAAGCCGCTGCTGCACCTGGCTACGCAATATCTGAACAATATTCCATATGATACGATCGACTTTGACTACATGAACCTGAATCAATCGGCTCATGGTGATCGTGAATATGCCTACATCAACGCGCGCCTTAACAAGGGCAACAAGATCGTTTACGGCTACTGGGGCGATGAAGACGTTCAACAAGAGATCGCTGATTGGCAAATGGTTGCCGTTGCCTACAATGAAAGCTTTAAGCTCAAGATCGTTCGTTTTGGCGATACGATGCGTAATGTTGCCGTTACGGAAGGCGACAAGGTTGAAGCCGAGATCCGTCTGGGCTGGACCGTTGACTACTGGCCAGTTGGCGACTTGGTTGAATATGTTGATGCCGTTGATGAAAAAGACATCGATGCTGAATACAAGAAACTTGAAGAACAGTACGAAATGGTAGAAGGCGACAATGATCATGAAAAGTACGTTGAATCGGTTCGCTACCAGCTGCGTGAATATCTTGCCATCAAGAAGTTCATGGATGACAAGGGTTACACGGCCTTTACCACCAACTTTGAAGATCTGCACGGCTTAAAGCAATTGCCAGGTCTGGCTTCGCAAATGCTGATGCGGGATGGCTATGGCTTTGGGGCAGAAGGTGACTGGAAGACGGCCGGAATGGATCGGCTGCTGAAGATTCTGTCCAACAATGAAAAGCCGGCCTTTATGGAAGACCACACGCTGGATCTGCGTCATGGTCACGAAGCTATCCTTGGCTCGCACATGCTGGAAGTTGATCCAACCATTGCCTCTGATAAGCCACGCGTTGAGGTACACCCACTCGACATTGGCGGCAAGGATGATCCGGCACGGCTGGTATTTACCGGTTCAGAAGGCAAGGCCATTGACGTTACGCTCTCTGACTTCCGTGATGGTTACAAGATCATCGGTTACAGCGTTGACTGCCACAAGCCAGAAAAGGAAACGCCACATCTGCCAGTTGCCAAGCAATTATGGACGCCAACGACTGGTCTACGTGATGGAGCTGAATTCTGGATGCATGCCGGTGGCGGTCACCACACGATCTTGAGCTTTACCATTAAGCCACAGCAGATCAAGGACCTGTTCAAGATGCTTGAATGCAATGTTGAATATGCCGAATAATTCTTATAACTCTTTACTTATCCTCTGCTCTAAACAATCCTAGCCACTCAAAATCAAAATCTTAATTACTGTGTATCTAAAACTAAAGAGCCGCTCAGCTTATCTGCTGGGCGGCTTTTTAGACGTTGTTTGATCAGTCGGCTGAATAGACCTTCACCTCAATGTCTTGATTATAGTTTCCAAAACCCTTGCCAAAAATCGTACAGCCGCCTTTATGCGTTGCAAAATTCTGAATCTCAAAGCGCAGAGTGAAACGATCATTTTGATAAGGGAGATCACTTAGCGAAACCTTGGACCATGGCTCACCGTCAAGATAGGAGCCATGATCGGTAATACGAAAGACTTTTTGCAAGCCATACTGATTGACATTGCTTGGAACCCAGGCTGGCGTGTATTTGCCATGGACGTCTGAAAAGTCGCCTGGGCTGGTCCAGTAGCCTAATGGAACACTATTAAGCGAAACAGTGATGTCAGAAGGCCAGTTATTGTTGGAAAACGGAAATTCTGAGCCCAGTTCGGCTGTAATGTCAATCATTCGCAGCTGATCATGACTGTTCAGATGGTTAGGAAACTGGTATTCAACAAAACCATTGTTCCACCAGATCATGCCGGCAAAGATGCGCTGCGGATCCATGAAATATGATGGATGATCAACGCGGCCAATATAGCCGTCTCTTCCTGCCAAACCGCATGAGGGAGCAACTGAGAAATTGGTATAGTGACCAACGGGAATCTTAACCGTATAGGCATTATAAGAAGGGTAGATGATATTGGGAAACTTAATATTGATCTGGTCAACCTGCAGCTTGGCGATCTTAAAGTGTCCTTGATGCGAGAATGAGACGATTCCGGTTGCAGCTAGCTGATTAAGGTGTTTAGCAGTAATCGTTTCACTGACGCCCAGCTGAGCAGCCAGCGCGGAAATGCTTTGGGCCTTTCTCGCCAGCAGTTGAATAATCTGAAGTCTAATAGGGTTTGCCAATGCTTTATAGACTGGTAGCCAGTCGTTTGAAATGGATGTTTCCATACAAAAAACTCCTTAGATGATTAATCCTTAAAAACAATCAATGAAAAGGTTGTGCAAACGCTGCATATTGCCTGCGATATTGATTATAGCCAATTAAAATATTGTTTATCAATAATTTATGCGGATAAATATTAAAAATATTATATGAAGTTTTATGGAAATCGGTTACATTATAGAAGGTTAACCGGACAAATGTTTTAGGAGGAATTATCAATGAGTAAATTGGCCTATACGGCACCACTAATCATTCAGCGTGCGGATCCATATATCTATAAGCACACTGATGGTTACTACTACTTTACGGCTTCTGTACCGTCATATGATCGGATTGAGATTCGGCGGGCAAGAACTTTGGAAGGACTTGCGCATGCTGCACCAAGGACGGTTTGGCGCAAGCATCCAGATGGCAGCGGTCCAATGAGTCAGCTGATCTGGGCGCCAGAGATTCATTTTATTGATGGCAAATGGTACATCTACTTCGCGGCTTCACATACCAAAGAATTTGATAATAATGGCATGTTCCAGCATCGTATGTTTTGCATCGAATGCGATCAGGAAAATCCGGTCTGTGCCGAAGAAAAATGGATTGAAAAAGGGCAGATCAAGACGGATAAGGACACCTTCTCTTTAGATGCTACCGAATTTGATTGGCAAGGTGACCACTACTATGTCTGGGCACAAAAAGATCCAGCCATTCGCGGCAATTCTAATCTCTACATCGCCAAAATGAAAAATCCCTGGACGCTGGCTACTAAACCGGTCATGATTTCAAAACCAGAATATGATTGGGAGATCCGCGGCTTTTGGGTTAACGAGGGACCAGCCGTTATTCACCGCAACGGCCGCTTCTTTATGACCTATTCTGCCAGTGCGACTGATGAAAACTATGCAATGGGGATGCTGACTTGCTCTGATGAGGCTGATCTTTTAAATGCAGACAACTGGAGCAAGTCTAAAGAACCAGTCTTTCAAAGTGACCTGACGACACACCAGTATGGACCGGGACACAATTCATTTACGGTTGCCGAAGACGGTAAAACTGATCTGATGGTATATCACTGCCGCGACTATACCGAAATCAAGGGCGACCCTCTGTATGATCCAAATCGCCATACGTTGGTCAAGCCTTTTGATTGGAATGACGATGGTACGCCAAACTTTGGCAAACCAGTTCCATATAACTACGATTAGATTGAGGTGGAATTATCATGAATAATGAACAAACAACGCCTAAAAAGCATGCAACCAAGGATTTTTGGGGCTTTCCAATTACGCACTTTACCTACTTCTTTACTTGGGCAATCGTTTTTGGCTATTTGACGCTTTGGCTTGAACAAGAAGCCCATTTCAATGGTGTTCAAGCTGGGTTCGTCTTTTCGATGATGTCAGGGGTTTCTTTAATCTTCCAACCAATCTTTGGGGTTATCTCCGACCGTTTGGTAATGAAAAAGAACCTGGTAATCACGATTGCAATCGGGATGATTTTAGTCGGCCCATATTTCCAATGGGTCTTTCATCCATTATTAAAGGTGAATACGGCACTGGTTGGTTTTGTAACCGGGATCTATCTTAGCTTTATCTTAAATGGTGGGGTTTCGGTAATTGAGCAATACGTTCAGCGGGCCAGTCTGACTAATAAATTTGAATATGGTCACTCCAGAATGGGTGGCTCGCTGGCCGGTGCAATTGCTTCTCTGATTGGTGGTCGGCTGTTTTTGTGGAGCCCCAACTCAATCTTTTGGGCCTGCACGGTTTCAGCAGTGATCCTGACATGTTGCTTGGTCTTTAGTGATAAGATTCACCTTGATAATCTGGCTGCCGTTGGTGTTGACAAGACTTCCTCACAATTAAATATGAAGCAGCTGGGTTCGATTTTTAAGTTAAAGAATTTCTGGTACCTTTCGCTGTTTTATATTGGAACTTCAGCAATCTATGATGTTTTTGATCAGCAATTTATTATCTTTTTCAAGAGCTTTTTCCATACTGCGGCTCAAGGGACACTGGCATACAGCTACATGACCAGTACGCAGACGGCACTTGAATTTCTGTTGATGATTCCAATGCCTTACATTATCAATAAGATTGGTTCAAAAAACGGCCTGATTATCTATGGCTTGATCCTAGGTGTGCGGATTATTGGTTCTGCAATGTCGCCATCGGTTGTCTGGGTCATTGTTTTACGGCTGTTGGCTGGTTTTGAAATGCCACTGGTTTTGGTTTCAATCATGAAGTACATCTCCGGTTCATTTGATTTGCGACTGTATGCGACGGTTTATGCGCTAGCGTCTAATTTTGCCAAGCAAATTTCGGTCTTTGTCTTTTCGACTTTAGCAGGTAAGTGGTACGATGCATTTGGCTTCCAGCACACCTACTATATTTTGGGGGCAATCGTTTTAGTCGTTACGATCATCTGTGCATTTGGCTTAAAGAAAGAAGATAAAGTTCAAGCCGGTGAAATCAGTGCTCCAGCTAATGCAGGCACGTCAAAATAATCAATCCGCTTAACTGAATCAACACTCTGATTGCTTAAGGCGTCGCCATTTGAAGGGTGGCGCTTTTTGAGAGTTTTTTTATATTTATTTGCGCAACCGTGTATTTTACAAGCATAATGCTTATTAACGATTTCATTAATAGTGACAAGTCCCAGATCAGCATTGAAACCGGCTCCACAATCGGCTATTATTTTATTGTGAAATCATATGTTGGATAGATTTAAGGAAAGAAGTGTTTTTTTAATGACGCAAATTTCATTTGACGCCAGTGCACTGAAGAAGTTCGTGCACGAAAACGAACTGGGCGAAATGCAGGCGATGGTCAACGCGGCCGACAGCGAGCTGCGCAACGGGACGGGGGCCGGTGCCGACTTCCGTGACTGGCTGCATCTGCCAACGGAATATGATCATGAAGAATTTGACCGCATCAAAAAGGCGGCCCAAAAGATTCAATCCGATTCAGAAGTCCTGGTCGTAATCGGGATCGGCGGCTCATACCTGGGTACGCGGATGGCCATTGATTTTCTGCACGATTCGTTCTACTACTCGCAAAAGCCAGCTGATCGCAAGTTTCCACTGGTTCTGTTTGCCGGCAACTCGCTGAGCTCGTCATATCTGCATGATCTGGTTCAGCTGATCGGCGACCGCGACTTCTCCGTCAACGTGGTTTCCAAATCTGGTACGACCACGGAACCAGCTATTGCCTTCCGCATCTTCCGTGAGCTGCTGGTCAAAAAGTATGGCGAAAAAGGAGCCAACCAGCGGATCTACGCCACGACTGATGCCAAGCGCGGCGCTTTAAAGACTGAAGCTGACGATGCTGGCTGGGAAACGTTTGTAATTCCTGATGGCGTGGGCGGTCTCTACTCGGTTCTGAGTGCCGTTGGTCTGTTGCCGATCGCCGTTTCTGGGGCTGACATCGACCAATTGATGGCAGGGGCTGCTGACGCTGAAAAGTCGTACACCAACCCAGATCTGACGCAAAACGAGGCCTACCAGTACGCTGCTTACCGCAACATTTTGTATCGCAAGGGCTTTACAACGGAGCTTTTGGAAAACTACGAACCGAACATGACGATGTTTGCCGAATGGTGGAAGCAGCTGGCCGGTGAATCCGAAGGTAAGGATCAAAAGGGCATCTACCCATCCAGCGCCAACTTTACGACCGACCTGCACTCGCTTGGTCAATACATCCAAGAAGGTATGCGCAATCTGATGGAAACGGTCGTTAAGCTGGACACGCCAAACCATGACGTTACGATTCCAGCAGCTGAAAACGATCTGGACGGCTTGGCCTACCTGCAGGGCAAGAACATGGACTGGGTCAACACCAAGGCCTACCAAGCCGTCGTGGCAGCGCACAATGCCGGTGGCGTGCCAGTCATGACAGTGCACATTCCTCGCGAGGATGAATACACGCTGGGCAGTTTGATCTACTTCTTTGAGGTTGCCATGGGCATTTCTGGCTACTTAAACGGGATCAACCCATTCAACCAGCCGGGCGTTGAGGCCTACAAGACGAATATGTTTGGTCTGTTGGGCAAGCCTGGTTTTGAGGCAGTTGGCGATCAATTGCGGGCACAAATGAAGGAAAACGAAAAATAATTTTTCGCGTCATTCGCTGGGACTGGCGAATGGCGTTTTTTAATTTAATGGATGTAGTTTTGAAAACTAAATATTAAATTATTAAAACCATTTAATTAAGGAGAATTTTAAATGCTGGGAGAATTTTTGGGTACGCTGACACTGATCGTTTTGGGATGCGGTGTTGGTGCAGGCTTGAATCTAAATAAGACGATGGCGCATGGTCAAAGCGACTGGTTCTATGTAACGTTTGCCTGGGGAATTGCCGTAACTATGGGAGTCTACGTAGCGGCTTCGTTTGGTGCGCAGGGACATCTAAATCCCGCGGTCACTATTGCTTTTGCCGTAGCTGGAACCTTTCCCTGGTCGCAGGTGGCGCCTTATCTGGTTGGGCAGTTCTTAGGAGCATTTTTGGGTGCTGTTTTAGTCATGATCCAATTCTGGCCGCATTTTAAGGCGACCAAGGATCCTAAGCACAACAATATCAGCATTTTTTCAACCGTTCCTGGGATTCGCAGCAATCTGTTCAATTTCTTGAGCGAGTTGATTGCGACGTTTGTCTTTATGCTGGTGCTTTATAATCTAGGGGATTTTACGACTGGGTTAAAACCGGTCGTTGTTGGGCTGGTGATCTTTGTAATTGGGGCCGGCTTGGGGACGACGACTGGCTTTGCGCTGAATCCGGCTCGTGACTGGGGACCGCGCTTGGCCTATACGATCATTCCAGTACCGAACAAATCAAGGGCAATGTGGGACTATGCCTGGGTACCGATGCTGGGACCGTTAGTCGGGGCTTTATTAGCAACGCTTTTGCAAATGACAGTGAAATAAATCATGAAAAAAGAAAAGCTGCAGGCTGAACTGGAACGGGTGCAAAACAGGCTGGCGATCTGGTGCGTATTAACAATCTGCTTTTATGTCATCGCGGCTTTGCGAGTCTTGCCGTTCATTCATTGGCTGGCCTGGCTTAGTGCCGGCTACTGTGTTTTTTTGCTTGGCACCTGGCTTTGGCTGTTTCACATCTCTCGACATCTTAAATAAGAAACGCGCTCGTTTGCTACTGGCAGCAGGCGCGTTTTGCATTCTTAATTGCTTGCACTTATCCAGGTTTCTTGCAATAATTAGCTAGACATTTAATCATTGGGGGATATTCATGGAAATTTTAGCAATGGTGCTAACGATGCTGGTTGGAATTGAGCATCTGGGGATTATGGGATTGGAAATGTTTGCCAGTCCCGCTAAACAGGCCAAGGCATTTGGACTGTCAGAAGAATACGTTGGTCAAAAAGAAGCACGGGTGTCATTTGCCAATCAAGGCATCTATAACGGTATGCTGGGTCTGTCTTTAATCATCAGCTATTGGCTTTTTAGCGGCACCGTTTTGATTAAAGTTTGGCTGTTGCTGTTGAGCTTTGTTATTGTCGTTGCTTTTTATGGCGGTCTGACGGTTGTCAAAAAGCTTTAGACAATGCGCGGCATGGTGCAGTATTCTTTGTGATAATTGCACTTTACATACCCCTGCTTCTGTGCTATGCTGAAGAAAGAATATAGGGCAATACCGCATAATTCTAAGTGCCGATACGGCGAGCGAGGTGCGGCAGCTGCTAAGCCAAAAGCGCAGATAATACTTTGTGTATTATCGAGCATTTTGGCAACGCAGATGCCGTGCCGCAGCCGCCGGAGCGGTGCTTAAGCCGTAAGGCGGGAATTATGCGGTGCTGCCTTAGTTATTTGTGAGGGTTTTCCCTGCGTGAAAACCCTGTGAGACGGGTGTCCGCATTCCTCGATGGGACACCCCGGAAATGCGTTTGTGGGCAATCAAACGCTATGCTATGTAAAACATCTTCCCGCCCAAAGCGTGGGCAATCAAGGCGGGTAAGCAGAACCATGATTTATTGAAAATTCGGAAAAGAATCTGTATAATACTTATCAGATAGAGCCTATAGCCAGGAAAGGCAAGCGGCATAGCAGTCGGCACATAAACGCATTCATTTGCTCTCAAAAGGAGAATTTTCGTGAACTACATCGCAGTAGTCGAGGACAGCGCGCAGGATCGGGCAGTGCTGGACTCGTATCTGGAAAAATACCAGCAGGAGAAAAACTGCCATTTTCAAATCACGCATTTTTCGGATGGCGACGAGATCGCGCTGGGCTATAAGGGCGGCTATGACCTGATCTTGATGGACATCG
>OGKJ01000481.1_pt1 | contig 11940 bp, 12 predicted proteins | sample 1572461 | NCBI WGS metagenome assembly OGKJ01 (sample SAMEA2582080, study PRJEB24529) | metagenome | biome: Human gut stool | place: China | collected 2011 | reverse complement strand
GCCGGTGATCAAAAAAATCAAGCCACCGATCCCTGAGGAAAAACCGCTGCGCGTGATCTGGCCGCAGGACTTTTATTATTATTCCTATAACGGCGATCCTTATTACAGCCTGTCGCTGCCCAAGGATTTCGGTACTGATACCCTCGCCGGACTGCCTGCTGCAGGTCCCATGCTGATGCGGGCCCAAAGCAACACTGTTTTGATGACCTTTGCCGCCACAGAAAATGATCCTGTTAAAAACCGGATCTTCAGCGAAGCGCTCAAAAACAGAAGCGAGATACCGCTGCCGCCATTAGGACCGAACGAAGAATACGAATATATCCCAGCCCCGCGTTATACTTACAATACTGACCCGGCGCCGCTGGAGCTGCCCAAGCAGATCACCAACGTCAAAATAGTGGATGCTGGCAGCGGACGGACAGCAGAAAACCTGATCGTTCAATATCTTTATCTCAGCTGTACGGCCGACGGACAGCATTGCATGGCTGTACTTACCCACAGCGAACGCAATCAGAAAGCCTTTGACGGACTGTTCGTCTTTCCCTATGCTGAAAAACAAAATTATATACCGTTAGTTACCTTCACCGCGCAGAGCCTGCGGGTGAGGAAATAAACAATAAAAGCTGATAAATAGAAGCGCTTAAACGCCTATATTTATCAGCTTTTTAATTATACTATCATTTATTTACAACAGCCCGGCCGGTATATACCAGTTTCTGGCATCTATTGGCAGCAGATCATTGGCAAAACAGATCACGCCGCCTGCACCTAATTTCAAGGCCCGTTCTCCTTCTGTCACCGGCCGCAGGATATCAAACTTCTTCGTTTCTTTCACCGGGCTGGAGCTTTTGCGGATCGCCAAAGGATGTATGCTGCCATCAACATTCAGCACAAGCTCTACCTCCCGGCTGTTAAAGTCACGGTAATAACCAAGCGGCGGTATCTGTCCGCAATTACTGAAGCTCTTGTAGATCTACATCAAGAAAACCACAATATATGGTAGTTTTCTTATTAAGCTTATACATTATGTTCCGATTACCGTCCAGGTTTCCAAAAAGCTCGACGACATTGCCCCTGTTTCCAAGATCTCGGCATTACTCCAGCGCAGCAAATAAGCAGCCAGGCCGGTATCGGTAAAATATACCTTCGGCGCTTTCACACCATATTTTAAATTCGGATGCATGAACGGCTCCAGTAAATATACCAGCCCCGCCGCTGCCAGTACCTTCAGCCACTGCTTCGCCGTTGGCGCAGTGATCTCCGCTTCCTTGGCCAGCGCCGCATAGCTAATCATACTGCCGGTATAGCTGGCTGCCGCACATAAAAACCGGTAAAATTGCAGTTCATCATTGACCTGGGTCAGCGCCCTGACGTCACGCTGCAGAAAGGTCTGCACATAGGAAGAGTAATAGTTGTTCCAGTCCTGCTCTGAGGCATTGTTCAGCGCCGGCATACTGCCGCGCCAAATCTGCCCAAACAAATCACGCATCGGCAGTATCTCAGCTTCCTGCGCCCGCTGCAGTAATTCCGACAACTTGCTTTTCTCTCTTTCCTGTGGGGTCTCATTCCTTTTTACGACTGTTACCTTAACCGTTGTCTCTCTGACAAATTCCCCGTATTGTATCTCCGCTCTCAACAATACAGGCACATCCTCCTGCCCGGGATGTATCTGTCCATTCTCTTCAACAGCTTCCGTAGAATTGCTTTTCCAGTTCACCAGAAACGGGTATCCTTCATACGTTTCCGATAAATCCAGATTCTCTCTGATCTCATCGGGAGAATCATTTTTCTCCAGGATCAACTGAGGCAGTTCTCTCCCAAACTGCTCGTACAAATTCTCCAATTCGCTTTGGCTATACTTGCGAGGCATCACTTCCATCTGGAAAGAATATCTCTCGCCGTCCTCCACCTGTCCGGTGATGCTGTATTCCCGACTGCCCTCTTCCCCAGATCCCCGATACACCCATTGATTCTGCAGGATATGACTTTCCCGACTGCTGTAATGCATTGTAATGGCAAGCATTATCCCAGCGATCAGTATGACTGCAGAAAGTGTCAGCTTTGTCACATAATAGTCTGTCACACACTCCTGCGGATTTTCTCCCGGGTGCATACGATTCAGATCCGCTTGCACCTTATCTCTTCCAGGTATCGGAATTCTCCACAAATGTAGCTTTTTATAGCAGACCATCGTCACCTTATAGAAAAAACGCAGGATGCCTTTCTTACCTATCATCTCTTTCTACAGTTCCTCCTCGATCTGATCCAGTATCTTCTCACCCAGCAGATATGCTCCTGCATAGACTGCAAGGCAGAGTGTCATCACTATGATACCCATTCCATTATGGTAGAGCGTTCCAAAATATCCCGGATAAGCGGCTGCGATATAGAGAGAAATTCCAAACGGCATGATCTCCATCACGTTCTGTTCCAGTCTTCTCCCCTGTAACATGGTCAGCATCTCCTGCATGGTTTCCACTTTATTACTGATCACCTCTGCTGTAGTCCGTATGATCTGCGTGACATTTCCACCGCCTCTCTTGGCAATGTTCAAAATAGCGGAAAATTGCTCAATTTCCTCAATGCCACTCCGGTCTGCCAGATCACTGATCAACTCTTCCAGCGTGATATTCAGTATCATTCCTCTGCGGATCAGTTCCAGTTCCCGGTACATGGCGGAATGTTCACCATACAACATTCGTATATCCTCCCGGCTTTCCAGAAAAGCATTTTCCAACGCATATCCGCTTCTCAGAGAATTTGCCACAGACAAGATGCATTCCTTGAATTGCATGGTCAGTTCCTGTCTGTTCTTCCGACACTGTCTGTTGACGCACCTGCGAAAATAGAGAATCCCCAGAGGGAACAATAGCGGAACCGCCCAGATAGAGCGATAGAAAAACCAGGCAAAAAATATAACTACCCCTGATGTCTGTGCCAGCAGCCGTATGCAATCTCCCCGCTTCTGAAAAACCTTATGATAATCCTGCTGCCTTAAGCTTTCCTTCATGAAGTAATTCTCCTTTTCTCCGCAGCCTGCCGACCACTTTTCCTTCACTGTTTTCCCCCAGCTCTTCAAACTGATACAAAGGATTCAGGCGTATTTCTCCATTCTCACAACCTACTACCTCCGTGATCTCCAGGACACGTCTACTCTTATCACGGATCCGCCCCAGATGTACAATAACATCCACTCCCGAGGCGATCTGGTTGCGAATAGCCGTCAGCGGAAGATCCATTCCCATCAGGACCATATTTTCCAGTCTTGCCAGCATATCCGTGGCACTGTTGGCATGCCCGGTGGACATACTCCCCTCATGGCCGGTGTTCATGCATTGCAGCATATCGATAGCCTCCGGTCCCCGGACCTCTCCTACAATGATCCGGTCCGGCCGCATCCGCAGAGACGAACGGATCAGTTCCCGGATTCCGATTTCTCTGCATCCTTCGGTATTGCCGTTACGAGTCTCTAAACGAACCAGATTCGGAAGACCCTGCAGCTGTAGTTCCGCACTGTCTTCTATGGTGATCACCCGCTCTTCCGCCGAAATATAGCCGGACAGAACATTTAGGAATGTTGTCTTGCCGCTTCCCGTTCCTCCACTGACAAAAATGTTGTAGCCCGCCTTCACCAGTGTCTCCAGGAACTGGGCTGCCTCCAGCGAAATGGTTTCCAGACCGATCAGCTTCTGCATGGTGACAGGCTTGTCCGGGAATCTCCGGATCGTGACGATCGGACCATTCAGAGCAATGGGATTCATGACAATATTTACTCTGGAGCCATTATTCAACCGGGCATCTACGATGGGTGACGCTTCATTGACCACGCGATTACACCCCGCCACAATCTGCTGAATGACATCCTGTAATTTTTCCACGGAATCAAAGGCTCGATCCAGTTCCCGCAGTTGTCCATCCTGTTCTACAAAAATGTGATCCATGCCGTTGATCATGATCTCTGTAACGGAGCTGTCCTCCACAAAAATCTGCAGAATATCCAGTCTTCTCAGGGAATCAAACAATTCCTTACGCAGACGTCTCCGCAATTCTACCGGGCATAACTCCAGACTTTCCTGCTCCATCAGTACTTCATCGATCGTATCCTCCACTTCTTCATCCGTATAATCTCTTCCATAATCCAGTCTTTCCTGTACCATCTGACGAAGTTTTCTTCTCTGCTCTAAATAATCCATTTGTCCTTCTCCTATTCTACTCTTCCAATGTCTCTATTTCTTTTCTCACATAATCTGCCAGTTCCCCTCTGGTATACTGTTCCATTTCCACGGGAAGTCGCTGAAAGTATGGCAGATTCAGCTTTCTGGTCTTCCCCTTTACTTCCTCTTTCTCGCATAGTGACAATAGCTGTTCATATTGATCCAGTTTACACTGTGACATCTTGTCCTCTCTGGTCAGCGTAAATACTTTGATACACATCTGCAGAACATCCAACAGCCCCTGTATGCTTTCACTCAGATCCAGAATGACATATTCGTATTTCCCCAGCTCCTCGATCCTCTGGAACAGACTTCTCCATTCTTCCCAGGTGATCCCCAACAGGTTCTGTCCGTTCCGCATGGGTGGAATATAATCCAGATTGCCTTTTCTCTGAATGACCGTCTGCATGCGAAGAGGAAATTTTCCTTCATCTCCTGCTAAAAAATAGAGCAGATCTGCCAGATCCCGGTCCTGTCTCTCCGGAAGCAATTCTATGATCCCCACATAATGTTCGAAATTCAGATACAGCGTGGGATGTTTTTCTGCCATCAGCTGTGCGAAAGACAATGCGAACGTACTTTGAAGGCATCTGTGAACCGGAGAGTACATTCCGATAAAACGGGTCTTATATTCCGCACATAACAGCGGCATCCGTATCCCCGTCGTCTCTACATACAACGCCAACAGTTCCTTCCACACCTGTCCCGCTTCCTGATATTTGTTAATATTGGGAAACTGATGAAAGCGGAGAGTTCCGCTCTCATTTAAAATTGCCTGACATGTCGGCTGTAATGTGTTCAATGCCTCCTCACAGGAGGATTCTGCCACCACCAGCATTGTTACCTCCCCGCTTTTCTCTCCCGCCAACAGTTCTTCCGCCCTGGTATAAGTATGGATCTGCCAGGGCAATTCCTTTTGCCTCTTCAGGTATTCTGAAAAAAGCCGCGCGTATTCTTCCTCCCGGTCATACAGAACCAGAACCGGTTCCTTTTGTTCCATCAATACATTCCTCCCATATACATCAATGCACTGCAGAACACCGGTCCCGCCATGCAAATCCCTGCTCCGGCACCTTCCCGTTCTCCGGCAAAATAAAGTTTCCATCTTCCACACCGGAATACGTCCCATAAGTACTCTCCCAAATAGTACAAACGGTCTTTCATATTGCGTTCCAGATACATTTTGAAAAGTGCAATTACTGCTGCAATCATGAGCGCGAAAAACAGAAAATAAAGTACTTTATTCCAGGGAAAAAAACCGGCACAGACTCCCAACATCTTAACATCACCGGCTCCTATGGCTCCGATCCAAAAAACAAAATAAAGTAATATCGTTGTCAGTAATGCACTTGCCAGATATTCCAAAACGCCTTTGTCCCCGCCGCTGATCAACCGATACCCCAGGCCTGCAAACATGCAGCATACGATCAGCCAATTGGGTATCCTGTGCGTTTTGTAATCAAAACAGCAAGCTATTGCCAAAAGTATACATAATACCCCAAATATCTCATCTCCTTCTCCTGATTTCACATTATTTTCCTGCGTATAGTCCTGTCGTCACCTTCCTCCCAACTATTCAAAATCAGTCTTCTGGTAATGCGGGATGAATCTATCCCAAAATAGAAATTCTAAAAGATCTTATAAGATGCTCTGAACAACCATCGCGATTGGTTGTAAGATGAATTATAAATGCTCACTTTCCGTCTGGCAATACCTTTTTCGTAAAAAGATAAACTTTAGTACATTTTAACAAACAGAATTGTTTCTCAAATTTTCAGTCATCCTGAAATACGCTATTTTACACGCTTTCCGTATGTCAAAACACCTTTTTATAATATTTCATAAATACTTAGTCCGTACAGCATCACAATGCCCGGAATTCCAAGGATTCCCGTTGTCAAAATACTTACTGCATTGATTCCAACCACTGTAGTAAATCCAAGGAAAGTCACACCCATATTAATAAAATAAATGGCAATGGTTCCCATAATGCCCCGCAATGCAAAATTGAGGAGCCACTCTGCCTTTTTCCCCAAAAAGCTTATGAGCAGCAATAATGCCGCCACTGCTATCAGCCATAATAAATTTTCCGGATGTTCCACTGTTGTTCTCGCATTCCCGACAATTCTTTATCCTAATCTATTCCTCTTTCCGTGTAAAAATGTCTTCCGTTTTCCTCCATGTCAGGTATATTTTTCCTTTTTTGTTCCTATACTGTTAGCAGAAAGGACGGTTAATGTTATGAAAATCTTTTTTAGTCAGGCAGATGCCTCCCCGGAAATCATTGAAGAGGATTTCTCTCCCATAGATCTGAAAGAATCCATAAGAAAAACCCGCCAGGCGTTGGAAATCGCCTATGCGGGTTTCGATAATGCTTTGGAAAGTGATCTCATTGACAGTTACATCTATGAGATCAATGCGTTGCAAAAAAGGTATCAGCATCTCACCGAGCTAGCTTCCACGCAGCCTGTGAGACAGGAAAAGTCACTATACCAGCATTCCCCGATTCGTGCCCTGGTCAGCCATGTTTTCGGTTAACTGGTTCCTGCCGTAAGTCAGTCCGGCATATACTGTCTGAGAATTGTTCATCACCGGGCCGGAAGTATCCTGATCCTGGATCTGCCTGTACGCATCGCAGAGAGGTGCGATCACTTTGCGAATCTCTTCCAATATTGTGCGGTCTCTGCGGACTTCACATACAGCAAGTCTGCGAAGGCAGAACAGGTACAGTCTGGAAAGCTCTCCTGCCGGGCTGTATTCTCTGTGCAGAGAGTTCAGGAGCTCTTTGATACATCCCCTGGCTCTATGAACAGCTTCCACCAGTCCGGCATCATCTACTGCCTGCTCTCCGTCTGCCAGATATTGTAAGGTCATTTCATACAGGATCACGATCAACTGCGTGGAATTCGCCTGTGTAATCCGAAGTGTAAATTGTTGTTTGCATTCTTTTGTCATTCTGCCATGCCCTCTTATTCAGAACTTTCCTACTGTAACAACTGCAGTACCTGAGACGGTCTCTCGTTGGCCTGTGCCAGCATGGAGGTTCCTGCCTGTGCCAGGATCTGATAAGTCGTATAAGAAGTCATTTCTTCCGCCATATCTACATCCATGATACGGGAATATGCGGAAGTCATATTTTCGCTGGTAATATCCAGACTGTTGATCGTAGATTCCAGACGGTTCTGGAATGCCCCCAGTCTGCCGCGAACGGAAGGATACATATTTGATGGCGCCGTCTACGCGATCAATGGCATCGTCCGCACCTTCTGCAGTGCTGACATCAACATTCTCAATTCCCATATTTTGCAGGGAAACAGCCGGAATATTTACTTCCAGCACCTGATGCTCATTAGCTCCGATCTGTAAACGCATAGCGCCGATACCTGTGGCATTGATCTTTAGATCCTTAACCGTTGTTCCTGTCTGTGCTCCATTCAAAGTTCCGCTCACATCAAGTCGCATCTCAAATCCGTTTTCTCCGGTGATAGTCAAAAGATCATCCTTCAGTTCAGTCTTCAGTGTCTTCGCATCCGGGAAACCATCTCCGAACGTCACATCTCCGTCTAGCACAATATTGCCGTCCGCATCCTTTGTCAGCGGTATAGACTTTATGGTATATTCTTTTACCGGCACATCGGTAGAATAGTAGTTCACCTTAACTTCCTGCTTGTTGGTATATCCCTTCAGATCGTACTCCCCATTCAGCAGTTTCTGTCCGTTGAACTCTGTTACGTCAGAAATTCTGGTGATTTCCTCTTTCAGTTGCTTTACTTCATCCTGTACCGTTGCACGGTCAGTATCCGACATGGTACCGTTCGCAGCCTTGACGGAGAGCTCATTGATTCGCTGCAGCATCTCACTGATCTCGGTCATGGCGCCATCTGCAATCTCGATAATGGATACGCCGTCGCTGGCATTCTGGTTTGCCACGGACAGGCCCTCGATCTGGGCATTCATACGTTTGGACATTGCCAGTCCTGCCGGATTATCCTTTGCATGATTGATCTTTAATCCGGAAGAAAGTCTCTCTAATGATTTGGACAGCAGGTCATCATTGGTAGATAAGGCATTGTTGGATAACATTGCCGATACATTGTAATTAATTCTCATGTGTTGTTACTCCTTACTTTCCGCTGCTGTCTGCGACAGCCTGCAGGAATCCTTTTGCCAGGCGGTACAGTTGCGCCGCATCTGCCCGGCTCTCTATTGTTTCTGCATTTTGCGTCTCACCGGCAGCCATCCTTGTCATATCCCGGGAGCTGACAACAGAAAGCTTTTCCGCTTTCCAGTCTGCAGAGGTATCTGTCTGAATCCATTCAAGGAATATATCGGAGGTCTTTTCCAGTTTCGTAACCTCTTCCGGGGTATTTCCTACGAGATAACCTTCGATGTGTTCTCCGTTGACCTGTAAATGCGCTTCCAGCTGTTCGTCTCCCGCATCTACCCGGATATCCACAGCCGAGGTCTCTCCGGTTCCCTGCTGTAGGGTAAGGTGCACTCCTGCCAGCTGGTCTCCCAGATACATCGGTAGGAAATATTCCTGCCTGTTCTGAAGATTTCCTGCAAGGCGCAGCTGTTTGTGTACCAGCTGTAACTGTTTCACATCCAGATGGCTCTCTGCCTGTTCCAGACTGATCGTCTCTGTCTCCTGTAAAGCATCCTGAAGCATGATCCGGTAATCATCTGCAAAATTCGGCTGATCCAGCTTTTCCCACAATCCGGAGGCTTCTGTTCCGGCAGGCTCCTCTCCGGTTGCCGCCACAGGTATTTCTTTCTCTTTGTTGTATTTCTTACGATAGCGTTGCAGGTCGCTGAACAGTTCCGCCGGATCCTCCAGCAGAGCCTGAGCTGCCAGCAGGTTAGAAACTACTGGTATTTACCTCTCCCCTTTCCAACATTTGTGCTGCTCCCGGTTCGGTCTCTACCGCTTCCCGCATCTGCTGCAGACATTCCTGATAATATGCGTCTCTGCTCTCAGTGTCTTCTGACACATCTGTCAATATTTCTTTTGCCATCCCTACAGAAATCTGCTCTGAAATATTGTTCTCCGATAAACGTACTTCCTGTGTCAGTCCGGTATCATCCGACACTTTCCAGTCCATATGGGAGGTTCTTCTGCTCCTGGAAGCTGCCAGGAGTGTGGAAAATTGCAATTCTGCGCCGATATTTACCACCGCGCCTACTGCGGCACCATCTTCTCTCTCAATCTGGTGTACCATACGATAGATACCGATATAAGCTTTCCGCTCATTCTCCGTGATATCTTTCTTTTGTTCCAGCTGATACAGGAAACGGCTGTAGTCCTCCGCCTCTTCCTCATAACTCTGAGGATTTTCGGCAAAATAGGACTCCAGTTCCCCAAAAGTCTTCTCCAACGGATTTACGCCGTCCCGGATCATCTGCAATACATTCTTCGGTGTCAGTTTCTCAATCACTGCAGTGACCTGTTTGTCTGCTTCTTTGACTCTTTCGATATTTTCTGCAGTAATCTCCATCCGGTTATACGCGAGGATGCGGACCGCCCGCTGGTTCTCCAATGTTTTATCCAATGACATATCTGTCAGAATGTCATCTACATTGGAAAATGCCTTGCGGATGCTGTCCCCCAGATCTCTTCTGGGGGCTGTCATCAGTGTCTCATAACGTTCATTTGCTTCTGTATAGGCCGTCTGCAACGCCTTACCTTCGCTGTGAAATTCTGCCACGGTCTCCTGCGAAACTTTCTGTTTCAGGCTATAGGGTCCCAACACGCTGACCGGCAGTCCCGGCAGTTCGTTTGTCACCTGTACGGTCTGTGTATAGGTCTCATATTTTGCCACGGCATCCGCATCGTTGGGGAAATACTTATCCGCAACTTCTGCCTCCGCTCTACGCAGTGCTTCGATCAGCTGCTCCATAGGGGCCGTATCAATGGAAAAATCACTCTGTAAGAGTTTCACATTCACTTCCGCTGTCATGCGCAGCCGGATCTCTTCCAGTTGTTTTCTGGCCGCCAGATTCTCCGCCGTGACATCCCATTTTGCATCCGAGAACCAGTCCTGTACCATTTCTGTGGCTTTCTCGTATATATTTTCCTGCCGTGCCAGATTCGCATGAACAGGGGATTTCCCCTCCGCGAGTGCCGATGCTGCTGCCTGTGCAAAAGCATCCTCACTGACGGGATAGTCAATCGTATCCAGTTCTGCCAGCTGCTGCAAGGTATCCGTTGTCAGCGGCAAACCTGCTCCCACCAGCCACTGCGCTTTCTGGCGGTTCTCATCATTGACCGGCAGGCCGGCATCCGTGATCACCTTATCCATCTGGTCCTGCAATTCCTGCGGTACGGTATTCTGCTGTACTTTCGCACCGCTGTTCTCTGCTACATACAAGTTCCAGATCTCCGGCTCCAATCCATTATCTACAAGATACCCGACCTCTCCTTCCTGGGGCTGCTGCAGAGAAGATGCCAACTCCCAGGCGGTTTTTAATTCATCTACATTTTCAGGAGTCAGAGGTATATCCGTTGCCCGGAACTGTTCTTCAATACTTTGTGCCAGTGTATCGCTGCCCACAGCTGCCGCCAGGGTGTCCAGATCTATGTCGTCCGTGTATCCGGCAATGTTCTGTCCGGAACGCACCAGTTCTGCTTTGATCCTGTCCACGATGGTAACTGCGGTATCCTGATCCAGTTCTCTGGGGTCAAATCCGTCCTCACAAGCCTTCGCATAATCCTCTTGGGACATAGTATGTGACAGTAGTGTCATGTAATCCTGCTGTAATGCCACATTGGTGTTCCCGGCATCCTGCTGTAGTTCAATCAGGGATTTTCCCTTATTATTCTCTTCATTTCCCACAGGCATTGGGATCTGCCCACTCTCGTATACGGCTCCAAAAGTATTTGCATTCACACTTTTTTTATTGCGCTGTATCTTATCTCTGCCCCAGGTATTTTTCTCCGTCTGGATACTTTCTGTTCTATTTTCTGTATCAGTTACCGTCTGATTCTGAAATGTTATCTTCACGCTTGTCGTCCTTCCTGGTAATAACTCTTGAAATAACTATTCAGAGACTCATTCGCAAAATCGCTCTTTCAGAGCTTTCCTTTTGCCCATTGAGGCTATATCGCCCTATAAATATCACTAAATCCTCTTACGAATGCAAGCATTCAAAGAGGCCTTAGTGATATTTACATGTCTCTGAATAGTTAAGAAAAAAGATGAGTGCACCTTTGGGTCACACTCATCTTTTATTTCGGTCGTTTCTTATAATTTCTTAACCGGACTTAGAACAGAAATACAGCAGCTCCGTAAGGGGGCAGATCAAAGCTGATAGAATAATCCTTGTAATGGTAAGGCTTTTTCTCTGCCATGATCTCTGCGGGAATTTCATTGCCCCAGCCGCCGAAACGCTCCTCATCGCTGTTGAGCAGCAGCTTATATTTCTTCTTTTTCGGCACGGGTACGGTATAATTCTCCCATTTCATCGGAGTCATATTCAATACAAACAGCAGATTGTTCTTGCTGCTGGAACATTTTCTCACAAAGCAATAGGTGCTGTGTTCTGCATCATCCGCATTCATCCACTCGAAACCGTCCCAGGTATTGTCGATCTCATACATTGCAGGATACTTGCGGTACAGTTCCAACAGTTCCTTTACATAGGTATGTACGCCCTGATTCAGCTTCTCACCTAACAGATACCAGTCCAGTTCGCGCTCTTCACCCCAATCACGCTCCTGTCCGAAATC
>OGKJ01000478.1_pt1 | contig 12073 bp, 7 predicted proteins | sample 1572461 | NCBI WGS metagenome assembly OGKJ01 (sample SAMEA2582080, study PRJEB24529) | metagenome | biome: Human gut stool | place: China | collected 2011 | reverse complement strand
CTACTTCCGTGGCGGCGGTTTCTCTTCCAACTTCCTGTCAAAAGGTGGCATGCCCGTAACCATGATGCGCCTCAACCTGATTAAAGGCTTAGGCCCTGTCCTGCAAATCGCAGAAGGTTGGACAGTGGAAATTGATCCGGAAATCCATCAGGTACTGAACATGCGTACAGACCCCACATGGCCTACTACTTGGTTTGTACCCCGCCTATGCGACAAACCTGCATTCCGTGATGTCTATTCGGTAATGAACAACTGGGGAGCCAACCACGGCGCCATCAGCTATGGACACATCGGACAGGATTTAATAACTCTGGCATCTATGCTACGTATTCCTGTTTGTATGCATAATATAGAAGACGACAAGATTTTCCGCCCGGCATCATGGAATGCCTTCGGTATGGATAAGGAAGGTTCCGACTACAGAGCTTGCTCAACTTACGGACCTATTTACAAATAGTTAATAAATTGAGAATTGAAAATTAAAAATTGAGAAAGGGTCATATGCCTATCCTTTTTTTGTTTTCAATTCTCATTTCTTAATTTTTAATTCTCAATCTTTAATTTAAGAAATGAAAGATACAGATCAACCCATCCTGCACAAAGCTGGAGTCAGTTACGTACTACCGTTTATATTAGTCACCTGCTGCTTCGCCCTCTGGGGATTCGCCAATGATATCACCAATCCGATGGTAAAAGCATTCTCTAAAATCTTCCGGATGAGTGTCACCGATGGCGCATTGGTGCAAGTTGCCTTCTATGGCGGATATTTCGCCATGGCTTTTCCGGCAGCTATGTTTATCCGTAAATACTCTTATAAAGCCGGTATCCTGCTGGGATTGGGACTTTATGCCGTAGGAGCCTTATTATTCTTTCCCGCTAAAATGACAGGCAGCTACTATCCGTTCTTATTAGCTTATTTTATTCTGACCTGCGGACTCTCCTTCCTCGAAACCAGTTCCAACCCTTACATCTTGTCCATGGGAACAGAAGCTACCGCTACCCGACGTCTCAATCTGGCACAATCGTTTAACCCTATGGGCTCTTTACTGGGAATGTATGTAGCCATGAACTTTATCCAGGCGAAACTAAATCCGATGGATACGGCAGAACGAGCCCAACTAAACCCGGCAGAATTTGCAACGGTAAGAGATGCGGACCTGTCCGTACTGATCGCTCCTTATCTCACTATCGGAATAGTCATATTAGTTATGCTTCTAGTGATACGTTTTACCCAAATGCCCAAAAATGGTGACCAGTCTCACAGTATCAATTTCGGTCCCACACTGAAGCGTATCTTCTCCATCCATCATTACCGTGAAGGAGTGGTGGCACAATTCTTCTATGTAGGTGCGCAGATTATGTGTTGGACCTTCATCATCCAATACGGCACACGCCTGTTCATGTCACAAGGTATGGAGGAGAAAGCTGCCGAAGTACTATCACAAGAATATAATATCATTGCGATGGTTATTTTCTGTATCAGCCGTTTTATCTGTACCTTCATCTTGCGCTACCTCAATCCAGGTAAATTATTGGCCATACTTGCCATTGCGGGTTGCTGCTTCACCGCCGGAGTCATCGTCTTCCAGGATATCTGGGGTATGTACTGCCTGGTAGCTGTTTCAGCCTGTATGTCATTAATGTTCCCCACGATCTATGGCATAGCGCTTACCGGATTGGGAGATGATGCAAAGTTTGGAGCAGCCGGCCTGATTATGGCTATTTTAGGAGGTTCCGTACTTCCTCCTTTACAAGCAAGTATTATTGATATGAATACCATTTGGAATATGCCAGCCGTAAATGTTTCATTTATCCTGCCATTTATCTGTTTTGTGGTAATCACTATTTATGGACATCGCTCTTATCAACGGGGAAAGTATTGATATGCTGAATAAGACCATTGTAAAAAAATGAAACGAAGAATCTGTTACTACCCATATGGATCAAACAGATTCTTCGCTTTATTTTCAACCAAGTAGAATGAAATGTAAAGAAGTTATCCCATCCTCCTATATATTCTTCAAATTAGAAAGGAATCTCTAATTGGGGATCTGTTCCCAACAAATTAAAAGTCATCCGATGATATGGCGTTGTTCCATGTTCACGGATAGCCGCACGATGCTTTTTAGTAGGATAACCTTTATTACTATTCCAATCATAAAAAGGATATTCTTTATGCAGTTCATTCATATAATCATCACGATAGGTTTTCGCCAGAATAGATGCAGCGGCAATAGAAAGATATTTTCCATCTCCTTTTACCACAGTAGTATGCGGCAAATCCTGATACTTTTTAAAACGATTCCCATCAATCAACAAATGTTGGGGACGAATTTTCAATTGATCCACAGCACGATGCATTGCCAGAAAAGACGCATTAAGGATATTTATCTCGTCTATCTCTTCAGGAGTCACTACACCTACAGCCCATGCCAATGCTTCTCTTTCCACAATCTCTCGCAGCACATAACGCTGATGCTCCGTCAGTTGCTTGGAGTCATTCAGCAATTCATTCTTAAAATCGACAGGTAAAATAACAGCAGCTGCATATACAGATCCTGCCAGACATCCCCTGCCCGCCTCATCACAACCGGCCTCTATCAGATCTTTATTCAAATAAGGTAATAACATAGCTCATCTTTATTGTTGCTTGCAAAGATATTCTTTTAAAAGAGAAACAAGAGTGTCTTTTTACAAAGAAAATCACTATTTTTGCAAAAATACGCTTGATTATGAAAAACAACCTACTTGTATATATTCTCCTTTGCCTGCTGAATCTCTCATGGGCTAATGCCCGTAATAAACAACAAGAAGCCGAGGCACTGATTAAAAAGTCGGTTGAAGCCTTATACAATAATCCGAAGCAGGCCAGTTACTATGCTGCCAAGGTAATTGAATTATTTCCTGAAGAAAGGCAAAATGATCAAAAAGCCGAAGCAATGTTCTATTACAGTCAGGCAGAAAAGCTATTAGGCAATTTTGATGTGAGCATCAAAAATCTATATGACGCATTGGAGTATGCAACTCCTGCCAATAAAGAGCTGAACGGACAAATTTACGCACTGATAGGAGCACTCTATTGTAAACTGACCGACTATAACAAAGCGATCGAAATGAATGAGAAAGCCATCTCAATCTTTAAATCCATCGGAGATTCCATTTCAATCGCACTATGCTACAATGATCGTGGCATCATCCATTATTCCATGAATGAGTTCAACACAGCTGAACAATTCCTCAAACAAGCCCTTATAATAAACCGCAGTCAGAAAAATTTAAGAGGGATATCCGCCAATTTGAATAATCTATGTTTATATGAGGGTGATTTTAATGAAAAGCTAAGTTTAATTAATGAGGCCATTATCATCAACAAGAACTTGAATTCTCAATGGTCATTAGGGGAAAACTATAACAATATGGGAAAACAATACTTCTATGCAAAACAATATAACAATGCCTTGATGGCTTTACAAAGAGCATACGAGGTCGCTTCTTCCATCAGTGCCAAAGAACTGATTTGTGATAATTACGAATATTTATCTTGGGTATACGATGCCCTTGGAGACCATAAAAACGCTTATAAATGCCTGATGCAACTATATACCCTTAGCAAAGAATTGCAAAGTGGAAGTAAATTACGCATCGTAGAACAGGAAATTTCCCATAAACAATATCAAAACCAACAAAGGAAAGCAGAACTAAGAGAGCAAGCTTATGAAATAGAACTGCTGAAACGGAACCTGTTTGTACTAGTAATCATATTCATCTCATTGATAGTACTCAGTATATTTCTATACCAATGGTATAAACGCAAAAAGAATATGCAGTTAATGGTTACCCGCTATAATCTGGAGCAATCGGAACACGAATTGGCAGAACTTAAAGTACGACAGCAAGAACTCGAATTAAAATCTGTACAAAGCGCATTATACAACAGTCGTCAGGAAGCTACCAGTTTTGCTGTATTCCTGCATAGCCGTAATGAATTGCTGGAGAAAATCAGAGAAATGATAAAGCAAGGATATAAGATGGACCAACAGGCATTGATTCCTCATCTGAAGAAAGTCAATGCTTTCATCAGCCAATATCAGAATGGAGATAAAACGAACAGCACCTTGCTGATGAATGTCGAAGAAAAGAACCAGGAGTTCCTTCAACGGCTATCCGAACGGCATCCCAATTTAACACAAGGAGAAAAATATCTAGCCACTTTATTACGGGTAAATCTATCTACCAAAGAAATCTCAATGCTCACAGGAAATGTTCCCAAAACAATCAACATGAATCGATATCGTTTACGTAAATCTCTAAACTTATCTTCGGAGGATGACTTGACAGACTATCTACAAAATATTTAAAGAACCTATATTTTTACAGTTTTTATCAAACAGCATTTTGTAGATATTATCTCTTTATATAGACCACTATATATCAATATATTACATTTATATTTGTAGATTAAAAAAGAGAGTTTTTTTATTCATTGTAGTTCATTTGTAGGGTATAATAATTAGGAGTTTGCACATACAACCTATTACTTAGCGATGTGAAAAACAATTATTAACCTTAAAATTTATTCACATGAGTAAAAAGAATTATTTCAAGGAAAGAATCATGTTATTGATTCTGCTCTTTGCTTTTATGACTCCTTTCGGTGCATTAGCACAGACGATTCAACTAACTGGTCTGGTTACCGATGCTGCCAACGAACCTATTATTGGTGCCAGTGTAGTAGAGAAAGGTACAACCAACGGAGTCATCACAGACTTTGACGGTAACTTTGCATTAAGCGTATCCCCCAAAGCCACTATTATTATTTCTTATGTGGGCTATGCAACACAAGAAGTCCCTGTAAACGGAAAGACCAACATCCGGGTGACTTTGAAAGAAGATACTGAGATGCTGGATGAAGTTGTAGTAGTGGGCTATGGTACCATGAAGAAAAGTGATATGACCGGTGCTATTTCCTCAGTAGATGTAGACGATTTGGTAAAGCGCACCACAACCAACCCTGCAGAAGCATTGCAAGGTAAGATTGCAGGTGTAAACATTATGAAGGCTGGTGGTAATGCCGGTGCAGGTGTGCAGGTTAAAATCCGTGGTGTCAAAACGTTTGGTGACAACCAACCTCTTTATATCATTGATGGTTTTCCCGGTGATATTGAAAATGTGAATCCGCAAGATATTCAGTCAATGGAAGTACTGAAAGATGGTGCAGCCGCTGCCATCTATGGTTCGGTTGCTGCAAATGGTGTCATTATCGTAACTACCAAAAACGGTAAAAAGGGTGACATGAAAATTGATTTCAGCACTTATGTAAGCTTTACAAGCGTAGCCAAAAAGCTGGAACTGCTAAATGCCGAAGAATACAAAAGTGTTCATAAACAAATGTATCAGAACTACATGAACCAGTATCCAGATGATACAGAGGTTACTATGCCCGCATTTGTAAATAAAAACACAGGAATAGATACAGACTGGCAGGATGCCATGCTAAGAGGTGGTGTTTCACAAAACTATATGTTCAGCATCCGTGGCGGTTCTGAAAATGCTCAATATTCACTTTCATATAACCATGCTGACGAAAAAGGTATTTTCTTAGGTAACAATTACCGTCAAGATAATGCACGTTTGAAACTCCACATGAGCAAATATATATTTGATATTGATGCTAACATCGCTTTCAAATTTACGGATAGCAAACAACCCGAATATTCCATTAAAGAAATGTACATGATTTCTCCGCTTGTTCCTATCTATGATGATACAAGAGAGTATGGCTTCGGCTTAAGTGACTTTGACGATCTGCCCAGTAACCGTAATGTTATGGCTGACCAGCATTATGAAAAATCTACCGACAAAAAATATCATACCACAGCCAATGTTGCCTTGACCATGAACTTCACCCCATGGCTGAATTTCAAGACAAGCTATGCATACAGAGGTGAGCACCAACGTCAGACTTATCATACTCCGGCCTATGTTGCCGACCCAAAAGCCAAACGTGACTATCCTTATCATAGCGAAACCACAGGATACTGGGAGGAACATGTATGGGAAAATGTATTAAGTTTTAATAAGACATTTGGAAAACACAACGTCAATGCAATGGCAGGTACTTCCATGACTGCCCGCAAATATACATGGAATTCTGTTGGGGTAGAAGGTAAAACCACTGTTTATAAAGTAGAAGACGGAAAATTGATAACCAGTGAAATTCCGGGCGGATTTCTTGATCCATCTTTCTCAACTGTAGGTGCAGGAGCAGGTGGCACATTTGATGGTAGCGGAACAAAATGGAAATATAACCGCGCCTCTTTCTTCGGCCGACTGAACTATAATTATAATGACCGCTACCTGGTACAGGCAACTGTACGTTATGACGGTTCATCCAAGTTTGGTAAAGACAACCGTTGGGGTTGCTTCCCATCAGTGGCATTAGGCTGGAGAATCAGTCAGGAAGAATTCTTCCCGAAAGACATTGCATTGAATAATTTGAAGTTCCGTGTCAGTTGGGGACGTTTAGGTAATGAAAATGCTTTGGGATATTATGACTTCCTTGCGCTGATTAGTACATACAATGAAATGTATCAAGGATACGTGAAAGGCAACGGTGATAACGCATGGGCAGGAAGCATCGCTCGCGGATTGGAAAACCGTTCTTTGAAATGGGAAACAACGGATACCAAAAATATTGGTTTCGATTTCGGCTTCTTTAACAGCAAATTAACCGGTACATTAAACTACTACTATAACCAAACAGAAGATCTGTTGATAACAAAAGTTCTACCTCCTTCAGCAGGTATGACTAACCCCACCCTGAATGTCGGAAAGATACGCAATACCGGTTTCGAACTTGAATTAAACTGGGGAGATGCTATAAAAGACTTTGATTACAATATCGGTTTCAATATGAGCACCACCAAAAATAAAGTGGTTGAATTGTCAGATGCAGACCAAGTTCTTCAGGGTGAAGGATTGAAATATGGAACGGAGCATTTCCCGACAGAAACCAGAGTGGGCAAACCTATCGGTGCATTCTATCTTTATAGAACAGACGGTATCTTCCAAAGTATGGATGAAGTAAATGCCCATGTAAACAAGGATGGACAATTATTACAGCCTAATGCCCAACCGGGTGATATCCGTTTTAAAGATTTAGATGGTAATGGAAGCATAGACGCCGGTGACAAAGAATACTGTGGCTCAGGTATCCCGACATTGGAAGCGAACTTAAACTTGTCATTCGGCTATAAAGGATTTGATCTTTCAATCGTACTTGGCAGCGCATGGAACTTCAAATTGTATAACGGAAACAAATATTTCTATGAAGGAATGAATTCTAAATCAAATATGCTGAAGTCTACATTGAATGCATGGACTCCTGACAATAGAAATACGGATGTTCCCCGCGCGGTATATCAAGATCCGAACGGCAACATGAAAGAATCAGACAGATTCCTTGAAAACGGTGATTTTGTCCGTCTGCGTCAGGCACAGTTAGGTTATACTTTACCCAAATCACTCATGCAGAAATTCTATATTGAGAAACTGCGTTTCTATGTAAGTGGTGAAAACTTGTTCACTATCACAGGCTATGATGGTATAGATCCTGAATTCTCTCGTGCCAGTGTGTTGAATACCGGTGTTGATAAATTGATTTATCCGTTTACCCGTTCATTCACCGTTGGAGCTCAACTTACATTCTAATCCTTTAAAGTAATAAGAAAATGAAGAAACTATTATACATAGCAAGTATCTGCATTGCAAGTTTATTTAGCGCTTGTGACGATTATCTCACGGTAGAATCTCCTGACCAGTTGACATCAAGCAGTTTTTGGCGTAACCAGTCTGATGCTGAAGCCGGACTTGCCGCCGCATACTCCCAACTTTACCTGATGACTTATTCGGGTGACATGTGGTCTTTCCCGGAAATCAAATGGCCGGTAGAAGCCTATCGTGAAGATATTATCCAATTAGGAAGCGATGCTCTGAATTACCCGAACTGGGTGGAATTAGGCAACTATACCTACACCAATGGTAACTCTCAGTTCAGTTATTACTGGCAATGCTACTATAAAGGCATCAGTTTTGCTAATCAGGTAATTGAAAAAACCGCAGAAATACCCGATGAGAATATAGATGCAGCAACACGCGAACAATTGGTCAATGAAGGCTACTTTATCCGCGCTTATTACCACATGCAACTTTTATTGAACTGGAAAGAAATCATAGTTCGTGATAAATATATCACTGACCCGGCTGAATTAAGCAAGCCCCTTTCTTCCCGTGAGGATGCATGGAATTTCATCATTGAAGACTTGAAACGTGCAACCAGTCTGCCTGCAACACGTGACGCTGATAATGTAGGCCGTGCCACAAGCGGTTCTGCTTATGCATATCTTGGTTTCGCCTATCTGACACGCGCCTATGAAGAGGCAACCAACAAAGACTCTTATCTGGCCAGTGCTATAGAAGCATTCAACCAAGTAAAAGGATATGAACTGGTTAATAATTTCAGCACTATGTTCAGCGGGGATAATAAGAACAGTAAAGAATCGATTTTTGAAATTCAATTCTCTATGAGTTCTGCAAACGGAGCTACTTATCGTACTCAGTTCCATCGATGGATCGGTGTTTCCGAACTTGGGGGATGGGATGAGATTCTTCCCAGTCAAACATTGATTAGTGAATTCAAAAAAGAAGGGGAAACGGCTACTACAGGACGTTATGACTCGCGTATGTATGCAACATTATTTTTTAATTGTGACTATTATAACGATGGTAACGGACGTGTCTATGGCTACGACTATAATGACTGGTTCGACAACAAAGAACGCGTAGCCTTCCGTAAATTCATGCCCTCGACCTATGAAGGTTTAAACCAAAACTATTCTGCAATCAATGTTCCTTTGATGCGTTATGCCAACGTACTGTTAATGAAAGCCGAAGCATTGAATGAACAGGGACATCCCGAACAAGCTATTCCTTTAATCAATGAAGTATCCTTCATTTTCTACGGTAGAAATGGAATTATTACACATTGCATCCCATTCATAAAGTTTATAGGCTTCGATCAAACGGATAAGTTTTCCGGGATAACTTGGATCTGTCGCATATCCTGCATTCTTCAGTTCCTGAGCCGCAACGCGATAATCTGTTTCATTCACAACTTTTCGGTAATTGTTTTTTCGCCACTCGGTACTCGTGAAAAATTTTGCATGGTCTACTACGCTATCATTCCATGAGGCATATTTTCGAAAAGCAGCATTGACTGTGATATAGTCACCATTAAGATATTCCTGTGTAGGTACAGTTACTATTGCTCCATGCCAGTCCTCTGAATCTTTAATGCCAAAAAGATTATTGTTGGGAGCCTTAGCAAGTTGAGAGCTTCCCCAACCACTTTCTAGAATAGCTTGCGCTGCCGTGATAGATGGAAGGATTCCTTCCTTGGCTCCATCCATGGCTCCTTGCTTAATGGCACTAAGAAAATGACTTTGATTCTGATTAATTTCGCTAGGATCATCTGCCTCTTGATAAGAGCTTGTGGTCACAGAACTATTGGTTAAGACAGCCATTTTTGAAGAATCCGCCAGACTTGCTTGCTTCTCCTCTAATATCTTTTCACTTTGTAGATTCATTTGACTTGTCGAATCATCGTATACGCCTACTTCAGAATAACTTGCCGCATGATTATCAGTACTTTCTTTCAAAGTTGAAGATGTGTCAGTTGGTGGCAACATTTCATCTGCTTTCGCCGAATGACCAGACATTCCTAAAAATAAGATTGTCAGCACGACACCGCACAGTCCATAAGCTTTACTTTTCTTAAATCCAAAATGAAATCCTAATTGCATCTTAATTTCCTTCTCTACTTACAATTTCTGCTAATTCATTTTAAAACGATGAAACTATCAGTATCATAACGTCATAATATGAACCATCACCAATTTATTCGCAAAAAAAGCTAGAAACTTATCAAAAGTTCCTAGCTTTTTTTAGTAGTATTGAAATATTAATCGACATCAACGAAACCAAAACGTGATAGAGGATACAATCTGAAAGAGATAACACCTTTAATTTGGTCCTTTTCAATGAGACCAAACTTACGACTATCATCTGTATTACGACGGTTATCGTTCAGTACAAGATATTGACCCTTTTCAATCTTAGTTTGTTTATTATCTGTCAATGTTGCAATGGAAAAATCATCAGTGAAGAAATTCCCAGGTGAAACTGTCGCTAAATAAGCTGATTTACCCTTACTAATATAGGCTTCGTCAACTGACTTATCATTGACATAAAGGAAATCATCCATAGCTGTCACGCTCTTACCCTCATCAGCAATAACACGCCCAATGTATTCTTTACCATTAACTGTATAAAGAATAAAATCTTTTTTCTGAGGCTCAACATTTTTATTGAAAGTAACATAGTCACCAGCATGAATATAGTCATTAGCCTGACCTTCAGTCACACGGTGTGTTGAGAAGACAAAAGCTCTCAACAACAAAATCACTACAATGGCAAGAACTGCTATGATAATATTTCGAATTAAATCTCTCTTAACCATACTTACTCCTTATGGGTTCTAATAAAATCATAACATAAATAGAGAAATAAAAAAAGAGGGAGTGAGCAAGCTCAATGTATCTCTCCCTCTCTTAAAACCAATGATTAAAACGTTTCACAGCTTAATAGTCCTCAAAAAATGTTTGCATATTGACATCATCTGGAACTAAAGCAAGGTATTTTTCAGCCGTTGCACGCGCCTGATCCCTGTAACCAAATTCACGCAAAATATATGCATAATCATGGAGGAATTCAGGATTTTCAGATAAATCTTTAGCCAAATCTTGATAGATTTGAAAAGCTTCTTCTTCATCATCAAGTGCTTGGTAGGCCTTGGCAATGTTCCAACGAGCCAAAACAGAATCAACTTCATAATCGGCTAAAGCCACTAGATCCTCGTAACGTTCTTCTTCCAAATAGAGCGTACTTAAACGTAAGATAATCTCATCTTGGTCCTCAGCGAGTGGTAAGGCTTGCTTCAGATAAGATTCAGCAGATTGAGTGTCATGCAACTCGTAGGATAACTGTGATGCTAACAAAAGTAATTGAACATCAAAAGCATTTTTTGAAATCCCTTGTTGTGCCATACGTAATGCTTCTTCAGTTTTATGTTCTGCATGTAAGGACAAGGCGTAAAAATACTCATAACCCTCGAAGTCAGCAGACATGGTTTCTATCTGCTTAAAGTAAAAATTAGCTTTTTGATACTCTTCTTGATCATAGAGCAAAGTGGCTAACTCAAAAGCAACGGTATCATCATACTCAATTTCAATAGCTTTTTCCAAAAATTCACGAGCAGCTTCAAACTTTCCAAGACTGGCATAAGCCTTACCAATGCGTTCATAAGTAGAAACGCCAGTCATCGCAAGAAGGTCACGATTATCTAATTTAGCATAGTAATGAATTGCTTGTTCAAAATTTCCAAGTTCAAACTCCATCTCAGCCAAACCAAAAATAATCAATGAGTCATCTGATAATTGACTTGCCTCCAACAACTTATCACGTGCCACATCAGTTAAGCCCTCCATTTGGTAGAGGTCAGCCTTTACAATTAAAGCAGACAAATAGTCGTCAGAGTCTTCAGGTATGACATCCAAATAGAGAAAAGCCTCTTCAATATCACCATCTTCGGCAGCAATTTGTGCTAGATTGACATTAACCTCTGGAAAATCAAAGCGAACTTTTTCATAAATTTCCTGTGCCTGTGGTAAGAAACCAATAGACTCTAGATATTGGCCCAACTCAACAAGAACCTCTTCTGGGTCTTCTCGTAAAGCTTTTTTAAAATATTTGTCTGCGTGGTCTAAATCTTGGTTTCCAATAGAGGCAACCATTTTTTCACTATTTAACATCGTCTTTTTGTCCTTCATTTTCTAAATCATCTTGATAAAGATTACTTACAGAACGGTACCAATCAAAAATCTCTCTAACAACAACCTTGACAGAGGCATAAATTGGAATCCCTAATAAGACGCCCCAAACACCGTAAAGAGAACCT
>OGKJ01000473.1_pt1 | contig 12199 bp, 9 predicted proteins | sample 1572461 | NCBI WGS metagenome assembly OGKJ01 (sample SAMEA2582080, study PRJEB24529) | metagenome | biome: Human gut stool | place: China | collected 2011 | reverse complement strand
AAACAAGAAAAACGCTTCTGGAGTGCTGACCAAAAGCGTTTTGTCTACAGTCTGACCATGGCGTGTGCCATGGCTTTTCTTTTATATCACATTATCTGACATATTAAATATATCAAGAAAAGATAAAAGGAGGAAAATATATGAGATTTACTATGAGTCAGCTGCAAGGTATGAATCGTTGTTTATTCCGTAGACAGCATAGACTTGCAACAATAAAAGAGCCTAATACAAATATTATACGCAGAGAAGTAATCAAAAAGTGCATCTATGGATACCAGAATAGAGAAATGAATTGGCAGCAGGTAGTAGACACTGTATTTGCAGAAGCATATACAGATGATGATAAGTTAGCCGGGAAAACACGCGAAATTTTGTGTGATGATCTCGCAAATAAGTACATCAAAAGATATGTTTCCAGTGACAATCGAGTACCTCAGATGACACCGGAATCTACTATGAATATTTTTGGATTGGAAGTAACAGTAGATCCCGATATGTTTTTTTATAATGGTAGAACTCTTGAAATTGTAAAATTTTTTCTTAAAAAGCCGGACATTACCATTAATGGAAGAAAATTGGACGGGTCCGCAAGCGGATGCTTATCATTGTATGCTATGTTGTATTATGGTAAGCAATTATTGGCTTACATTGATCCTAATAGAAAAAATTTGGTTGAGGTTAAAGCATCTTTCTACTTTCTGAAAAAAAGTAATGATAATTTCGAAAAAGGCATTTTTGATCTCGATTTCTTTGATAAGAATGGAAAAAATGTCGTGAGTATCAGTGATTCGGAAAAATTTCCGACAAATATTGATCAGCACTATTTTACTTTGTACAAGGATTTTGAGGCAGGAAGTCAGATTATATGCAACCCGGAGACTTGCAGAAATTGCCAAATGAAGGCAATTTGCAAATATGAAAAAAGTCCGGATGCCATTATTGAGACAAAAGCAAAAGTTCCGGCAAATGTCATGAACCTCACAAAAAGTCAAAAAGAAGCTATTTCTTTTGAAAGTGGGGTAGCCCGTATTAATGCTGTAGCGGGAGCCGGAAAAACTATGGTCCTTGGAATGAGAGTAGCAGAACTTCTTAGAAAAGGATATAAGCCGGAAGAAATTTGCGTACTGTCATTTACGAATGCTGCTGCAGAAGAAATGACTACAAGAATTAATGATTATGTGAATTCTTTGATGCCAAATTCAAGTCTGGATATGAGTAAGTTGATTTCCACAACTTTTAATGGTCTTGGAAATGACATTATTTCAAAATGCTACGGATATCTTGGATTCAATAGTACACCGATGCTGATTGAGGAAGGAGAAAGAATGAGATTAATTGAGGAATTGGTTTCCTCAGAAGAAATTCCAGGACTCAATTACAGGGCTTTAAAGAGTAACGAAGCTTACCTAAAAGGCGGGCTGGTTATAGCAAAGAAGATTTTTGATATCTTTAAAAATAACCGCATACAAGGAATTACAGACGAGATAACAGAATTTGTATTAAATAAACTGGATGTGGATAAAAAGAATATTACCAGACAGACACTTGAGATGTTGTTTGTGTTATATCAGAAGTATAACGCTAAACTCATTGAAGAAAATTATCTGGAGTATGCTGATCAGGAATGGATGATGCTTGATTTGTATTATATCATACCTGATTATTTCCGGAATACTGGTATCAAACATGTTATTGTGGATGAATTTCAGGACTCCAATTTGCGTCAGTTAAATGTTATCAAATGTATTTGTCAGAGCCAGGTAATCACAAGCCTTATGGTTGTTGGAGACGATGCGCAGGCCATCTATGGATTCCGTGATACATCACCCGAAAACATTATTAACTTCTTTCAACTGATGGGTATACAAGGAAAAGATTTTAATCTGCTGGAAAATTTCCGGTCTGCCCCGGGAGTGATTAATTTCGCAAACAAGATTCTTAGAAATAATAAGATCAAGATGGATAAAAAGTTGATTGCAACCAGACCGGATAATGGCTATATTCCTACAGTACAAGGATATTTTGATACAAGTACAGAATATGCAGATATTGCAAACGCAATCGAAAAAGACATTGCAAACGGGAAAAATCCTCGAGACATTGCTTTTATTGCAATGTCGAAATATGAACTTCTCAAAATGCAGCAGCTTTTAAAGGAAAAGAAGATTCCATGCATTCTTCTGATCCCGGAGATTACCTCTGAAAATAGCAAAGTTCAAGCTTGTGTATCCTTAATGAATTATTTAACACATCCTGATGAGAATGCAGATGTAGACATTGCTACTTATTTGAATGCACTTTGTAGAGGAAAGTTTTTTGAACTGACAGATATTCAGCAAAATGAGTATCTGAACCAGTACCACGAATATGTAAAAAACTTTTCTCAATTTAGTGATGAGGACAAGAAAAATGCTTTCTGGCAGATGGCAGATCTATTGAAAATTGAGCCAGATGAAGTTTATGAGCATTTTCTTGAAGTCGTGGATCATAATAAAACATGGGGAAAAATTTGTCATTACTTTTATAACTTTAAAGTTTACGGAAGTGAAGATAGTTTTTCAAAAAAACTTCCATATCCTGGAGTTGCCCTTACTACGGCACATTCTTCCAAAGGCTTAGAGTGGGATATCGTTTATAATTCCATTACTAAATACGACAATAAGCTGATTCGTTATGATAGCAGATTGACCGAATTGGAAGAGAGAAGAAGACTTTTATTTGTTTCTGCTACAAGAGCAAGAGAAGAACTTCATGTTAGTGGTCTGTATTATTCCTTTGGAACAATAAAAGAAAAAAATTTCAATATCTTTTTGAAAGAATGTTACGAGAATGTTGGAAAAGATATTGAAGCAGAATTTGATGCTTTAACAACTGCAGCATAAAAAAGAGAAGATGGGAATTCCCATCTTTTCTTTTATACTTTCTGTCATATTAATACAAAAGTAGAAAGAAAGGAGAAATATATGTCAAATATATGGAATTATTTTGGCCAGGGAGGTAGACATTACTGGTGTAATAAAACAAATACGTTAGATTTTTATAATGCAGTTATGCAGGGAAAAAAATTTCTGATATTTGATTTAGAGACAACTGGACTTAAGAAAAATGCAGATGTTATTGTTGAATTCTCTGCAATAGTTATGGAAAAAATAGGAAAATATTATCAAATGACTGATACTATTGAGCAGTACATTAAGCCGCCCTTTCAAATGACGGATGAGGTTATTGCCGTCCACGGTATTACGAATGAGTTTTTGGAGGACAAAATGATGGAAGAAGAGGCTTGGCCTATTATCCATAATTTCTTTGAAAAACATAAAGATGCCATAATCAGTGGATACAATGTGAATTTTGATATAAAATTTATGACCGCCTATGCCAGCAGGATGAAAGAAATATTTGAGCCTACTGACGTCATTGATATATTTGGAATCGTGAAGGAAAATATATTTCCTGATGAACATGATGGATGTAGAAAGTTAAGTCATATTCTGGAAATTCTATATCCCGGAAAAACATATCAGTTTCATAACGCATCCGATGATATTTTAGCAACATGGGATATTGGAACTGGTGTTTTGAAAAAATTTATTGAATCAAATCCGGTGGTTGAAGATTCTAAATATAAAGCTCAAATAGCATCTTATCAGTATTGGAAGGCCGGTAAAACACAGCGATTATACGTGACTATTCGTTTTTCGGAAACATTCTATGAAATATACTATGACATTTATTCTTCTTGCTGGGTTTGCGAAGACTCGAAGAATAATGAATTTAATGTATTTCAATGGATTAATATGGATGACATCGAAGACAAGCTTACTAAAATTGCTGCAACAAAAGGTAAAGAAAAATTCAGATTGTTAAGAGATAAAGGAACCTGGAAAAACTGGCAAAATATAGCTTAATCAAAGAGCCACATGCTTTTGCATGTGGTTTTTTCTGTGCAGAAAAATAAAAATCTTTTTGAATCTATCATATTAAAAATAAAATCTACACCATTTCAAACATTTTTGCGATTCCAACGTTATTCAAAATATTCAGTCATATTAATATTGCCACCACGGCAGAAAGGAAATTACTATATGGCAAACCTTGGATTCACTTCAACAGAAAATCAATATATTTCAGATTTTTATGGACAAAAAGCTGCCGGTTTTCTCAAAATCTGGGGTGGAAAAAACAAAACAGGAGTATTTCCTTACGGAAAGACATTTTGTAATGAACATGCAAAAGATATCTTAAAAATCGATAAATTACCTTCAAGTAATCTTTTTATGTCGGTATCTACTTTTTATGGAAAAAAGAAAGCTACCATTGACAACATTAGATCAGTACAATGTATTCCTATCGATATTGATTATAAATTCAAGGACAAGCGAGGTGATCTATTGGATCCTCTTGTCGTATGGGATATGCTGCAAAAAGATATTATTAATAAAAGGATTTTCTTCCCTATGCCTACATATATTGAATATGGACATAGACTTCGCCTTATTTATCTCTTAAATGAAGGTGGAGTTATTTTGCCTAGAGTCGATAAAAACAGACGAAAAAAAATCCTTAATCTGCTTCGTCGCATACAGGAAGAATTAATAAATACCATAAATGCATTAAATCCGTTGTATCATGCAGAATATAATTCATATACTTCATTTGTGCGGGTCCCTACCAGTTTGAATACAATTTGGGAAAAAAGGTTTGATCCTAATAATTTTGGTGGGAAACCTACTTTTCATGTAAATGAAGAATATTATGTCCAAATTAGAAAAATTGCAAACGGCAGAAGATGGGATTTTCATGATTTAGCAGATGAAGTTTTACCTAAATTACCGGAATGGTATCGTGGCAAAAAAATAAAAAAGAATGGTCCGGGCATACATATTAGTACGAACAATAGAAATATAGAATCAATGCTTACTTCAAGAATGCATTTTTTAGAAATTTTACAAGATAATGGATATGATATTGGATTTCGTGAAGTTATGTGTTTTATGTACTGGAATTTTGCTTTACAATCGGGATACTCAGAGACAGAGGCTCAATTAGCTGCATTAGAGTTTAATCGCGGATTTAAACATCCTATGAAAGAAAAAGAGGTCATTAGTTTAAGCCGACCTAGAAAATTATACTATTATCGAATGAATACTATTTTATCAAAATTATGTGTATCCGAAGATTTGGCTACTGCATGTGGCTATGATACAGAATTTCAGAAAGATTATCAAAAGTTATATATGCGAAAGTATCGTATGTATAAAAAGAAAAAGGCCGGCATCAGTCGGAAACAGAAGAGTATCAAGAAATTATCAGAATCCGCAAATAAACTTCGTAATAAGGGAATAAAATTAGCTGACATTGCTAGAAAATTGTCGGTTTCTTTGAGTACTGTAAAAAGATACATTGCGGCGGCAGATCCGATTTAAATAATAGAATTTGTCTCATATTTTTTACAATTGCCTGGGGGACCGGGCTTTTTGTCGTGGAATAATATATTTTTATTTTCATCATAAACAAAAAAATGATTCCTCTGACATTAATCACAAGGATAATATTCCCATTTTTGACCCGCAAAGCGGCTCAAAAATTCGTTAGGTTATATGTAATGGGATTAAGGGATAATAGGTGGCGGATGCCAGCTATTTCCCTTATCCCACTTTTTATGAATGTATTCATCAGTCCTAAAATATTTCTTCCTTCTTTTTCTGCCATATTATGACTGTAAATATTTAGATAAAAGGAGGATTAAACATGTATTTTTTATTGGATGATTATACATCTCATGGAACTGATATTGATTCGTTTAAAAAAGAAGCAGAACTGTTTGATAAACATACAAGTATCATTCCGGTGTATACTTGTGATATGCATATACTGGATTATTTCAAAATAAGCCCTACAAAGGTATTATTTCATGATATCAAGGATGATCAGTTAACTTATACGGAAGATGGAAAATATATTGTTACTGATATGATGGCCATTAGAACGGATAGTTTATCAGAAGAACAAATGTCTTTAATAAAAGAGCTTCGGTATAAATCGAAGACTTTATTTGAGTTTTCTTCATCTGTCGTAAAGAGATTCTTTGTCGGAGAAACAATTCTAAAAACATTATCTTCTAAAACCAATGGTGTAGGTGGTCAGTTTATTAAAAATGTCGGTTCAGTAAGAAATTATGCATTGCTGAGTGCTATTCAAAATGAAACAGAGTCAATGAATCTGTTATATCGTTCAGATGGCCGCTTAAATAAGGCCATGGCGGTATTTTCGAAGAAAACAGTATTCTGTGCGAGGATGGCAGTAGCAGAGGCTATAGAAGCACTGTTCCCGAAGACAGCAAATATTTATTGGAAGATTTCTCAACAGTGTACAGAAGTATATGTTGAATTACAGAACCTAGTTTGTGGTGAATTTTATAAGGGATATTTATTCCGAATATCTGATACAGGATTCTGTGCAGATACTTTATTTACTACTCTTCGAAAATATGATTGTCAGCCTAATGATTATTATACGCTGGGGGAGATTTCGCTTGCATCTGATACTTATGATAAAAACGGAAAACTTACGTATTCTGGCATTGTAAATGAAAAAGGAGCGATCCGAATCGAAGAGTTAAAAAAACGTATTCTCACTTCGGATGCATACAATCTTCAGCTGATCGAAAAACAGAGAAAGTATTTCAAGGAGTGTAAACTTACTACAAAGGAATTGTCTAATAAAATTGGATTAACCTCTGTCATGGGAGTAAAAACAAAGATAGTTGTCATGAAGGATATTAATGATAAGGGTATTTCGGATCCTATTGATTTTTACGATTATCTTGTTAGTTTACCTAAAATGCCGATCCTTAGTGAATACCAAAGAACAACGTACCGCGATTTCCTTAAAAGCATTGCAGCAAGGGCCGCAGGATGAATATAACAGTTGTGCCAAAATGTCCTGTATGTGGTAGCCAGAAAACAGGTTATTACATTATCGGATATGACAATGGAGCTTTGAAAGAAAAATATTTCCACAGAGGGGAAAGAATTCGATTCACACCTTTTCCTTCTGTGAATAACTGTTATTGTTGTGATTGCGGTATGAAATGGAAAGGAACATTAAAAAAGAAACACTTGTCTAAGGAGGAATTTTCATCTTATCTTCGAGACCGAGGGTTTCGCAATGATCGTGATAAAATATTAAACGAACGAAAAATAAAAAAGGATCTCTCTGAAGAAAAGAAATATCGGAAACAAAAACGAATAAAAGTTATTCAAATATTCGCATTAGTTATATTCGGGGTAGATTTGAAAAAACATAAATCCGGGAGGAAATAACCGTCCGGATTTTTTTACATAAAAAATCTGACATATTAATGATAACCCAAAAACAAGTTTTTACGTAATATACTTATTATTATATTTTTAAAGGGAGGATATTGTATGAGCAACGATTTTATTAATGAATTGGATGCAACCGAGAATGAGGAAAAACATGAATATAATACTCTTGATTTGTTAGAAGATATTTTTGCTAATATGGATGATTCAGGAAATATAAAATCCGTCGAATCTACTAATAAAAAATGGTTAAACCAAATCTTGAATAATACAACTGAAGATTCAGTAAATGAAAGTCCTGTTGAATCTTCTAAATCTGAGGAAAAGTCAAAATTTACAAGTGCAAATAACAGTAAGGAAGAAGAATTATTTAATGATTCGGTAAATGAAAAAATCCCTGAAAAAGCACAGGACCATGCTAATGAGGAAAATGTAAAAAATAATAAAGAAGCAGAAGTCAAAAAGAACGTAGATATTGATTTAGAAGCGAAAAATAATGAAGAAGAAAAAGAAATTGAAAATAAAAAATATAAAAAGAATCTCGAATACGATACTCAAAAAGTGAATCAAATATCATTACTAAAAAGAATAGGTCAAGGCATTATGAAAGCCGTAAAAAAAGTTGTTTATGTGGCTGTAGCCCCTATCCGATGGACAGGTGATAAAATCACTGAAATAATGATGCCAAGAAAGCCGCGCTAAGCTTTATAACGAAGCTATTGATAGAGCAAAGGCTGAAATGGATAAGAAACGTGAAGATGCCACAAAAGAAAATGGATATACAATTGCAAAAAAAATAGAAATTCTTAATGATGAAAAGAAGAATGATAGGGAAAAATTACTTGCTTTATCTAAATTATGTTATGACACCAATCGTACTATTTATGTAAAAACTCAGGAAGGAGCTTTTAAATTCGAAAGAAATGGTGACTCAGTATTAATTTCACATGCTAATCCTATGAAGCGAACATTGGAAAGTAAAGCAACATATACATTCCGTGCAATTGGCGGTGTTACCTTTGATGTATTGGGTGGAATTAAAAACAAAGAAATAGACATTCGTGATGCTGAAGAACAAATTCGAATGGATAAAGGATTTGATCCTCATACCAGAGAATTGGAAAAAAATGTAATTTTGGAATCTGACATAATCACAGATGTTGAAAAAGATCCAAATCAAACAGAATTACAGAATGAAGATAAAATTAATGAGGCTATTCTTTCTGGTGATCAAAAAACCGTTGTAAAGGAAGTCTTAAATTCACTCGATAATTCAAATGAAAAAGGTGAATCCATTTCTGAAATTCATATGGTAGAAATGGATGGGGTTATGGTAGATGAGCGAGATGTAGAAGAAATCAGAGCGTTAGAGGATCCAGAATTGATTCATAATGTACTTGATTCTATCCAGAATGGCTCTTATGAAGATAAAGTATCTATGATTGAAAACAGTGGCTGTGGATCTTATACTTTGTTAAACAGTCAGGACACTTCTTCGAGAGAAGCTGTTGCAAAATGCGCAATTGGATTGCATCATGAGGAATTTCTTGATCAGCTAGTAAAAGATCCTGATAGCACTGTCCGCTGTAAAGTGGCTGAAGTTGGTCGGCCTCAGGATTTAGAAATTTTAAAAGATGATACATCTCCTGAAGTGAATAAAATTGCAAATGAAATTCTTGTAAACAGCCAAACATTAGCACAATCTGAGTTTATTCCTCCAGCTCCTGAACCAGATCAAGAATATTTGGATAGTCAAGTTCCTGATTCGCCAGAAGTGCCTCCTGTTTCCTTTATGCCAGAAGAACATTCATCAGAAGCTATGGAAAACATTACAGTAGAACCTGTAATAGAAGAGGAAGAAATTCAGATAGAAGTACCCCCGGTAAAAAATAAAATATTAACAAATAATGGACTGGAAACGATAGTTGAAGAAACTGAAGTAGTCTATAGGGATACAGAAGAACCGATAAAATCTCCATTCATGGAAAAACTTGAAAAAATGACTGGCGCTGCGAGAGGCGAAAATAGTCAAAAGGAAAGAGTATTCACTGAATCAAAAGAAGAAATTAGATAATCAAAAAGACGGAGCATAATGCTCCGCCTTTTTATTCTAAAGCTTTTTTATTTTTAACCTTGAGTTTAATAACATCATCAACATGATAGATAACTTCGACCTCAATTGTTTTAACTTTGAATTTCAGATTTTTTAGACAAATTTTTTGCCCGTTAATCATTTGTTTTTCTGCTTCTTCAGATAATCTCTCTAAAATTTTTTCAAAATCATCTGTACTGACGTGATTTTTACATGCTCTTTCCCCAGGCTGACGAGCTTCTGGATAATATTTAGGACATGAATAAAATAATGAACGGTGTCCTTGCTTTAGCCCCATAACAGGATAATCTTTTTCGTGATTTCCACAGACTACTTCAATTTGCTTCCAAAGATTTTTTACCATAAAAATCCTCCTTAAGTATTTCTTTCTATTATTATGACAGATTCCATTTTAAAAGCGAGTGCTGAAATGAGAAGAGGTTTTTCTGACATACTAATTGTGATCATAAGAAAATTGGAGGATGAAAAATGAATTGGAAAAAAACTATGGAAGGAAACACAGTAGAAGAGTATGTTTCTAATAAAACAGGCATGTCTTTAGCTCAGTTAACTTATATTGCTCCACAATATAACATATATCGTCTTCATGAAGTCAGAGATGCTTTATTTCAGGCAAAACAGTTTGGCATTCCTGTACAGTTGATTTCTGATTATGATGACGATGGAATACAATCAACACTTATTATGACTTACATATTTGCTGCATTAGGACTTAAATATCATTTGATTATTCCTAAAAGATTTTCAGAAGGATATGGTCTATCTATGAAAATTATAGAAAGAATTCCAGACGGCTGTTTATTGATAACCATTGACAATGGAATTAAAGCAGTAGACCCTATTGCAGAAGCAAAACGGCGAAATATGAAAGTTATAATTTTGGATCATCATGAAGCCGGAAAACAGCTTCCTGACGCAGATATCATTGTTGATCCCAAAGCAGTTGGAAACGATGATTATAAAGAGTACTGTGGGGCTGGAATCGCTTATAAATTGGCGGAACTTATCTTTGGGAGAAATCATCCAATTATGATCAAACTTGCCTGTTTTGCAGCAATCGGAACAATCGGAGACAATGTACCCCTTACCGGCGATAATCGTAAAATTGTAATTGATGGACTTAATTGCATGAAAGCACAAAAAAGTACTCCCGGATTAAATATGCTTCTGGAGGCGCAAAGATTTTCTGAAGGGAGCACGGCTACTGATATAGCATTCAACATTGTTCCGGTTTTAAATGCATGTGGGCGTTTAAAAGATGATGGCGCAAAATTGGGAGTTATTGCTTTAGCTGAAGTCGGAGACGATAAACAGAATCAGGTTAATGAGTTACTTGATTTGAATGAAACTCGAAAAAAACTTGTGGAGGAAGCATTAAACAGAATAGATCTTGATGTAATGGCTTATTCAAAAGAAAGATCTATTTTTGTTATTGATAATCAAATTCCACTAGGAATTGTCGGTATTGTTGCAGGGAAAATATCAGAATATACGGGGAAGCCGGCTTTTGTTTTAACAAAAGATACTCAATCTGGTTTTTATAAGGGGAGTGCCCGAAGTAAAAGTGATGATTATGGATTGGCAGAATTATTGAATCTTCATGGAGATTTACTTGTTGGTTTTGGAGGACATAAAAAAGCTGCAGGTCTAACTATAAAAGAAGAAAACATTAGTGTATTAAAATCGAGGCTTGAAATGAATCTCCCAGATGTTATTTTTGATGATTCTATTCCGTATGATATCGAAGTCACAGAAGCCGCATTTCCTTTTGTTGCGAGTCAAATTTTAGCACTAGAACCTTTTGGAGAAGGCAACCCCACTCCAATAATTCGGATAAAAATGACTGTTACTGAGGTTAAGTTTCTTGGAAAAAATAAGGATACATTAAAATTTTGTGGAAATGGATATGAAGCCATTATGTTTCATGCTACAGATAAAATCAGTGAATTACCACAAAATGTTACTAAGATTGATTTAATTGGAAAAGTTGGTGTAAATGTATTCAAAAACAAGAGAACAACTCAAATAAATGTTGTTGATTTTGAAATCATGAACTAACAAAACTTTTGTAAAGATTTTCTGTCATATTAATGACGTAAACAAAATAGAAAGATGGAGGACATGGTTCCTCAGAAAGAAAGAGGTAGAATAAATGAATACAATTACTTTATCTGAAGTTAGATTTGTAAAAGAGCTTGAGCTGAAGAGATCTAAAAATAATACTGCTATTTTGAATTTCTCTGTAGCAGATAATATGATTGTGAATGGAGAAGAGAAAACTATCTATCTTCAGTGTTCCTCATTTGGTAAACAGGCAGAGTACCTTGCTCAGTATGGCATGAAGGGTGGTCGAGTAACCATTGTTGGTTCGCTGCAGCCCAATAATTATACTAATAAGGATGGACAGAGAGTTGATAGTATGCAGGTTCATGTAGACCGTGTTGAGCTTATTGATTTTAAGCCCAAGGAAGACAATCAGACACCTTCTCAGCAGATGCAGCCCCAGATGAACATGAATCAGGGTATGCCTCAGATGCAGCAGATGGGACAGCAGCCTATGAATCAGATGGGAGCCGGAATGCCTCAGATGCAGCCTCAGATGCAGCCCCAGATGCAGCCTCAGATGAATATGAATCAGGGAATGTCTCAGATGGGACAGCAGCCCATGAACCAGAGTATGAACCAGCCCATGAATCAGGGTATGACCGCAGGAATGCCTCAGATGCCGGAGTTGAGCGCAAATAATGTCCTAAATTTG
>OGKJ01000468.1_pt1 | contig 12306 bp, 10 predicted proteins | sample 1572461 | NCBI WGS metagenome assembly OGKJ01 (sample SAMEA2582080, study PRJEB24529) | metagenome | biome: Human gut stool | place: China | collected 2011 | reverse complement strand
AGATTCTGTCTATCAACACCATAAAATGGTTGAGGTAGCATCATATAAAGATAGTATAGCAAGACAACTTATTGATGAATCAAATAGGATAAAAATGCAGATAAACAGTAAGAAAAGTAAATGAAAACGTTATTTTTGTATTATTATGCAAAGTGTAATCACGTATAACATAGTTTAATGTAATTTAAATATCCGTCTAAAATTATGTTGTTTCAAAAAGTATTTATACCTTTGCACTCGGAATACAAAATGAGACAAATAATTGCAGTTTGCTTTCATTTTTGTGCAATTATTCCAATAACCTTTGCGCAAGGTCAAAACAGCCCCGTCTGGTTAAAAAGGCGTATACTTTCCAAGAAACGTTAGATTCCAAGTTTTAGAACATTAAGTTGATTTTTAAAGAAAGGAAACAGACAATGGAAAAAGATTTCATGTTGCTCGATAGTGATGAGCGTTTAGCCGAGAATGATTTGGAGGAACTTGTCGGCGGAAAGAAAAAACTTCAGATAAAGGCTAAAATAGAGATTTGTTATGTAGAGGTTCCAGATTCAACCTCTACCAAGTCTAAGAATTAGAAAACTATCGTAGTTAATATAGGGGGTGCTGCAGCATCCCCTTTTTAAAATATTGGCGTTATGAAAAAAATGTCTCTTTATTCATGCTTATTCAATAATGCGGATTCGTATTATTTATTTAACACGGAAACTTTGATGAAGGCAAAAATATCTCATGCTCTCTATAAAGACTTAAAAAACTGTAATTTTGAAGGCATAGATTCCAAATTATTGAAAATCTTGGAGGAGAAGAAATTTATTGTTGAAGAAGAAAAACAATATGATTTCTTCAATAAAATGGAAATAGAAACGAATCGTCTTAATTATGATACAAATAATATGACGTTGTTTCTGATGCCAACTATTGGATGTAATTTTTGTTGCCCATATTGTTTTGAAGGAAAAAAGGAAAATGTCTCTATGGATAAAAAAACTATCCATAATATTATCCGATTTTTAAATAATTCTTCAGCAAAAGAACTATCTTTGCATTGGTATGGTGGTGAACCTTTATTGCGTTTTGATTTGATGAAAAAAATCTACGAAGGTATTACGAAAGAGACATCTTTGAAACTAGTAAGTAACAGCATCATAACAAATGGATATTTAATCAATAATGCAATTTTGGATTTTTTCAAGTCAACTAACATGAATAAAATTCAAATAACTTTAGATGGCGAGAAAGTAACTCATGATAAAAAAAGACATCTAAAAGATAATTTAGAAGGAACGTTTGACAAAATTATTAGCAATATAAAACTGTTAAGCAAACAGTTGCCTAAAAGTCACATTTATGTAAGAGTAAATATTGACAAAAACAACTACAAAGAATTTGTCAATATATATCATTTTCTCCATAATGATTGTGACTTTAACAACAACATTTATGTATATCCTGCTGTAATCAAAGTATACGATAAGTTGGGAGAAAAACTCGTTCAAAAATGTTTCAACAATGAAGAACTTTTTGGCTTGTTTGAATATTATAAGAATAATGGTTGTGAAGTAGTATTTTTCCCAAAGGAGCATAAGCATACTTGCTCTATTTGCAACCTTTATACATATACAATAGGACCAAATGGAGAAATTTATAAATGTCCAGAAGATGCTAATCAGCCAAAAAGAATCATTGGCAATGTAAATACTGATACTATAGACAATGAATCTTTGTTATTGGAGTACATAAATGATAGCTCACAGTTTAAACGACAAGAGTGCAAAGATTGTCATTGTTTTCCTCTTTGCTATGGAGGATGTGGAAAATTATATCTAAAGGATAAGTATTTCCATGGAAAGATTAATTACTGTCATCCTTTAAAAAACATAGATGCTTTAAAAAGAGCTTTTTTGGATGACATAAAGAACAGCGAGAAATCAGTCAACTCCAACTTACAATTTGAAATTTATTAAAAAATAAATAATGAGACAGGTTATATTATTGATAATGTTGCTAATACCACATGTTTCTTGGTGTCAAAGTTTGACAGGAAAGGTTGTGGATAGTAAATCTAATGCAATAGAATTTGCAAATGTTGCATTGTATGATAAAGACTCTACTTTTTTAGTTGGGACTGTTACAGACTCTTGTGGCGTCTTTGTTGTGAACTGCTCTAAAAATAAAGCATCTTATTTAAAGGTGTCTTGTGTGGGATATTGTACCCAAATTGTTACAGTCTCCAATGAAAAAAAATATAATGTAACATTGCAACAGGATAATGTAATGCTCAAAGATATAATCGTGAAAGGGCATCTGCCAAAATATAACCGTGTCCCAGGAGGATATTCTGTCGCTATTAATAACTCCATTTTGGAGAAGCTTTTTAGTGCTAATGACATCCTTTCTTCGTTACCTCGTGTAACTGGAAGCAATGGTAATTTTTTCGTATTTGGAAAAGGCACTCCCGAAATTTATATAAATAATAGGAAACTTAGAGATAAATATGAATTGGCACACCTGAAGCCAAGTGATATTGACAAGATTACTATTCTAACGAATCCAGGTGTCAAATATGACTCTGAGGTAAAATCTGTTATAATAATCAAGACAAAAAAAACACAGGGAGAAGGACTTAGTGGTAGTGTTGATGGTGTATATGGTCAAAAAAATAAAGCTAGTTATGACTCTAATATAAATCTCAATTGGCGTTCATCTAAATTTGACTTGTTTGGTTCTTTAGGGCATTCGAATAACTATGACTGTCGCAAGCAAGAAGTAGAACAAACAATTCACGGATATAATCATGAGATTAATGAAAAGATGTCAGATATGTACCAGACTATGAGGACAAAGAACATACTTGGGATAATTGGAGCTAACTATCTACTAAACGATAGTAATTCTATTGGAGCATCTTACCATATATCCAAAAGTTTACAATCTCAATATATGCATTCGGTTTATTCTGACAGTTTGTTTGCAGACTCAAAACTTCAAGATAATATCAATTATCGGATGAATGCGGTACCTAGCAGTGGCCCTACACATGAAGTTGATGCCTATTACAATGGAAAAATCCATGATTTAAAAATCACATTTGATGGAACATATTATCAGAGCAAGCAAAAACTTCAAACGACAACTGAAGAATTTGGTTCTAATGGTGCTGCTTATATAAACTCAAAAAAAATGTCCAATAGTAAGTTGTTTGCCTCAAAATTAATTATCAGTACAAATCTTTCAAATAATTTGTCTATAGATTTCGGAGCAGAATATAATATAAGTAAATATCATCAAAACTATGCCAACAAAGAGGGCATCATTGAGTCTAAAGACAACCAAATTAAAGAAAATAATGTTGCGGGGCTACTGTCTGCAGATTATTCTTTTAATGACTTTGAACTTACCGCAGGGATTAGATATGAGCATAGTGAAAACTCTAAATATGAAAATGGAATAAAGCAAAGTGATGTGAGTCGTATATATAATAGATTGTACCCAAATGTAGATTTCTCTTACAATGGGGAAAACTTTAACTTGGGATTGTCGTATGAAGTTACATCGGAAAAACCTTCTTATGGAGATTTGTCTAGTGTTGTCGCATATAATAGTAGATATTTTTATGAAGGTGGAAATCCCAATTTAAATATGACATTAGAACATACCATAGAATTGTCTGGTTCATACAAGAACTTATCTTTTTCTCTTTCGTATGAAATAGATAAAGATGCAATAACAAAATGGGGCCAATTATATAATCCCAATGGCGATATTATTTTGTTGACGAATATTAATGTTCCGACCTTGAAAATGTTGTATTTCTCGTTGTCAGCAGAGCCTTCAATAGCATTTTGGCATCCACTTTTCGAATTGGATGTTCAAAAACAATATATAGACAACAAGGGACTAGAATACAATTTTAACAAGCCTTTGGCTCAATTTGTATTCAATAACAAGTTTGTCTTCAAGAGAACCATGCTTGGAGCAAACTACGTTTTCAGAACATCTGGAGCAGACGGATACATCTTAGCAAAAAACTATCAAAAGTTTGATGCGTTTGTTGCCCAATACTTCTTGAAAGGTAAACTTCAAGTCAAATTACAAATGGAAGATGTTTTTAAATCTTCGAAGAGTATTAATGATATGCATACCGTCAATTATGATATAAGACAAAAAACGATACCTAATTATAGGAATGTCGTGCTGTCTCTAAGTTATAATTTTAATAGGACACATAAAAGATATTTGGGAACAGGAGCGGGTTCTTCTGAAAAAGATAGGTTATGAGAATTTTTCCAATAGTTATCCAACATGATAGCATGCAATGCGGAATTGCTTGTTTGCAGATGGTATGCAAATATTTTGGCAGAGAATATTCATCCTATTCTCTGTCGAAATTATGTTTTGCTACGACCGAGGGGGTTTCTTTGCTTAGCATAAATGATGTCGCAAACATTTTGGGATTACATACGCTATGTGCAAAAACCACAACAGAAAGGTTAGCTGCCGCTCCTCTGCCATGTATTCTTCATTGGAATCAAAATCATTTTGTAGTCTTATATAAGGTCAAGAAAGAAAAGAAGTTCTATATTGCAGACCCTGGAAAGGGATTGGTTGTTTATAACTTAGATGAGTTCAAACAACATTGGATAAGTACAAAATCGAAAGGAGAAGACAAGGGTATAGCTATGTTCTTGGAAACAACTCCAGCTTTCTTTACCTATTATAAAATACAAAATGAAGTGAACGTCAAAGAGAAGAGATCCTTTCGCTTTCTGTTTGGATATGTGAAGAAGTATCGCAAATATTTCGGACAAATCATCTTGGGGTTGGTTGTCGGTAGCCTCTTGCAACTTGCTCTACCATTCCTTACTCAATCCATTGTAGATGTCGGCATCAAGAACCAAGACATTGGATTTGTCTGGCTTATCTTGTTGGGGCAATTGATGCTTACCGTCAGTAGAACAGCTATCGATTATATCCGCAGATGGTTGTTGTTACACATATCCCTGCGCATTAATATCTCATTGGTGAGCGACTTCTTCGTCAAGCTATTAAAGTTGCCTATGTCTTTCTTTGATACGAAGCTCATGGGAGATTTAATTCAAAGAATGAGTGACCACAGCCGTGTGAATAACTTCCTAACACAGCAGACGCTTAGCATCACATTTGCCATGCTCACTTTCGTGGTGTTCTCGGTGGTACTGTTCTTCTATAGCAAGTTGGTGTTTGCCATATTCCTGTTGGGAAGCATCCTCTATGGAGGTTGGATGACTTTGTTCTTGAAACGGAGAAAGATTCTCGACTATGAATTATTTGAGCAGCAAGCCATCAATAATGATAAGACATACGAGTTTATCACTTCCATGCAGGAAATCAAGTTGCAGGATTGTGAGCAACGCAGAAGATGGGAATGGGAGGACACGCAAGCAGACTTGTTTGGGGTGCAGATGAAATCACTCAAACTCCAACAGACACAGGAGGCAGGAAGTATCTTTATCAACGAGGTGAAGAACATCATCATCACGGTAGTGGCTGCAACCGCCGTGATACATGGGCAAATGACACTTGGTATGATGCTTGCCGTGCAATACATCATCGGACAGCTCAACTCACCTGTGGAGCAACTGATGAACTTCTTCTATTCTCTGCAAGATGTGAAGATTAGCTTGGAGCGAATCAACGAGATTCACCAGATGGATGATGAGAATGGAAAGGAAGGCTTGCTAACTTCTATTGAAGATAAGAATGAGGGCATTGACATCAAGAACATCATGTTCAAGTACGACCCACATGCTTTGCGCAAAACCATAGACGATGTGAGCATTCACATTCCGCAAGGTAAGGTAACAGCCATCGTTGGCGCATCTGGCAGTGGAAAGACCACCCTCATCCGTTTGATGCTCGGCTATTATTCTGTCTTGGAGGGGCAAATCAACATAGGAAATACCAACATCAATAAGCTCAACAAGAAATGGTGGCGCAGACAATGTGGCGTTGTCATGCAGGATGGTGTTATCTTCTCGGAGAGTATCGCACGAAACATTGCTGTTGATGATGGTGACATAGACAAGGAGCGGTTGTTGAAAGCAGCCGAGATAGCTTGCATCAAGGATTATGTGATTGCCTTGCCGCTGAAGTTCAATACCAAGATTGGACGTGATGGAGTGGGACTGAGCCAGGGACAGAAACAGCGTATCTTGATAGCAAGAGCGGTGTATAAGAATCCCGACTACATCTTCCTTGACGAGGCGACCAACTCGCTCGATGCCAACAATGAGAGAAGCATCGTAGAGAACTTGGATAAGTTCTACAAAGGTAAGACTGTTGTGATTGTAGCTCATCGCCTAAGCACAGTGAAGAATGCCGACCAAATCGTGGTCATCGACCAAGGAAAGGTGGTTGAGATAGGCAACCATGAGTCTTTGACCGCCAAGCGAGGGGCATACTATAATCTTGTGAAGAATCAGTTGGAATTGGGAAACTAAAAAGCGTTTGATATGGAACAAAAAGAATCAGATAATATCGAATTGAGAAGCGAGAAGGTGAGGAACGTGATAGGCAAGGTTCCTCCTCGCCTCGTCAGCTTGGGAACGGTTGTCATTACGATAATAGTCCTCGCCCTCGCAGTTGCTTTCTACAAGATACCTTATCCTATATCCATAGAGGCTAATGGTGAGGTCGTCAATCAAAGAACGATGCAGGTGTTTGTACCATACAAGTATTTGTATCTTTTCGATGAGCCAAGGACGGCTCATGTTTCTTTTGAGGGCAACGACAATACATCTTATAACTGCAACATTATAAGCCATAAAGCCAGGCTCATACATAGGGAAGATGGTAACTATTTTATGGCTATAGCCACAGTGAGTACACAGGGACAAAATATTCCTATACTGCAAAAGTATATGAAAGCCGATGTCAGGATCATCGTAAGCAACAAAACGTTGTGGCAGCAGGTATTTGGATAATTCTAGTAAGCAAATATAAAAAATGACACTTTGTGGTTATTCTTTACAAGAATTGCCCCAAAGTGTCTTCATTGTTGTTGTAAAATCAAGGAGAACCACTATAATGTATATCCCAATGTCAGATGATAGCTGTGGTTCTTGAATTTAAACTGAGGTGACTTCTATCTTGGGCAGCATAGGATTTTCCACCAGCAAAACCAGATAAGTTTGCACCAGTATGTACATCTACTTTGACTCCCTGTTGTGCCATGCTGCACAAAGGAAAAAGGCTTGCCATAATAGCAAGACTTATTAATGCAATTTTCTTCATTTTATTATGTTGCTATTTTTGCAAACTAAATATATTATAAATAATATCCAATGCCTATAAATACCTCATCTCCTCTTTTCTTTTTCTCAAATTCTATATGCGTGTTTCCTAAGTACGCATTTCTAGCACTTCCGTAGATGTCAAGGTTGGAAAAGGTGTATCCTAAAGTAAATTTCCATCTGTCACTGACAAGATTGGCTGAAACACTTGTCTCATGATAAAATGGCGTTCCGCTTTTTATGTTCTTTATATCTATTGGCGAATATGAATCTGGTAGTTGCCCATTGTCAGGCTGGGGATATGCATGCCCTTTTGTGAAATGATTAAGAGGTAAAAGAATTCCATACTCCATTCTAAATATCAACTTATCTCCAACGTTATCAAGTTTTATAGATGGAGCGCATAGGTGGATAGATGGATGTAAGATAAATTGATACATAAATGTGGAATATTCGTCAAGTTCATATTTACCTTCGGGGCATACTATGTGTAGGCTTTCATCTTGCTTACACGGATTGAGAAATTTCATCCCTACATTTATGCCAAGGAAAGAAATAGGATTATATTCCCCTTGTACTTCCAAGAACCAAGTATTGTAATTCGCACCTAACCCTGCATTTATATTTACGCAGAAGTGATGTACAGGTTCATCCATCTCTTTCTTGTTCTGGCAAAGTGCTGCCGTTGTAGTGAGAAGTGCGATACCTATAAAAAACATTCTTAGCATATTCTGATATTTTTCATAGCTATTGCCCTTTGGTTAATACAAGGACAATAGCTATATATTAAACATAACTTTAACGATAAATGTGTTCGTCTATACCTTGATATTTTTTATCTATTACTAGCCCACCCCAGCTACCATCGATTTTTGAGAGTAATATAACTCTGCCAGATTCTATATGTGTTACCGGAATACTCTTTACATTTGTAAAGAAATCAGCAGCACTCTTCAACTTTGTAGGGTTATTAATAATGTTATTGGATATATAGAATTGCCAACTATGATTAAATACTTTCCGTAGCTTTGAACAATTTTTATCAGATGTCTTGCATTCCAATATCTTTGTATAACATTTAGTCGGTGTCAAAATCCTAATAACTTTTGTATCATCGGGAATTTTATCTCTGTTTAATGCTTTGCGAGCCATATTTAGAATTTGCGGAGCTGTACCTTTCAACGTACTGTAGAATGTTTTAGCTGGTACATCATACCCAAGAATATCTATAGCTCTCAGTGGCTTATCACTTAAATTAGTCTGAACATAATTTGATGTACTAACCAATTGTAAATTGGAAGGAAAAGTCAATGTGTATGGAACATTGTAGTCTAACACAAAAGAAAGATCCTTACATTCTATCTCTAACTCTTGGGCATCTATGTCCTTCCAACCATTAATTTTCCTGAAAAAGCCTCCTCTCTTTCTGCTGGCAGAAACAAATGCACCACTCTCTGCATAAACTCCATAATTATAATCATACAATGAGCCGTTCACTCTTTTTTTATGTAAGTATTCATAATGCTTTGTGGAACGATCTCCCAAAAGATGAGATAATTGTTTCCATACCCATCCATTACTCTGATTTGAGGCATAGTGTTTTAATGGAACTTCAGTTGAAGCTCTAGATTCTAGCGAAGTTCCTTCTAATTTATATTCTGGAAAACTATTATATAACAAAACGTTGTCAGTTAACTTTATATAAGTGCTATCATTAAAAGCCAAACTGTCTTTTTGCAGAATTTGCTGATATAAACTCTCTATCTTTTGAGAACCTACAGGTGTTGCATCACTTGTGCAAAATGTTCCTATTGGTGTAATTCTGTACAAGGAATCATCTACGAGGATTTCTCCTTTCCAGTTTAAAAGTTTGGCAAAGTTTTCGTTTGGGACAAGATCTTCATATCCGAATGCCTCATAATAAGTCAGATGTTGGCTTAGAATTGTGTCCTTTTCCTCTGTAGTCAACTCATCTAAACAAGGAGCATTTGAACTCACTTCATCAAGTAAAGACGTAAATTCTCCATTCTCAACAAAACTGGAAATAGTGCTTCTAGTCATAGTTCCTTGTTCTATGGCATCTTGTAGTGCATCTTTAGAAGGAAGACTAAGGAAGCCATCTCCACTAGTTTGGGATTTCTCTGTAGTTGTCTCTCCAAAGTGTTGAGTCATTGGCTCATCACTACAGCCGCTTAATATATAAAGCAGCATAAATGAGAAATAAATAATAAATCTTTTCATTTTCCTTATTTTTGATTTAACTTAAACTTTTCGAGTGCAAAAATATTAAGATATTTCAGACTATGCAAGTACAATCATCGTGATTCGGAGAAATTGAGGTGTGAATCACTCAAAACCACAGATGAACCTTATCTTACTATGCTATGAATGGTTTATAAGCGAAAATAGCGGATTCATGAGCGTTTTTTCGTCATTCATGGTTCTTGCTATTGTCTATCTCGAAAAAAAACACTAAATTTGCAAGCAAAAAAAATGAGTTATATGAAGAAATATCATAGTCTTATAAAGAATTGGTTCATCATATCCATCGCTACATGCATCTTTTCCTACTTGCTATGGGCACTGATGGACTTTGATACGTTTGTGGGTACAGGTGTCACTTTCAAGGACTTGTGCTTCGACATAGTATATTGTTCTTTCTATACATTATTCTCTTTGTGGATTTCTATTTCTTTGGGTAACATTTTTGTTAAAAACAAGATAAGCTATCCTCGCTTTGCCACCCATATTCTATTGTTGCTGCTAGCCAATTCTGTTTGGGCTGTTGCATTTGAAAATATATTTGATAGTCTTTGGCATGCAGGAAACGAGGTCTATTGGGACAGGATATATGTCTTTGGACTAATCGCCACATTGCTGACCATGGTGAATGCGTGCCTATATTATTGTTCCATCCTCATCAAGAAAGAGAAGGAAAATGTAGTGCTTACCAGCAATCTCTTGCGTCAGCAAACGAATCCGCATTTCATATTCAATAGCATCAACACGTTGGCAGATTTGATAGAGGAAAATCCTGTACTGGCAGAAAGTTTCACTCTGAAATTCTCTGAAATCTATAGATATGTAGTCACCCATTTGGATGATGAGACGGTGCCTGTACATGAAGAGATTCATTTCATGAAGAACTATTGTGAGCTTCAAGAGATAAGTTCTCCTCATACCATACATGTGGAAATTGCCGAAGAACTGGAAAGATGCAAGAATAAGACCTTGCCATTGGCGATACAAATGATGGTAGAGAATGCGATAAAGCATAACTGTCATACCAAGGAAAGTCCGCTTTCTATCTCAGTGTATTGTCATGGCGAATATATTATCGTTAGAAATGTAGTGAATCCGATAAAGAGCACTTTACCTACAACACAAAAGGGATTGTCAAACTTGCGTCTGCGCTATAGTCAATTAGGAAAGGAACTAGTCGTTAGTAACGACAATAAATATTTTGAAGTTAAACTTCCAATCTTATCAAAATCATGAAAGTTTTAATTATAGAAGACGAAGAACGTGGCTTTTCAAGACTGAAACGCCTCTTGCAAAACATAGACAACTCTATGGAAATAGAAGGACCGTTAACAACAATGAGAGCGGTCATCGACTATCTGCAAAATCCGCATGACGAGGATGTAATCTTTGCGGACATAAGACTGGGCGATGGTGATGTGTTCGAGGCTTTCTTGGAGATAGCCCCAACTTCGCCTGTGATATTCACCACGGCTTATAATGAATATGCCTTGGAAGCATTCAAGAGCAATGGCATCGCCTATCTTCAGAAACCGATATTGCCAGAAGAATTGGAGAAAGCTCTAATAAAGGCTAAAGCCCTGTGCAATAAAATCATAGATTACTCAGCTTTGATGGAGAAAATGGGGATGGCAACAGGCAAGAAATGGAGAGACCATTTCCTTGTGCATATCTATGATGGCTTCAAACTTGTCAAGACTACTGACATTAGTTATTTTTTCTCGGAGAATGGTGTCGTTAGAGCATATCTTAGTGATGGTAATTCTGTAACCATCAATCAATCTTTGAGTGACTTGGAACAGCAACTGAATCCCAATTTGTTCTTCCGTGTCAGCCGCCAATATATGGTAAATATCGAGCGCATTGACAAACTCACCAATTTCTTCAAATACAAAATGACCATTAGCCTTCATGGATTTCCTGAGTTGCGAATTGTGGTCAGCAAAGACAAAATCATGCAATTGAAGAATTGGCTCGACAGATGATGACAAGAATTGACTTGATGTTTTTTTCGCACAACTATATAAAAAAGAAGTTTCACTGTGGTACATATTGTTGGGAGTCGTACCACGGTGAAAATTGTGGAAACAGACAATATACATTAAATTTGGATTCACTGATGTTTCTAATCTCAAATTACTTGCGAAGCAAGGTTTTACTATAAAAAGTTCTAATTTCCATAAAATTCCTCTTGTAAATCATTGGATATTTAGAAAAATATCGTATCTTTGTCCCCGAATTGAGGCGTTCTTTGCATATTGCAAAATACAGAAACGAGCAGAAGTCCGCTCGTTTCCATATTGTTACCTATATAATATAGGCAAACGCCCAACTTCTTGATTTTCAAACAAAGTCCAATTTAGAGCGAGTTATTACTCTTATCAGACATACTTTTATCAAATTCCGAGCGAGAAACACAAGGAAATGATGTTGCAGAAAACGGCAAATAATAGCGTTTACGTATTCTATCGGCAATATCTGCTAAACATCTTCTATCATCACGAGCGCAAAATACAGATATTTCAGTATAGACTATGGGGGAGGCCGTCCGAAAACTTAATTAGGGAAGCAAACAACTGAATTGGGCATTTTTCTTTTGCTTTTTATAGTTAATTAACCTCGTATCTTCTTGATTCTCAATTATTTTATGTATCTTTGTAGTAAAAAACAAGAAAGATATGGCATATAAAAAAGGACAAGATAGGCGACAGAGGGTTCTTTTCCCTGATTGCATTGACGAGTATGTAGAGGCTGACGCCCCTGTTCGCTTGTT
>OGKJ01000448.1_pt1 | contig 12539 bp, 10 predicted proteins | sample 1572461 | NCBI WGS metagenome assembly OGKJ01 (sample SAMEA2582080, study PRJEB24529) | metagenome | biome: Human gut stool | place: China | collected 2011 | reverse complement strand
ATACACAAAAGCCCCCGAAACCCAGACCATATCGGTTCTGAATTCCGGGGGCAAATGTACGGCGATTCTGCGACAAAAAACTAGTACGTACCAGTACTGTCGTACTAGTACTACTTGCAAAAAACGGTCATTTAACCTATATATTTATTGATTTTATCTCCAAATTCACCCATAGAAGGCATTGAGATAGCTTCATTGTAGCGCGTTCTGAGCACAGCAGGGTTCATATTCCATAACTGTGAGAATACTTTCCATAGCTTGGTAATATGCAGTTTGATGGATAACTTATAGGCAAGATAACCCTTCTGGTAGCCAGAAAGATTGACAGGCTGGAAGTTTTCATCCAAAATCCCATACTCATACAAACTTTTCAGAATCTGTTGTGCTTTTTCTCCTTTCAATTCTTTAGGAATATTACGTTTATGAGGTAAGAATAACTTAGTTATGCCAGATGCTTTCTTTTTATTCCCTTTGTCCTCTTCATCATCATTTTCAAAGTCAGTTTCCGTTACTTCGGAATCAGAAAAATCATCTCCCTTATACCTCTCTCTTGCGGCATCATGCGAAGGATTGAAGTTCACTACATTGCCAAGATTCACACCTCCCACATGAATATCTCCATTAAAATTTAGTATGCAACTGACTTTCATGATTCAAAAAGACTTATAAGGTTATCAACACTTGTAGTACCCTCAAACACGCGAACGCCTTTCAGGTTAACTACGATATCAACACTCATACTGATGATTCCCAACACAGCCAGGGCAATCTTCAGTTTTACGATAAGTTTAGTCATATATCTTCACCTTTTAAGATAGACTAAATTTACTTCCTCAATCTTGGAAGAAGAGGTGGCCCCTGGAAGTTTTCCAGGGTGAATCCTTACTTCGGAGACATTGAGCCGCAGAGCAGTATGAGGAATGTCTCCCCCGATTTCATGTTGAATTTTTCATTTTTATTTGATTTTTAAGTCGTTTAATTGTTACTTGTTCACTATTTACTATTTCTCATTCAGAAATTTTCGAATATCATCTTTTTTATCTATCATCTCCTTCACTATGATAGCCTGTAAGCCATAGATTTCTTCAAATTTGTTTTGAAGTCTGTTAAGGAGGATCAGTTTATCTTCACTAATCCGCAATTTCCCTTTACAGTTATTGAATTCCACGTGTTTTACATGAAGATAGTGACCTATGATGTAACCGGTCTTTCTGATAGTTTCAAAAGAAGTTGTATGATCAATTTTTCTAAGTTTTCGAATGGTATCATAAGTTATCGGGAATTCATTCTCAATATCTTTTAACGAGACGATTTCTTCATTAACCATCTGATCGAGCAGTGTTCCCACCTCCTCGATATACCTAATTCTTGTGCGAATATCCGCCGGGGTATTCATATAATTACGCCCTCTACTCATAAGCTTTTACTTTTTGAGTGTAAAAATAGGCATAAAAAAGGAGTGCCCCAAATGTTATACTTTTCCTTAAATCGTAAAAAGAGTATACTTTTTAAAATTGATTAACAATAGGATAGGTAAAAAGGGGAAAAAAGTGAGCAAATTACGATACTCGCCTTCTTCCCCTTACTTTTATAATTTTACGGTAGGTGCATCGCTCTGCACAATCCTTATTTCGTCACTGCATCATACAATGCCTGATAGTCTGTGACAACGTCGTAAATGTAACCATTCTCGCTGATGGCAGCAAAATGCTTGCGGGCACACGCTATCTTGCTTCCCTCGATACCACGTAGATGTGAACCCTGGAGATCATTACCCTTGGTTTCTGCCACAAAATACACATGCTTCACGCTGCCTTCACGGAATGCCACAGCCCAGTCGGGATTGTATTTGCCCATAGGCGTGTTGATGTAGAAACCACGAGGCAGTTTGGTATAAACCACCACGTCATCTTGACGCTCCAGAGACTCGGCAAAGTTCTTTTCTACACCCATGCTGTCGAGCACTACAAGGTCGTAAAGCGATTTCTTCGATTCAATGGCATTGATGCCCAACTTGCCTCGCAGAGCATCCACCGTAAAGATGTCGGTAGAGAACTCATCATTCAGCTTCTCGTATGTAATACTCTGGATAACAGCAAGAGCCTTGCAGTCGTTGATAATCAGACCGGTCTTGATGATAAATTCCTCAGGATTCATCTTGAACATGCTGAATGTTTCCGGCTTGATACCCTTCAGAATTTCCACGATGGTCTTTCTCGTCAACCCCGTAGCAGTTACCAGCTGACCTATCAGGTCGTATGTCACTTCCTTGCCCACAGCTTCCGTTACATGGATGGTTCGGACATCGCCCTGAGTCATTGCCACACCTGCTTCAAGCGACTCCTTATCTCTGATTTCATCCATCGAACCGCCTTCTACCACGATGCGGATTTCCGTAACCCTCAACTTTTCATCAAGTTCCTCGATGGCTTTCTTCACAAGACCAGAAGTTTCAAAGTTTACCTGATAGTAGGTGCGACGGTTGATGCGCTTCCAGAGATTCTGGAACTCCTTCTTGGCAAAATTGTCCTTCTGCAACTTGGCAAGCTTAGGCTTTCTACCATTCTCCGGTCTTACAGCCGCAGGATCAAAGACGGTATCAAGGGCTGCAATAATGCCCTCCCTCCAATCATTAGCCTTACCGAAGTCGAGCCTGTCATTGCGCTTATCCTCAAAATACTGAGCAGTCAAAACACCGTTATCATCCACATAATCTTTACGGATGAGGGCATTATAGATAGCTCTTGCCTGATTGACGTCAAACTTGCCATTGGTTCCATCTGCCATTGTATAAGACCTGCCCTCGAAAAGATGGGCGGTGATAACGATTGGCCTATCGGCACAGGCTTCTGCCATTTCCGTCTGCAGTTTCTTGGCGAAATCATCATAGCTCTCGCTGGCTATCACGGTGAGGATATTAGTATCAAACACATGGTCGCCCAGTACATCCACATCCTGGCGTTCACCCTTCTGGTTCACGCAAAGGCGCATTCCTCGTCCCACTTCCTGGCGTTTCTTGGTCTCATTGTCCGAGTTCTTCAAGGTACAGATCTGGAACACGTTAGGATTGTCCCAACCTTCCATCAGGGCGGAGTGCGAGAAGATGAAGCGCACGGGCTCGCTGAGCGAAAGCAATCGCTCCTTATCCTTCATGATCAGGTCGAAGGCACGCTCTTCGTTCTCGCCCTGCCTTTCCTTCGATTCCACCGCCTTGCCCTTCTTATCCATGGAGAAGTAGCCCTGATGCACCTTGGATGCCGCATTGCGAGGGTCTGAAAGATAGCGCAGATAGGCTTCATCCGTAAACGATGGCAGCATTTCTGAAAGCACTCGGGTATATTCTTCCTCAAACATCTTGGCAAACTTACCCTTGCTATCCTCGCCTTCATAGAGGCGATAGCTATCCACATGGTCGATGAAGAACAGACTGAGCACCTTGATATGCTGACCATAGAGCTGGCGCTCACGCTCCAGATGGGTGCGGATGGTTTCACGAATCTGAATACGGCGGATATAGTCTTCGTTCACGCTGCCCACGGCATCGCCTTCATGCAGAGTCAAGCCGTTGAGGAAGCGGACGATTCCCTGTCTTCCGTCTATGCGTTCTACGATGAAGTTGTTGTCATACTCGGCAAGTCCCCCACTCTGTTCCTTCAGGTTGAAGCGCTCATCCACGAGTTTGCTTACCTGTTTCGTTCCGGTCTGCGTCTTGATGTCGAAGCTGATGCGAGCCTGCGGATTGCCCTTGCCGATGACGATTTCTTCCAGATAGACGTAGCCGTTGGTGGCGGTACTGCCTATCTGTCTGATACCCTTCACCTCAATCTTCTTCACCAGTTTCTGGTTGTAGGCATCGATGGCATCCAACTTATACACCATATTATATATATCACCCTTGCGGTGGGTGGCGCTATACAGAAGGGTAAAGAGGGGCTTGAACATGGCAATACCCTTACGGGTCTTGTTCTTCTTGTCCACACCCAATACCGACTGAGGTTCATCGATAATCATGATGGGATGGGTCTGTGCCAGCACGTCGATAGGACGGCGGGAACCGAACTCATCACGGCGTTCGAAGATGATGCGGGCTGCCTTGTCAGGACGTGCGCCCTTACTCTTCTCCTCATCCATAGATGCGTTGAATGCCTGGGTATTGATAATCATCACGTGCATGCCGGCATCGCTGGCAAAGGCATCAATCTTGCTGAGCTGCTTGGAGTTATACATAAAGTATTGCATGCGCTTGCCGTATTCCTGTGCAAAATGCTCCTGCATGCTCTCAAAGCTCTTCAATACACCTTCTCGGATGGCGATGCTTGGCACCACCACAACAAACTTGGTCCAGCCATAGCGGGCATTCAGTTCATACATGGTCTTGATGTAGGTATAGGTCTTACCCGTACCCGTCTCCATTTCGATGGTGAGGGCGGTACCTACGCCTTGCAGCTGCTGCAGCTGTTCTACAGGTTTCAGGCCCTGTTCTGTCTGTATGGCTCTTACATTCTCGCAGACGGCTTCCGGAGCGAGGATAACGTTCTTGTTGCCAAAGCCTTTTACCACAAAGAGGTCTTGATGAACTCCCTGGTCCACGATATGGTCGCTCTGTCCGTCGCTTTTGGGCTGACCTGTAAAGGCATTAGCCACAGCCAGCGCCGCTTCGGTTTGGAAGCGTTGATGTTTATATCTGAGTTTCATAGGCTTAAATCACTCTAATATTCTTCACTACTTCCTGGTCGCTCCAATCCAGTTTCTGCTTGAAGGTTTCGTAGATATTAATCTTGTCGGCATCCTGAGCGAAGCAACTGTCACGGAAAATGACACGCAAAGGCATCTTTTCTGCCATGGCTTTTACGACGTCTTCTGATACGTTCTCGGCAAAGCAAGCCACCAGGTCACCCTCGTTCACGGTATAGATGGTCTTGCCATCCACCACTTCCTGGGTCATAGGCAGAGAGAGCTGAACGCCCCAATCGAGCATGCATCCAAAGAGCAGGTCAAGGTCGTTTCGGTCTGCCTTGATATTATTCAGGAACAGATCGAGCTGGTCTTGCTTGAATTCCTTTGGAGAACGTTTTACATCTTCGTAATTGCCTTCGTCGAGACGGAAGACACGGAAGCCCTTATCTTGATTAATAAATTCAGGGTGTTCCTTGAGTATTTTTGAAGCAGCTCTGATAATACGATCTCTGCCAATTTCTGGAATAGTCATATAACCATTTTTACGTGCTTCGCTATCTAAAGGAGTCTCTTCTTGAAGTTGCACCATCATAAAATGTCTATTACCATTATCTTCTGAATTTAGCTCTAGAACAGCATGTGCAGTAGATGCAGAACCGGAGAAGAAATCAAGTATTATATCATTTTCGTTAGAATTAGTGTAGAGACGTACAATTTGCTTCATTAGTTTTACCGGTTTAGAGTAATCAAAAACCTTTTCACCATCAAACAAATCTCGCAATTCTCTCATCGAATCTTGAGTATGACCGACATCTGTATATTTCCAAATCGTCATTGGAGTAAGACCTTGCTTTACCTCAGACAGAAATCGCTTTGGTGCTGGAACATTGTCCCCATTTTCGCCAAACCAAATTCGATTATCAGCAACCATTTCTTCATATCTTTCTTTAGTATAGAGCCAACATCTTCCTTTAGGTGGCAAACAAACCCTTCCACTCGGAGTTATTATTTCATAAACTTTGCTTGGTACAACTGGGCCAACAGATAGGTTATCTGTCCTCCAAAGACCTCTTGGATCATTATCAGGATTACTATATTTAGCATTAGTTGATTCTGGGCGAGGTAAGCCATTACATACAGGTTTATTTATGTCTTTTGCATAACATAGAATATAGTCATGACTTTTTGAAAAATGTTTTACCATGTTGATAGGAGCATAAGCTCTTTCCCAAACAATTTCTGCTATAAAATTAGATGAACCAAAAATTTCGTCGCAAATCTTTCTTAGGTTATAGTTTTCATTATCATCTATAGAGATAAAAATCACACCATCCTCTGACAGCAGCGATCTCGCTACCATCAATCTCGAATACAACATAGAGCACCAATCCGAATGAAAACGTCCATTCGAATCCATGTTCTTGATATATTTATTGCCCAATTCATCTACTGCTCCCGAAGCCTCAGCATACTCATCGGCAGACATGGCAAAATCATCATGATAAACAAAGTCATTACCCGTATTGTAAGGCGGATCAATATAAATCATCTTTACCTTACCCAGATAAGACTTCTGGAGAAGTTTAAGCACTTCGAGGTTATCACCCTCAATATAAAGGTTTTGGGTGTTGTCCCAATCCACACTATCCTCCTTTACAGGACGCAGCGTCTTCTTAATAGGCTTCAAAACTTCGGCACGAGCTGCCTGTTTGCCAACCCAGTTGAACTCGTATGCCTCAGGAGCATCTTCCACTGCGTTGTCACCAAGAAGCTGGCGAAGTACGTCAAAATTAACTACACGTTTTTGCCCCCCCCATATCAGGGTCTGCTACCTCCGTAAAGCACGAAGGCGCAATCTGATAAAGCGCATCCAGATTCAGCTGCGCTCCATCTGCCGACTGCAATTCCATTCTATTGGGTCTATCCATATTATCTATATTTTATAAATTATTCTTCATTCTTTTTACCTACCTTATCCTCTATCGGATGCAGCTTTTTATTAGCGAAAAGGGGAACTTTATTTTTCCCCCAAGTTGGGGGAATTTTATAACTATTTGGTTATAAATGTTTTAAAAGTTTTCCCCACTCAGCAACCTTCTTCTTCAACGCCCGAGCCTCGTTGTTCAGTTCTATCTGCCGGTTAAACTGCTTTTCGGTCCTAACCCGCTTCTGCAAGATTGCAATCTCTTTCCTGCCCTTCTGTATCAAGGACTCCAGCTCCACCATGCGCTTGGTTTCCTCGCTACGGCTCGTGCCATGGCCGGAAATCACGCCTGCCATATTTTCATAGATGGCATCCATCGTAAGCCCCTGGATAGGCAAAGACAAATCTTCTTCTCGGAGCCAGTCCGAAGCGAAAGACTTCACTATCTTGAAGGTTCCAGCTGCAGCATCCAGCCATTCCTTATAGTTAAGCAGCAGCTTATACTGCCCCTCATATTCCAGAACAAACACCACGTGGCGAGGCATGTTCCTATCGATGAAGAGGAAGACATCATCCGGACAATCCTGCAACTTCAGCTGCGCAGAAAAGACCACTATCTCGTGAACCTCCTTGCCCCCTGCCACATTGAGGGTGGAAGGTGCCAGCTTATAAAGCCACTTGATGGCCACCACATCATCTACGAAGTGCTGCTTGATCTTAGCATTCACTTCCAGATGCCTGTAGAAAGCGTTCTTGGGAACAGGCTTGCCTACAAACGTGGTTGGAGGATAATGTAAATCTATCATACTATCTGATAATTAAGAATGTTATTAACTCAAAGTCATCCAGCCCCTTGGCATCTCCCAGCAAGGCACTCGTCTCGCCCATGGAGAACAGGCTGTCGATATCCGACTCTTCCTTCACAGAAATGATGCTGTCAACCGCTTTCGCCAACATATCACTATAATGGCTCATCTGTCGGCCGTCAGCCGTTTCCCGGTTGATGATGGCGCACAACTCCTTATCAGGCTGACTCTTGCCTCGGCAAACGTGGCGCATCACATCGAGCAGTTTCTTAGGCTGCAGGTGGTCGCAGACAACGGAGCCATCTTCGCCCAGATACACCATATAGAACGGATGCAGCAGGTTCTTCCTGTCGATATTGATATTCCTGTTCCTATTCTTCAGGATGAAGATAACACCCGGCTTGGCGTTCTCCGAACTGGCCACCACCGCATTCATGCCAAACGGCGAGTGCTCTACATTCGGATTTTCCTTGACGTATGCCAGCAGGTCGAGGCGGAATTCATTCAAGCCCAAATCCATGATGTTGATGCCGGTATCCATATCCTCTATGTCCATCACTTCTTCCTGAAGCTTCTTGAGCTGGTTCTTGCGGTATTCCAGGTCACCCTTCTCGTTCTGCGACAACAGGTTGTCATCCCCCGTACTGGTGAGGACGGTAGCCTTCATACGGCTCTCCACACGGCCTTTCAGTTCGATATACTGGTCCAACTCCATATCCGGCCAATAGTTAACGAGCTGGATGACATCGTTTCTGCTGCCGATACGGTCCACACGGCCGAAGCGCTGGATGATGCGCACTGGATTCCAATGGATATCATAGTTGATGAGGAAATCACAATCCTGCAGGTTCTGACCCTCGGAAATGCAGTCGGTGGCAATCAGCACATCAATCTCCTCGGTGGCATTCGGGAAGAGAGCTGCCCGGTCTTTCGATACGGGCGAGAAATAGGTCAGCACATTATTGAAACTCATCGGGAACTTCGGTATGGTACATTTGCCATCCGTAGAGCCCGTGATAAGTGCCACATTCAACCCACAATCCGCCTTGATGCGTGCTGCCAGCTGGTCGTACAGATAGTTGGCGGTATCAGCAAAGGCTGTAAAGATAATCACCTTCTTGTTGCCCGGATTGATGGGATGCTCAAACTTGTGTTTCAAATCTTCGATGAGCATCTGCAGTTTGGAGTCGTGCTCGGGAGAAATATCCTGGAGCATAATCTGAAGCAGGGCAAGATTCTCCTGGTCGCTGCGAAGATCACGTGACCAGCGAATCACATCAATATCCCGGAGGTTGATTTTGGAATTTCTGCCCACGAATGGGTCGTTATCGCTATCTGCGCTATCCAAATCATCCGTAAATTCGGTAACATCCACAGAACCGCTGCGCCCATTGCTTTCAATGGTATTCAGCGTTTCGTCTATATATTCCTGGATGCGCTGCAAGGTAAGACGGAAGGAGTTGACGCTGCTCTCCAGACGTTTGAGCAGGTTGGTAGCCATCAGCTTGCGGAGACCTTTCTCTCGTCCGTCGATAGAGATACCCGAGCCTTCCATATTGATTTCATAATCCTCCTTCACGCTATCAAAGATATAGAGTGACGGCGTATAGATGCTCAGATTCAGCCTGTTCAGCTGTTCAGCAATCTCGCTGAAAGAGATGCTATCGCTCAAATCCGTCAACTTTGGACGGCGGGATATAGGAGCCAATCTGGCAGGGAACTTACCGATATCCTTCGTATCGTAGTATTTCACGATGTGGCTTCGGCTTCGGGCGATGGTAACCGCATCCAGCAATTCGAAGAAATCAAAGTTCAGTTCTTCAAGCAGGCGTTGTGTAGTGCGCTCTTTGGGCTGCAACTTGGTCCATCGGTTGTATGCCAACTGTGCAGAGCGGAACACATCATCTATGCTGCGGTCGATGTCAAGAACCTCGTTGATTTGCTCAGCATGTCCTTCGTATGCCAGCTGCAACTGGTTCTTCAGGTCGTTGAAGCGGTTGTTGACAGGAGTGGCACTCAGCATCAGGACTTTTGTCTTGATTCCTGCTCTAATTACCTTGTTCATCAGTCGCTGATAGCGGTTTTCCTTCTTCTTTTCACCATCCTCCATGATATCCAGGTCATCGTCATCATCATCGACATTACCGCCATTACGGAAATTGTGGCTTTCGTCTATGACTATCAGGTCGTAGTTACCCCAGTTGATTCGTTCTAGATCAATTCCGTTTGACATACCTCTATCTCGGCTTAAATCGCTGTGGAACAGGATATCATAGCGAAGGCGGTCGGCGGCAAGAGGGTTGTTTTTGTAATTAGTCTTGAAGGTGCTCCAGTTGTCATAGAGTTTCTTAGGGCATAATACGAGAACCGACTTGTTGCGGTTTTCGTAATACTTGATGACGCTCAGTGCCGTAAAGGTTTTACCCAGACCCACAGAATCGGCAAGGATACAACCATTGTATTTTTCGAGTTTATTGATGATAGCCAGGGCAGCATCTTTCTGGAAATTATAAAGCTTTTTCCAAATCACGCTTTCCCGGAAGCCGGTCTTCTCATTAGGAAGAACATCCTCGTTGATATCATCGAGAAACTCGCTGAATATATTATATAGCGTAATGAAGTAGATAAACTCGGGTGAATTTTCCTGATAAACGGTTTCTATGTATTCCAGCACCTTGGCAGTTACATCTTCGAACTTATCGCCATTCTTCCACTGTTCATTGAATACGTTCAGATACTGTTCGGCAAAAGGTGAGGGCACAACCTGAACAATGGAATACAAGCTGTTTCCTCGCTCACATCCCAACTCTGTGGTGGTAAACTCATTAAAAGGTGCATAGGCATAAGGGGCAGCGCCGTTTACGTGAATAAAGCCGCCCATTGTTTCCTGCGACACATTTGATTTGAACATCACCTTTCGTCGTATCCAGTTGGCGCACTCCTTGGCAATAGCTTTTTGCTCCAGTTTGTTGCGGAGTTTGATTTCGAAGTCAGAGCCATAAAGATTGCGCTCACGGTTGAGTTTTGGAATGAAGAACTCTCGCTTCTCCTTCTTCACCTTATCCTTGATGAAGGTAGGCGAAGTGAAGATAAAACGTAACTCATCAACATTCTCCAGTTCTTCCTTCAATGCTTCGAAAGCATAGATGGAAAAAGAGGCTGCAGCTATTGACACACGAGATCCTTTAGATAATTTGGTCTTCAAATCATCTACCACCCGTTCCGTTATGTTGTTTATAACCTTAATCAATTCCATAAGTTTCACCTAATAATCAGATAGTTACGCTATCAAAAGTGCAATTTCAATACACTTACTCCCTCAAAAGTACAACAATATTTCGAAACACGCAAGAAAATCGGGGAAAAGTTTTAGAAAAAGTTATCAGGAAGTATTAGGGGAGGCTGGTATCACATTCCATATACTTACTTTTTGTGGCAAAAGTACGAATTTTATTTGATACTACAAAATTAAAAGACAATTTTTATTCGGTGGCGGCGAATAAAACAGTACAATTCTATTCGCTGTCACCGAATAAAATCAATATAATGCTATATTTTGCTATAAGAATAAAAATCACTTAAATCATATTCAAGATGAATACGAAACTTGCCTCGATCATACCTTTGTTCATCACACCCATACGCCCTAAAACAGGGCGTATGGGTAGGATTAACGACATAGATTCAAACGATACAAGTCGCTATTACCCTCCAACAACCATTGCCATGACGTGTGATATAACCTCTTTCTACCAAACGTTTTACCAGTTTCTGATTTATTGTATATTGCATCTAATGTCATTGCCATATTTTAATAGGTTACTACTTATTATGGTGGTATATTACCCCCTTTATCGGTGGTAAAGTATCAGATAAAATTCGTCTTAGATATGCCCTTATTCTTTCAGTTGCTTCAACTGGCTCTCCGGCAATCCTGTTATTTCCATCACCGTAGTTGCATCCATACCATTCGCCAGCATCTTTCTGGCAATTTCAAGGCTTCGCTTGTTCATGCCCTTCTCCATGCCTTCAGCCAAGCCTTTTACCAAGCCCTTTTCCATGCCTTCAGCCAAGCCCTTTTCCATGCCTTCAGCCAGGCCCTTCTCCATGCCTTCAGCCAGGCCCTCTTCTTTACCTTCTCGCTTGGCGGTATCTATCGAATTCTTGATATCACGATATGCCATCTTGCTGGCTTCATACTCCCGCTGCTCCTGTGGAGTGAATTTTGCAATCTCGGCTTCTTCGAATAGGCGATCGAAGACCTTGTCGCATAACGCCTTAGGGCGCTGAGTAAGCTTGTAGAGGTTCTTTAAGGCATAGAGCCACTTGTCGTAGAGCGTTTCCAACTCATCAAGCGACTTGTTGAACTTGGCGATTTCCACGTAGATAAACTCCAGCTTATCGTAAAAAATCTTGTGCGTGGCAGTATCGCACAACTGCACATGATGGCGGATTTCTTCCTTATTGAAGGCTTCCTCGTTCATATTGAAGTTGAGCAGGGCAATGGTGTAGATATGGTTGAGTTTGAAATCCCATTCATTACCCTTGGGAGCCTGCTCACGGATAGGGAAGGTGGAATAGAACAGGGCACGGTCCTTGAAGTATGTCTGGTATGCATTCTGCATTTCCACGATAAACTTCTCGCCGTTTTCTCCTTCGCAATATACGTCAAAGATGGCCTTGCGGTCGGTATAGATATCGCCCACGTTCTCCGGATTCAGATACTTCACGTCCTTAACAACCTGTCTTCCGTTGAACAAGCTGTTAAGGAAACAGATCAGTAAATCCTTGTTGGGAGCTGATCCGAAAATTCGCTTGAAACCGAAATCGGTCAACAAACTGATATATCTTTCTTCTACCTGCTTCATAATCCCAATGTTATTAATATTTCTATTGCATCAGCAAAGTTACGATTTTATTTTCATACCTGCAAGAGTTTTCTGATAAAAATTGAGAAAATGTTTATAAGTGTGCGAAAATATAAGAAACTGAACTTCAGCCCGTACTTAAACCACTGCGATAATGACTCAGTTCCTCAGAACTCAGTTCCTCAGTTTTGTTCTAGGGGGTATACTTGATGGTTACAAATTGTAAGTAATTATATTTTATTATATATAATATATATTATATAG
>OGKJ01000444.1_pt1 | contig 12619 bp, 10 predicted proteins | sample 1572461 | NCBI WGS metagenome assembly OGKJ01 (sample SAMEA2582080, study PRJEB24529) | metagenome | biome: Human gut stool | place: China | collected 2011 | reverse complement strand
ACGGAAGTTGAACTGTTTTGTCCCATTATAGTAGGTGTCATACCTAAAAACAAAAATGGTGATGGCGTCTGCCGCCCGCCCCGGCTGATTGTCTAGTGTGATGGCGAACACATCGGAGAGTGCCACGGAGATTCCTGCCTCTTTCAGCGTCTCGTATGCGCGTTTGGGTTCCGAGCAGATGATACGGTAAATACCATACTCTACTGTATCGGCAATGGTAGAGGCAATCAACTGTATGCCTGCTTCTTTCAATAAGTTCAATACTTTCTGTAGTGTCCCCGATTTGTTTTCGATGAAGACGGATAATTGTTGTATAGTCATAAACTTATTTTTTAAAAGGTTTTACGTAAGTCTTTCACACGGACTGCTTTACCTTCCGATTTAGGCAGTGCTCCTTTGGGTACCAGTTTCACACGTGGGGTAACCAATATCTCATCTTTCAGTTGGCGGGTAATTTCCCGGGTCAATGCTTGCAGGCGTCCATAGTCATCGGTGAACAGTTGGCTCAATTCCACTTCTACAGTCATTTCGTCATTAGATTCGGCGGTTTCGAGTGTGATCAGATAGTCACTGCCCAATTCTTTGAATTGCAATAAAATCGTTTCAATCTGAATGGGGAAGATATTGACCCCTTTCAGGATAATCATATCGTCGCTGCGCCCTTTCATCCTGTCCAGACGTTTGTGATGGCGGCCGCAGGGGCATTCCCCCGGCAGAATGCGGGTCAGATCACGGGTACGGTATCTCAATAACGGCATCGCCTCGCGGTTGATGGTGGTCAGTACCAGTTCGCCCACTTCACCCTCGGGCACAGGTCCCAATGTGTCGGGGTCGATGATTTCTACGATATAATAGTCTTCCCATATATGCAATCCGTTTTGTTCCTGGCATTCAAAAGCCACACCGGGACCGCACATTTCGGACATACCGAAAGAGTTGTAGGCTTTTACACCCAGCATATCTTCGATGCGGCGGCGTTGTTCTTCGGAATGAGGATCCGCTCCTATGATCAATGTTCTCAATTTGGTGTCACGACGCGGATCAATCCCCATTTCCTGCATTACCTCGTACATACGGGCTGCGTAACTGGGAATGGCGTGCAAGGCGGTGGTTCCGAAATCGGAGATGAATTTCAACTGGCGTTTGGTGTTTCCGGCAGCGGCAGGTACAGTCAGCATTCCCAGCCTTTCAGCACCATATTGAAAGCCCAGCCCGCCGGTGAACATTCCATAGCCGGAAGAGTTCTGGAAAATATCTCCCGGACGTAATCCTACCATATAAAGACAGCGGGCCACTGCATTAGCCCATTCGTCAAGGTCTTTTTGGGTATGCAGAATGACAGTGGGATTTCCGGTTGTTCCACTGGATGAGTGAAGGCGGACTGTTTTTTCCAAAGGTACGGACGCCAGTCCGAAAGGATAAGTGTCACGTAGATCTTGTTTGGTGGTAAACGGGATTTTCTGTAAATCATCCAATGAACGGATATCTTCCGGACTCAGATGATTTTCGGCAAACCGTTGTTTATAGAAAGGGGAATTCATGCAATGGCGGACAGTCTTTTGCAGTCGTTCCAATTGTAGTTTCTCAATTTCGGGTCGTGTCAGGGTCTCTAACTCTTTGTGTAAATACATAGCATTTCCTGTTTAGTTGGTTATCAGTCCGACAAAAATAGAAAAAAATATAATGCGGTTGGGAATAAGCTGACAAAATATGTATCTTTGGAGGATTTTAATTTGAAAATGTGATGAAAAAGACATTGTTTGTAATAGGTATGCTGTTATGTGGGCTTTCATTGTACGCTCAGGATATGAAAACTCTTTTTATTGCCATGCCCGATTCGGTGGCTCCTTTATTGACAAAGGTAAATCGTGAGGATTGTGTGGATTTTCTGGCAAGCAATATGAAAGCGGAAGTGAAAAATCGTTTTGGCAAAGTATCTGAACTGAAAAGACTGACGGATGATTATTTGTTTCTGCAAACCACCGGAAGTAGTTCTATGGAAATGAAACTGTTACCCTTGAATGATTCTGTAAAGGTGATTTGTGTAGTGAATACTGTTTGCGGTCCGGCTTGTGATAGTGAAGTTCGTTTTTATAATACGGACTGGCAGCAACTGGCGAAGGAGGATTTTATTCAGCTTCCCTCCGTCGGGGCTTTTTATCTGCCGGTGGATACGCTGACCGATGAGGCTTATGCCGCGATTAGAGAGAAGGCGGATATGGAGTTGGTGAAAGCCACTTTATCAGAAGACAAACCTATTATTTCTTTTACTTATACTACTCCGGATTATCTGGCAAAGACGGAACGGGAAAAATTGGTTGTATACATCAGGAAAGAACCTGTAGTGTATGAATGGAAGGGGGGAAAGTATAATGATGTATCTTTGAAATAAAGGTGGATACGTATGATAAAATAAAAGGCTGCAAACTTATCGGGTTGCAGCCTTTTATTTTGGAACTTATGTATAAGTTACAAATTACTTTTTCATACGGTTGCCGTAGCGGCTCATGAACTTGTCTACACGACCAGCTGTATCTACTAATTTGGATTTACCAGTGTAGAACGGGTGTGATGTATTAGAAATTTCCAGTTTTACCAACGGATAAGTTTCACCTTCGAATTCGATGGTTTCTTTTGTGCTACAAGTTGAACGTGACAAAAATACATCACCGTTTGACATGTCTTTGAATACTACGGGACGATAGTTTTCAGGATGAATACCTTTTTTCATTTCTGTATATTATTTTATTGTTATTATTTTTTTAACTTGTCTGGTAAACAATATTGGGTGTAATGGTCCATTTTGGACCGCAAAGATACTGCTTTTCTTTGAAATAGAAAAAACTTCGGGCTGTTTTTTCTTCTAAAAGCCTTATTTTCTTCTTTTATAGTATTGTAAGGTAGACATTACAATATAATCAGTTTGTATGTTTTAGTGAAGAAAATAGTTAATAAAATCATTTTTTATGAGATATTTTTGGTGTGAACTTGCCATAGTTAGCGCATTTATGATTACTTTTGCAGTGGAATTTAATTCACTAACAATTATAAATATTAGAACAATGGTTAATTACAAAGATTTATCGGTTAGCAAAACGTCGCGATAGTTCTTTTGATCCAGCATTGGGTCGAAGCGGTAGATGTCTTGATAGTCGCTGGATTTCAGGCCGTCGCGGTTATCAAGCCGATATGGGCGCAAAGACGTGTCCCCCGCAAAAATCTGCGTCGCCGCGTTGACGATGCGTTCCTGATTACGCTGCAAAAGAGCAGCCAGCTGTGACTCATCAACTAGTGCCATGCCGCTGTTGGCCTTGATGTTGCCGTTCTTAAAGGCACGCAGGCTCAGAATCTGCGGTTTGAAATTGTCAAAGCCCTGATCCAGATCATTCAGCAATTGCCGATCGTTCAGCAGAACCCCTCGATAGCGATGACTCTTTAATTCTTCAGATGCCAGACTGCCGCTGAGATCCTCCCATTTAAAGACGGGGTTCTGCAGATGCAGGTACAAAGCCCCGGCGATCTTGGCCGACTGCTGATTCAGCTTGAGCTGGTGGCTGAGGCTGTTTAGATATGACAGCATCTGCAGTGCCAAGCCGTCATAGGCCTCGACCAGATTAAACTGCTGATTGCCGGATTTGTAGTCAACCACCATCAAATAAGGCTCCTGATTCAGCTCAACGGAATCAACCCGGTCGATTCGGCCACGCAGATAGACCTTATGACCATGATCAAGCGGATAGATCAATGGCGCAAAGCTCTGCTGCCCTTGATCGCTCAAGTCCATCACGCCGAATTTCTGTTCCGTTACCACGTTTTTGGCGCGCGTCAGCTTGGACTGATCACGCAAAACCTTCGTCATCGTTTCGACCAGACGTTCCAGCTGCCGCTTGCGAAAGGCCAGTCGCTGATAGTTCTGCGTTAATTGAATCAACTGTGGCTGCTGATCAAAGGCCCAGGCCATTGCCTGATGGGTGAGACGCTGCAGCTGATCATCGGTCAATTGGCGGAGTGCTAAGCCTTGCTCACTAAGCAGCCGCATGAAGCGATCCAGACTGTCATGGAAAAACGTCCCGGATTTATCGGCCGAGATTTCCAGCTCTTCTCGTTTTTGAATGCGCAGGCCATATTTAAGAAAGTATTCATATGGGTTGCGATAATAGTCCTGCAATTGAGAAATTGAAGCATACAGCGTGTCATGCTGCAGTGCGGGTGCTATTTCTCCTGGCCGTTCACCATTCTGCAGTGCCTGCGTTCGTGCATCCAGTGCTTCTGGATCCCATTGACCATACAGCCGTTCTGCCAGATCAGCCGGCAGCGGCGTTGTTTCATTGGTATAGTCAAGACTTTGCGCCGTCCAGTCGTAGCGCTTGACCTTTTGCGCCATCAGTTCGCTTAAAAAATTCCAGGCCGCGCCCAATGGCTGATGATCATCCAATGCCTGCCGCTTAACCTGCATCAGCGTACCCAATACTGCAAATGGCGCACTGACAAACGGCCAGGCTGCGGTCGCGGTATCCTGTGGCTGAGCCATAAACGGCAGATCATCCTTGAGACGTTTCTTGTCGGCATCCCAGCGATCAAACGCCATCGCCAGATCAATCATATAAGGCGACATACTAAGCGGTTTTTCATCATTGCCGATCTGCGGTGCCGAAATGATCAAACGCTGGCGGCCGCTCATAAAGCCCAGGTAGTTTAAAAACGGCTCGTTGCTCATTTTTTCAACACCGCTGGCTGGCAGAAACTGTTCGTCATCCAGACAGGCATTGAGCAGCTCACGGTCCGGATCGCTAAGCAGTCCCGTAGCTGACTTGGCTTCCGGCATGACGTCGCTGGTTGCGACCATCATAAAGACGACCTTCCGCGTAGTGGTTTGCACGATCCCGGTTTCCGAAATCACGACTTGATCCAAAGTTGATGGAATCTGCGAGTATTGCGCGGCCTCAAAACCAGCCATCAATAAATCGGCAAACTCATCAATTAAAAATGGCTGCTGCTGACCCAAGATCTGCACGTACTCATCCAGCAGATTACAAAAGACTTGCCAGACCTGCTGAGGTTCCTGCGCCCTTGCCAGATCAGACCGGCTGTCGGCAATCGACCATTCCTCCAGCCGCTTGACAACGCCGGCATTGACCAAAAAGCCGTACAGTGCCTTGGCTGCCGCCGCGCCGTTTTCTGCCTGATCAAGCTGGCTGAAAAATTTTTGCAGTCCGCTGACGTAATCCTTGACGACGTTTAATGGTGCCGAGGCATACTGATCGCGTTTCTGCATATCCGGATGGTGCCGCAGCTCTTCAGCATCTACGTTGGGATCAAAATGCCACCGCTGACTGCTCAGCCAATCATCACCCGTGCGACCATATTGGAGACACCAGTTTTCCGTTTGGTAGACGGCCTTTTGGAAATATTTTCGGGTAACAATCCGGCCCAGATCATCATGCATTTGTTGCGGAATCAGCAATCCTGTCTTCAAAAGGTGCATCACGTCACTGGTTGCAAAATGACGCTGATAGACCTTAAACAACGCTTCGATCAGATTTACCAAGGGATGATTGTTCATTAAACGCTCAAGGTCATTAAAGATCGGCACCTCATGCGCTTTAAAAACCGATTCAAGCATCGTGGCATAACCGTCCAGATGGCGCGTCAAAATCAAGAAGTCCCGATAGCGGTATTTACCCGTGCTGACCAACTGACGAATCTTGGCTGCGATCAGATTCAGCTCCGCCACGCGATTGGGGGCCGTAAAGAACTGAATGCTTTGGGAATCTTGAAGCGGCGCGCTCGGCAGCTCATTCAGCATCTGAGCCTGAGCCGCCAAGACCCGATCCAGCACCTGCAGATCCGCAGTAACGCGCGGCTGGTCGGCCATCACGTCTGCCAGCTGCTTGACGCCCGGCGTTTGCTTGGCGAATTTTGCCAAGCGATAGTACTGACGCCCTGATTCATAAAACAGATTATGCTCATCTGGCAGCTGATTTTGGTATGGGCGATCCAAAACCAGTGCAATTGTGGTCGCCCGGGCATTTTTGATCAGCGCTTGTACGATCTGCAGCTCACGAGCCGTAAACTGCGAAAACCGGTCCAGATAAAAATAGGCGTGCGACAGATCCTTTTGCTGCAGATACTTCACCAAAAGCGCGTCAATCTGACTGATATCTTGATAGTCGCCCAGAGCCTTCACGAATTCGCCATACACCAGAAAAATGACTTTAAGCTTAGTCTGCCAGACATCATCTAAGATCTGACGATTGTCTTTGGCCCAGGTCTGTGCACGTTCCATAATGGCCGCATAGTCAGTCGGTGCGATCCGAGCCGTCTGCAGTTCAGTCAGCTGCTGTGTCAGTTCCTTGATAAAACCTGGCCGCTTGATTTCGCCGGCAAACATCTGCATTTCATTTTGATGCTGGTTAACGATCTGAGCCGTCAGCATCGTCAGCCCCGTTGGCGAAAGCCGTGGTGCCTGAAAAGCCGGCGTGTCGCGCAGCAGATACCACGCCAACCGACTGAACGACAGTACCTGCACCTTCATCTGAGCATATGGCTGATCCGGATCCTGGTCAGCGGCATTTTTCAGCCGATTCAGTACTTCGATTTCGGTTGCAAACTTAATATGGTTGGGAACCAGGTAGAAGAACTCGCCTTCAGGATCAGCGGCCAGCTGCTGTTTCATTTCAGCCAGCAGCCCAGCCTGATGATCATCCGCGGCTGTCCCCAAAATAAACTTTAAGCTGCTCATTAAATCGCTCCTCCGTTTTGATTGATTGAATTAATTTTATCATGCACCCCTGCTGTTAAAGACCACGACTGTCAATTCTGTTTTTAATTATAATCAACAAAGATTGTGATTTTATGATCAATAATACCTCGTGTTAAGAATCCTTTTGATATCAACATTTCAAGCCGTTTTAAAATAAAAATCGCAAATTTTGATTTCTTGGTTGTCTTTGTCAGATAAAAGTGGTTTAATGTAATTGTTACTTAGTGAGCAATAACTAAGTCAAGGTTAGGACTTCCATCCCAATAAAGTCATCTTTTATCTCAAATTCAAATCTCTCTACTCCATACTTGGTGGTTTTTAATCGCCTCAATGATAACTTTTTTGATGTGTCAGTCCAGCTGACGTCCTAACCCGTTGAAATAAAAAACACGATGGCCAATCCCTGGTCATCGTGTTTTTTATTGTACCGCCCATCCAGCATTACAGAATCGGTGAAAACAGGCGCGAGAACGTTTGCTTAAAGCGCAGCCATACTGGTTGAGCCGCGAACATTTCCGGCGTCATTACCTTACAGTTACGAATATCATTAACAAAGATCTGTTCCAGTTGATCCGTGATGTGATGGTCATACATAAAGGCATTGATTTCAAAGTTAAGCTTGAAGCTGCGAAAATCGAGGTTGGCCGATCCAACTGAAGCCATCTTGCCATCTACGACCATGGTTTTGGCATGCAGGAAGCCATTTTGATAAAAATAGATCGTTGCCCCTTCGTTAGCCAACTGACGAGCATAGTACTGCGTTGCTCGGTAGACGAAAGGATGGTCCGGCTTGCATGGAATCATGATGCGAACATCGACACCAGAATGAATAGCAATCCGCAAAGCATCCAAGACACTGTCGTCAGGAATCAGATAAGGCGTTTGAATCCAGATATGATCCTGCGCCGCGTTGATCAGCCGCAGATAGCCAAGCTTGATTTTTTCCAATGGTGATTCAGGACCATTGGAAACGATCTGCAAAGCGGTGTTGCCCTGTTTAACCGTAATCGGTGGGAAATATGGCCGATAGTGGATGATCTTGTCCTGGACGTGGCGCTGGGAGGCATTCCAGTCACGAATAAATCGCTGCTGCAATGAGTAGACGCCACCGCCGATCACACGCAGATGCGTATCGCGCCAATAGCCAAACTTAGGCAGTCTTCCCAAGTACTGGTCACCTACGTTAAAGCCGCCCACGTAGCCGATTTTGCCGTCAATGGTGACGATTTTTCGGTGATCACGATAGTTCAGCCGAAAATCAAACAAGTTGCTGTGCGTCATCAAGAAAGGTTCCGCCAAACCGCCATTTTGTCTTAAAGCATCATAAAAACTGCGCTTAACGCCCATCGATCCCCACGAGTCATATAAAACTCGGACCTCAACGCCTTCTGCTGCCTTCTGTTCCAACAGCGTACGCAGCTGATTGCCGATCCGGTCGTTATAGATCGTGTAAAACTCAATATGGATGCTTTTTTGTGCATTGGATAAATCATCAAACATCTTTTGAAACAGCCTTTGCCCATCCGTATAGATATCAACCTGATTATGCCGGGTCAAAAATGCATTGTCGATGCTTTGAAACAGCATGATCGTCCGTCGATACATACGCATGGTCTGTTTTTTAGGCCGCGGCATATCCAAAAACTGCTTTTTCTGTTCTTCTAAGGCCGCGCTCAGTTCCAGTTCCGTCTGCGATTGGATCCGCTCCATCTTGTCCTGCGGCAGCTTGCGTCCCAAAAATGCATATAGGATAAAGCCCAGCACCGGGATTAGGGTTAAGACCAGCAGCCATGCCCAGGTCGCGGCAATATCGCGCTTTTCACGAAACACCGTATAAAGCGCGGCAATTTCGTTGATTAAGATGATTCCCCAAATAATCAACTTGATAATCTGCCACGTCGTTAAAAGCATTGTTCTACCTTCCTTTCGCTTGCTTTTTTTATTCTAACGCACCTTTTGATTCGAACCAACAACTTAATTGCGCTATAATTTTTCGAAATATAGTTAAATCTGGCAGTTATTGCTGAAAGGTTTAAAAAGGAATGAACAACCATGTTTGACTCAATGCCATTGGGAATCGGCCAGTATCATCTGTTTCATGAACTGTTCAAGGCTAATCCGCGACTGGCGATTATCGTCTTGGCGCTGATCGTCGTTTTGGCCATCTACTTGAATCAACGCCGATAAAAAAGAGCTGGCTTTTTGGCCAGCTCTTTTTGATTTGCTTATTCTGCTTTTGGTGCCTGATAGTCTTTGTTTTCACTGATAACCAGCTTGCCATCCTGCATGTCGGCGCGCAGGTGCTTAACGTCCAGATGATCCAGATAGTAGTCGGTAACCTGGTCGCGAATCTGCTGTTCAACGACCCGCCGTAATGGACGAGCCCCCATTGCCTCATCATAGCCTTGGTCGATCAAGAAGTTCTTGGCTTCCTCGCTGACTGCAACGTCCATGCCCTTCTTAGCCAGGGTCTTGTTGACGTCTTTAAGCATCAGGTCAACGATTTGCTTAAGATCTTCTTTAGTCAGATGGTGGAATTCGACAATGGCGTTGAACCGGTTGAGAAATTCAGGACGGAAGTATGGCTCCAGCCGCTTGGTCAGGCTTTCTTCCTTATTGTCGGCTGCCTTGATCATAGCATCGCTGGAGTAGCCGGCATTGGAGGTGGCAATAATGATCGTGTTCTTAAAGTCGACCGTATTGCCTTGTCCATCCGTCAGCCGACCATCATCCAGCACCTGCAAAAGCAGCGTAATGACTTGTGGATCAGCCTTTTCAATTTCGTCAAGCAGCACGATTGAGTAAGGATGACGACGAACCTTTTCCGTCAGCGTGTTGCTGTTGTCATCGTAGCCAACGTAGCCAGCCGTAGTCCCAATCAGCTTGGAGACGGCTGTCCGGTCAGCATATTCAGACATGTCCAGCCGAATAATATCGTCTTTATTGCCAAACATATCCAAAGCCAGCTGCTTAGCCAGTTCAGTCTTACCGACCCCCGTTGGCCCAACGAACAGGAAGCTGCCGATCGGACGATTGCCTTCATCAAAGCCGGCCCGGTTCCGCCGAATTGCGCGGGCAACGGCATCAACGGCTTCATCTTGGCCGATGACCTTGCTCTTGAGGCGCCCAGCCAGGCCTTTAAGTCGTTCAATATCACTGGCGCCCATCTTAGAAACCGGAATGCCAGTCAGCCGTTCTACCGAGTCAGCGACATCGCTAGGCGTTGCCGTAACTTTCTCGGAAGCCGAGTGATCAGCCAGTTCTTTTTTCAGTTCGGCAATCTTATCCTTGCATTCTTGAGCCTTTTGATAGTCTTCTTTTTCGGCGGCTGCGGTCTGTTCTTGTTCAATCCGCTTGATCTCAGCTTCAATCTCCTTGGCATCCTTGACTGGGTGCTTGGCTGCCAGGTGCGCAGCCGTCATGTCGACCAGGTCAATAGCCTTGTCCGGCAGACTGCGCTGTGGAATATATTGAACCGAGTAGTCGATAGCAGCTTTTAAGACGTTGTCAGGCAAGGTTACGTTATGGTGCTTTTCATACAGGCCCCGAATTCCCTGTAGGATCTTAAACGTGTCTTCCTTGCTTGGCGCGTTGACAACTACTGGATTGAACCGCCGCGACAAGGCTGCATCCTTCATGATCGTGTTGCGGTATTCATCCTGCGTCGTAGCCCCGATAATCGTAATCTCGCCTCTGGACAGGGCGGGTTTCAAAATGTCGGACATCCCTTTTGAGCCATTGCCATCGCCAGAGCTGCCGGCACCAATGATCTGATGAATCTCATCAAAGAACAGGATCACGTTGCCGGCTTTTTTGACTTCATCGACCAGCTTTTGCATGTTTTCCTCAAAGCTGCCCCGGTATTGCGTCCCGGCTTCCAGATTGGAAATGTCGATGCTGATGATCTGCTTGTTTTTAATTGCGGCTGGCACGTCGCCGTTGACGATGGCCTGGGCCAATCCTTCAACGACCGCCGTCTTACCAACCCCGGCATCACCGACCAAGACTGGATTGTTCTTGATCCGGCGGCTGAGGATTTCTGCAGTTTCTTGAATTTCTTTGTTACGGCCAATCACTGGATCCAATTTGCCAGCCTTGGCTTCTTCGGTTAGATTGCGCCCCAGCTTGGCCAGCATGCCGCCTTTTTTAGGTGCCTTCGCAGTTGGCTGCTTGACATCTGCTTGCGGCAGCTTGCCGGTTCTTCGATACTGAGCGTACTCTTCTGGGGTCACTTCACGTCCATTGATCAGATAGCGGCGATTTTCGGTATTAAAACCGTTCAAGCCGCCCATCATCTGGTTAAAAATGTCATTCATGTCATCGAATGGATCTACTGGAATTTGTGCCATAAGCTATTCCCCCTATTGTTAATATTCAATTGTAATTCGCTAAATCAGTGGTCAATAAAAGGCCTAATGCTGTTACACTCGACCTCCTACTGCTACACTATGCGATTATCGCTCTAGGTAATGCTCTTCCAGCTCTTTTAGCACTTCCCACATCTTGCGGTGCTGTGCTCGAGCCAAAGCATCCAAGTCGCGCAGATTCAGCGGCGTGGCACTGGTCTGCTCCTTGTTGAACGATTTGTGCAAGGTCGTGTAGCCGTAGCCGGATCGTTTGGACACTTGATAGATCGTCAAGTGATTCACGTCCAAATAATGCTTGATGTCGATTCGCACCATGCTCACTTCCTTTACGTTTTTTATTATATCACATCCGTGTTATAACACAAGTGTAAAATACCACATTTGTGAAATATTTTTTATCAAGTCAAAAAGGTTCTCTTCCTTTTATATGCTTCGTTTTGAGATCGCTTTCAAGAATATTGAATCAATAACCAAGCAAGCTGACTGATGACGGCCTGCTTAGTGCATAGAAAAATGGATAAAAATTTTTAACCATTTTCTCACTTTAGTTCCCAAGGACGTGAAATACCATGCTGCAAACGTTTGACGCAATTATGCAGCCTTTGATTGCTCGTGTTTATCTTTTGCATAAAACTAAAAAATATAAAGGATTGTTGACTTTTTATTCGTTTTTCTGTATATTTAATGACAATTTATAAATCAATTATAAATTAAGAGCAATCAGAAACAGAAATATCGGAGGAAGAACTTATGAAACAAGAAAAGGAAAAAATCGTTTTAGCTTATTCTGGCGGCCTGGATACCTCAGTCGCTATTGCCTGGCTTAAGAACAAAGGCTACGACGTAATTGCATGCTGTATTGACGTTGGTGAAGGCAAGGACCTGGAAGCCATCAAGGCCAAAGGAAGTCAAGTCGGCGCCTATGCATCCGTCGTTATCGATGCCAAAGAAGACTTTGCGGAAAACTTTGTCCTGCCCGCTCTGCAAAGCAATGCCATGTACGAACAAGAATATCCCCTGGTTTCTGCTCTTTCCCGACCTCTGATTGTTCAAAAGCTCGTTGCCGTTGCCAAGGAATACGGTGCTACCGCCATCGCCCATGGCTGCACTGGGAAAGGCAATGATCAGGTTCGTTTTGAAGCCGGCATCCATGCACTGGCTCCCGACATGAAGATTGAAGACCCGATTCGTGACTGGCACTGGTCACGGGAAGAAGAAATCGACTACGCCAAGAAGAATGGCATTCCCGTTCCAATCACCATGGAAAGCCCCTACTCGATTGACGAAAACCTGTGGGGCCGTGCCAATGAATGTGGGATTCTTGAAGATCCATGGGCCAGCGCTCCTGAAGACGCCTATGACCGGACCAACCCAATTGAAAAAACGCCGGACACGCCAGAAATCATGGAGATTCAATTCGCACACGGCAAGCCGTTCCAGCAGACGCCCGCCTGTATAGACCGGCTGTAATAGGGTAAGTGAGGCACCA
>OGKJ01000438.1_pt1 | contig 12785 bp, 10 predicted proteins | sample 1572461 | NCBI WGS metagenome assembly OGKJ01 (sample SAMEA2582080, study PRJEB24529) | metagenome | biome: Human gut stool | place: China | collected 2011 | reverse complement strand
ACCGAACCCGATCAAGGCGTTAAACAGACGGATCCGGGTATACTTAGGCAGATCCTCTACCGGGAAATATCCTCTGTTAGCCAGTGCGGAATAGAGTCCGGGAGCGGTATGACCCTTGGACAATACAAATCTGTCACGTTCCTCCATATCGGGGTTCTTCGGATCAATGTTCATCTCCTCAAAATATAAAAAAGTAAAAATATCTGCGGCTGACAGGGATCCGCCGGGATGTCCTGCTTTCGCACCATGAACTGCGGTCACAATGCCCTTGCGGACATCATTGGCACGCTTTTGCAGTTCTAAATTCTTCATTGTCTCCTCCATTCCGCCATATTGGCTTATCTGTTGCGATTTACGTTGTTATACTAGCATACTTCCGAATGCTAGTCTAGTAAAAGAATTGCTCTTCTACCGTAAAATGTTGCGGTGGCAAATTCCAGCATACAGTTCAGACCTCCATTCATAAATTTGTTCGTTCCACTCACAAATTCATTTCATGGAGGTGCGCTCCGCTAATAGAATTTGTCATATAGTGCTCTGTGTGCAAGCACCCTCGCACTATAAGCCAAATTCTATTTCTGAACTGTTTGGCCATAGTATGCATTCTTTCCATGCTTGCGATTATAGTGCTTATCCTGCAGCTCCTGCGGTGCCGGCTGAATTCTGGGGTTGATCGTCTCTGCACGATAAGCCATTTTTGCCACCTCTTCCAGTACTACCGCATTGTGGACAGCCTCTCTGGCATCCTTGCCCCAGGCAAAAGGCCCATGGTTCTTGCACAGAACGGCAGGCACTGCTTTCGGGTCCTTGCCCAGACGTTTGAACTCGTTGACAATCAAGTGTCCGGTATTTTCCTCGTAAGCGTCCTCGATTTCTTCCTTTGTCAGGCAGCGCACGCAGGGAACCGGACCGTAGATATAATCTGCATGGGTGGTTCCGTAGCAGGGAATGTCTCTTCCCGCCTGTGCCCAACTGGTAGCATAGGAAGAATGGGTATGCACGATACCGCCGATCTCCGGGAACGCCTTGTACAGCTCCAGATGAGTTGCAGTGTCGGAAGAGGGATTCAGATCCCCTTCCACCTTATTGCCGTTCAGATCCATGACTACCATCATCTCCGGTGTCAGCTTGTCATAATCCACACCACTGGGTTTGATCACGAACAGTCCACTCTCTCTGTCAATGGCGCTGACATTTCCCCAGGTGAAAGTCACCAGACCATACCGGGGCAGATCCATATTTGCTTCATATACTTTCTGTTTTAATTCCTCTAACATATACTTAATCTCATTCCTTTCCACAGCCTGCCAACTTTCCGACACATAGGTATCGTGTACTTCCGTACACTATGCAGGCTCAAATTGCATCTGAAAAATTATTTTGCCGCAACGGCTGCCTTTTCTGCGGGAAGCAGTTTCTTGTACTCTTCCAGGAAAGCATCAAATCCCTTCACATCCTCAGGATCCGGGTTCAGTGTGGTTCCGGTCTGTCCTGCGAAGATCTTGTCATTCAGATAGGAAGAAAGAGTCTCGCCGTCTTTTTTCTCCTTCATGAAAGCTGCCAGAATAGCAATACCCCAGGCACCGCCTTCACTGGCTGTATCCATAACGGTGATTGGTGCGTTCATGCCTGCTGCCATGACACGCTGTCCCACCACGGGAGTCTTGAAGAAGCCGCCATGGCCCATCAGGGAATCCACGGCCACATGCTCTTCTTTTAACAGAATGTCCATGCAAATCTTCAGGGTAGCAACTGCGCTGTACAGATGGGAACGCATGAAGTTTGCCAGTGAGAAATCCGCATCGGGAGTTCTTACCACCATGGGACGCCCTGCATCCAGTCCGGTGATGGGCTCTCCTGAGAAATAATTGTATGCTGTCACGCCGCCGCAGTCCGCAGCACCTTCCAGTGCCTTGCGGTACAGCACACCGTACAGTTCATTCTTATCTACTTTTACGCCAAAGCTCTCTGCACATTCGCCCAGAAGATTTACCCAGGCATTCAGATCGGAGGTACAGTTGTTGCAGTGTACCATAGCTACCGGCATACCGTCGGGAGTGGTGACCATATCGATCTCTTCGTGTACTTTTTCCATAGCCTTCTCCAGTACCACCATAGCGAAAATGGAGGTTCCGGCAGAGACATTACCGGTGCGGACTGCCACACTGTTGGTGGCTACCATACCGGTTCCCGCATCACCTTCGGGAGGGCACATGGGTACGCCGGGCTGTAAGGTTCCGGTGGAATCCAGTAATTTTGCACCTTCCGCGGTCAGAACACCGGCAGGCTCTCCGGCTACCAGTACCTTCGGCAGAATGTCACGGATCTTCCAGTCAAAATTGTGTAAGCCATCGAACTGATCCAGCATCTTCTGATCAAAATCCATAATGGTGGAATCAATGGGGAACATACCTGCTGCCTCACCGATGCCCAGCACCTTTTCTCCGGACAGCTTCCAGTGAATGTATCCTGCCAGGGTGGTGAAGAATGCGATATCCTTCACATGATCTTCTCCGCTCAAAATAGCCTGATACAGATGTGCAATGCTCCATCTCTGGGGAATGTTGAAATTAAATACCGGGATCAGCTTCTTGCAGGCTTCTTCCGTCATGGTATTTCTCCAGGTACGGAAAGGCACCAGAAGTTCTCCGGCTGCATTGAACGGCATATAGCCGTGCATCATTCCGCTGAATCCCAGAGAGCCCAGGGTGGTCAGCTTCTCACCGTATTTTGCCTCTACATCGTCTGTCAGGCTCTTGTAGCATCCTTGCAGACCTTTCCAGATATCTTCCAGGCTGTAGGTCCAGCTGTTGTTCTCCAGACGGTTCTCCCAGTCGTAGGTTCCCATGGCGATGGGTGCGTGGCTCTCATCTACCAGTACCGCTTTGATTCTGGTGGAACCAAACTCAATACCGAGGGCTGTTTTTCCTGTTCTGATCGCTTCTTTTACTGCTTCGTTCATTGTGTTCTCTCCTTTTCACTTCTTTATTTATCTCATTTTTTATTTCCGTTTTCAGTGCATTCCGCAACAGATTCCCGCTCTACGACACGGGTGTCAAATTCGTAAGTCAGGTCCTTTTTCCTGCCCGCGATCATCTGTAACAATGTCTCCGCTGCTTTTTTCCCCAGATTCTCCTTGGGGTGCGGCAGGGAAGTGATGGGCACCTCGCTGTGTCTCGCCAGATCCGAATCGTCGATGCTGATGACTGACACATCTTCCGGTACCCGGATATTGCGTTCCGTCAGCATCCGGATCAGTTGAAAGGCAATCTGATCATTGTATGCCAGAAGGGCGGTGCACTCCTCCACCCGATTCAGGATTCTGTCCCGGCAGTAACCAAGTTGCTTCGATTCGTCCGTGTCGATCCACACCATCCGGGAATCCGTCACAGTGAGCCCGGCCTCTTCCATGGCCTTCAGATATCCCAGATATCGCTGTCTGCCCTGACCGTCATCCAGCTTCAGGATTGCCCCAATCTTCTGATGCCCCTTGTCAATCAGATATCTTACGGCCTTGTAAGCCGCCTCCGCATCATTTAACGATACATGCGGTGCCTCCAGTTCGGGATAATAGGTATTGAAAAACAGAAGCGGTATCTTTCTGGCCATCAGGTGCCGGTACAGATCCAGGTTCGGATTCGGCAATCCGCTCTTTGTCCCCTCAATGATCACTCCGGCCACATCGTCCCGTTTCAACAGATCCTTCAGAATACTTTTCTCCCGGTCCAGCGTGTTGTTTGTGAAATAGATCTGGACAGAAAACCCGCTTTCAAATAAAGTATTCTGCATTCCCTGTAAAATTCTGGGGAAAATGTAGCTGTCCACGTAGGTAGTCGCCACGGCGATGCTGTTGCGCTGTTCCAGATTCTTCCGGCGGTCAAAGTTCACATAAGTGCCACTGCCACGGATCCTCTGCACCAGCCCGTCCTCCTCCAGCGTGCCGATAGCTTTCCGCACCGTCTGCCTGCTGATATGGAACTGTTCCGACAGCTGATTCTCCGAGGGAACTTTCTCTCCCGGACCTAGTTGTCCGTCTGAGATCTGTTCCTGTATGTAATTAATGAGGTTTTGATATTTTGTCTCCATAATCACTTTCAGTATAATCAGACCACCGTACAAAGTCAATACATCTTTTACCTGTTTTAGGTACATTTGTATATAGTTGTATGGTGTACAACCTTGCAGTAAGTCTATCCCGCGGAGTATTCACATATACTCTTACCAACACTCTTTTTCATCAGGTAATCATCGTGCGTAAACGTCCCCCTCTCTCCTTCCCTCAACTACTCGTATGTATTAGTCTTCTCTGCGCCCTCACCGGTGCTCTGACCCTTGTAGCTTCCCATACCTCCCCGGATAGACGTTTTGAGCAATTCACCTCTCAACTTTTTCAGGAGGAAATGACTGGCAGTACCCTGAATATGCACTACACCATTGCCGATCCAAAGACCTTTGGCATCTCCGAATATGAACCTGTGCTTCCGATCTACCACTCCGGCCAGCCGGAAGACAGCAAAGAACACTGTTCCGACTTGTTGCACCGGCTTGACCGTATAGACCCTGACAGACTTTCCCCGGAAAATGCCTATACTTACCGGTTATTGCATCGCTCTCTGGAAAATGATCTGGCTCTGGCAGATTTTCCTTATTACAATGAGCCTCTGTCACCTTCCTCCGGAATGCAGTCCCAGCTTCCCGTTCTGCTGGCGGAATACACCTTCCGCACAAAACGGGATGTCACGGATTACCTGGCTCTCCTGGATCAGATAGATGACTATTTTGCCTCCCTGCTTCTCTACGAGCAGGAAAAAGCTGCCGCAGGCTTCTTTATGCCTGCCTGCTCCTCAGAAAAAGTCCGGAAGCAATGTGACACCATTGTCACAACCGAAGAACTGGCACAGGGAACCCATTTTTTACAGACTACTTTTGAAGACCGCCTGTCAGAGCTACAGAAGCAGGGACTTTTTACACCGGAGGAGACTGCCTCTCTGATTGAGACCAACGACCGCCTGCTTGCCACGGTGGTGCAGCCCGCCTATGCCGCCCTATCCGAAGGGCTACACTCTCTGGAGACTTCCACCAATGCCGATTCCACTGCATCCGAAACAACTGCCAATGCTGCTTCGGGCAAAAACAACAGTGCCCACAATGGGCTCCCGAAAGGGCTCGCCCTGCTGCCGGACGGAAAGACCTACTATCTCCATCTGCTGTTTTCCGAGACCGGTTCCTCCCGTTCCGAAAAAGAACTGGTGCAGATGCTGCTTGTGCAATTTCAGAAAGAGCAATCCGCAATCCGCAATCTGGCTTCCCAGTCCCCTTCCCTGATTACACTGCTTTCTGAAGAAAATACGGCAGTTTTCCCTCTGGCAGAACCGGAAGAAATGCTCTCGGATCTACAGGCTCGTATGAAAAATGACTTTCCTGTCAGCAGTCCCGTTCCCACCGTCACTGTCAAAGATGTGGTCCCCAGTTTGGAACCCTATAGTGCACCGGCCTTTTACCTAACCACGCCTCTGGGAGATTCCGACAATAATGTCATATATATAAACCGCCGGAACTCCCCTCAGGGACTGGAGCTCTACACCACACTGGCTCATGAAGGGTTCCCGGGTCATCTCTACCAGACCGTGTACAGCAGCCGCATCTTTTCCGACATGCACACGGATCCTGCCAGAAAACTCATCTGGTACGGCGGTTATCTCGAAGGCTGGGCGTTGTATGTGGAATTTCTTTCCTATGATTATGCGGCCACTCTGTTGGAACAGGCCGGACAGTCGGATGCCGCACAGTCGGCCCGGCTGGAGAAACATACCCGCAGCTTGCAGTTGTGCATGTACACTCTGTTGGACCTCCTGATCCACGGAGAGGGCGCCGGATACGATCAGGTGGCAGAGGTTCTTGGGAAATTCGGTATTGATTCTCCCGGGACCTGCGAAGCAATCTACACTTATATCGCAGAAGAGCCCTGTAATTATCCGAAATATTACATCGGTTATCTGGAGATTCTGCAGTTGCAGGACACCGCCAGAAGTCACTGGAAAGATGCTTACTCCGACCTTAGATTCCATACCTTTTATCTGGAACAGGGAACTTCTGATTTTTCCTCACTGGAAGACCTGCTTTTAATGACAAATTAACGTTTTTGTGATAGGATAAAGTGTACGGATCATCAGGTTGGAGGAACCCATGACACAGTTTACAAGCAAGGCTATCGAAGAATCCTTTATCCGGCTGCTGAATGAACGGCCGCTGGATAAGATCACTATAAAAGACATCGTGGATGACTGCGGCATCAGCCGCAACACTTTTTACTATCATTTTCAGGATATCACCGCTCTGTTGGAACACATTCTGAATGCAGATGTGGAGCGGGTACTGTCACAGCATCTGGATATGGACTCCTGGGAGGACGGCTTTATCTCCGCTGCCCGGTTCGCTCTGGAGAATAAGCGTCTGGTCTACCATATTTACAATTCCGTCAGCAGAGAACGGGTGGAGCGCTACCTTTACAGTATCGCCGGAGAGGTCATGCGGCTATATGTATCCAGGATCACGGAACAGGTGGAACATGTGGCTCATAAAAAAGTATTTCCCGAAGATCAGAAAATGGTGGTAGATTTTTACAAATTTGCCCTGGTGGGCATGATTTTAGACTGGCTGAACACCGGAATGAAGAAAGATCCGGAGGGACTGATCCGGCGTGTCGGCGAGATTTTCCACGGAAATATCGAAGCAGCCCTGACCCGTGTGGCCCGTTAATTTGGACATTTGTCCATGTTTGCACATATTTTGGATTATTTAAGAGCAATGCGCAATTTTTGTGCATTGCCTTTTTTTGTCCGTTTTCAAGACTGGATTCCTTGCATACAATACCAATTGAGAAAGAATCGACAACGAAAGGAGCCCTGTTTTATGAAATTTGGTAAATGGGTCGTAAAATGCCGTATTCCTATTCTGATACTGGCAGTTGCACTACTGGTCCCTTCCCTGATCGGTATGATCATGACGCGGATCAATTACGATATGCTGACTTACCTGCCCGGTGATATTGACACGGTAGTGGGTCAGGATATTCTGATGGATGAATTTGGAAAAGGAGCCTTTTCCTTCGTTATTATCGAGGGAATGGATCCCGAGGATGTCTCCTCCCTCCGGGAAGATATTTCCCATGTAGATCATGTGGACACCGTTCTTTGGTATGACGATTTCGCAGATGTTTCCGTTCCCATGGAAATACTTCCTTCCAAACTATATGACGCTTTCAATTCCGGTGACAGCACCATGCTAGCGATCTTCTTCGATACCTCCACCTCCTCCGACGATACTATGGAGGCGATCACAGCGATCCGCAGCATTGCCGGCAAGCAGTGTTTTGTCTCCGGTATGTCCGCCATGGTCACCGACCTGAAGGATCTGTGCGAAAAAGAGGAACCGATCTATGTAGGTATTGCCGTTGCACTGGCCTGCGTAGCCATGATGATCTTCATGGACAACTGGATCACACCGTTTGTTTTCCTGATGAGTATCGGTATGGCAATCCTCTTAAATATGGGTACCAACTATTTCCTAGGAGAGATCTCTTACCTGACCAAAGCACTGTCCGCTGTCCTGCAGCTAGCTGTAACCATGGACTACTCTATTTTCCTCTGGCACAGCTACGAAGAACAGAAGAGTATGTATGAGAATAACAAGGAAGCCATGGCTGTAGCCATCAACAACACTCTGACCTCCGTGGTCGGAAGTTCCATCACCACGGTAGCCGGATTTATCGCTCTGTGCTTTATGAGCTATACCTTAGGTCTGGATCTTGGTATTGTCATGGCCAAGGGTGTCATCCTGGGTGTCATCGGTTGTGTCACAACGCTTCCTTCCATGATCCTGGTACTGGATAAGTTATTACAGAAGACCAGTCACAAATCCCTGCTGCCTGATAGGGGAAAAGTTGCTTCAGGTATCACCAAAGTATTCCCGGTATTCCTGATCCTGTTCCTGGGGCTGGTACTTCCTTCTTATCTGTCTTATAAGGCAACCAACAATGAAGTGTATTACGATCTCGGTGAAACCCTTCCCGAAGATATGGCCTACGTGGTAGCCAACAGCAAATTGCAGGAAGACTTCGGTGTAGGTGCCACCCATATGGTACTGGTAAGCACCGATGTATCTGACACTGACGTACGTGCCATGATCCACGAGATGGAAAACGTCGAGGGCATCAAATATGCTCTGGGTCTGGAATCCGTAGTCGGCCCTCTGGTACCAGAGGAAATGCTTCCGGAATCCGTCAAAGAAGTATTAAAGAGTGATGACTGGGAACTCCTTCTGGTGAACTCCGAATATAAGACCGCTACCGATGAGGTAAATGCCCAGATCAATGAGCTGAATACTATTTTGAAAAAATACGATTCCAAGGGCATGCTGATCGGTGAATCACCCTGTACCAAGGATCTGATCGAGACCACCGACGAGGACTTCAAAGTTGTAAATACCGTCTCTATCGTAGCGATCTTCGTGATCATTGCTCTGGTAGAAAAAAGTATTACCCTGCCGCTGATCCTGGTAGCTGTTATCGAGTCGTCCATCTTCATCAATCTGGGCCTTGCTCACCTGACAGGAACGTCACTTCCTTTCATTGCCCCGATCTGTATCAGTACGATTCAGCTGGGTGCTACTGTGGACTACGCTATTCTGATGACCACAAGATACAAGCAGGAACGCTACGAAGGCAGGGACAAACGTGAAGCTGTCACCAACGCCCTGAAGGTATCCATTCCTTCCATTATCGTCAGCGCCATGGGACTGTTCTCCGCCACCTTCGGTGTTGCCCTGTATTCCGACGTGGACATTATCAGTTCCCTCTGTGATCTGATGGCAAGAGGCGCTATTGTAAGTATGTTTGCTGTTATCCTGTTCCTGCCGGCCATGTTCATGCTGTTCGACAAGATGATCTGTGTCACCAGCATCGGCTTCCGGAACAAGAATGCAGAACCCTCCAATACATTGAAAGAAAGGACGGCATAAGATTATGATCAATTTGAAAAAACAAGCCTGGAGAACCGGGGCTCTGTGCCTCGCCGGTGTGGTAGCCTTAAGTGTTACCGGTGTCTCCGTATATGCAAAAACTTCCGAAAAGAAAGAGACCGAGGTCAAGGAGCAGATCCGGGATGCCGTAGATGACATCTGGAAATCCGAAGATACCTCCGCAGCCTCCATTGATGAGACCGTCTATGTGATCCTGAATGCAGACGGAACCCAGCAGAAGATCTACGTCAGCGACTGGCTGAAGAATCAGGGAGAAAAAGATTCCTACACCCAGAGCAATCCCGATAAGGATGCTCCCATTTCCCTGAAAGTTACTTATACGTTGGACGGCAAGGAGATCTCCCCATCAGATCTGAACGGCCAGAGCGGTCATGTAGTGATCCGCTATGATTACACGAACGAATTATATGAGACCCGTGAGATTGCCGGAAAAGAGGAAAAGATTTATGTTCCTTTTGCGGTAATGACCGGTATGATCCTGGATAATGACAATTTCCGCAATATTAAGGTGTCCTCAGGTAAGGTCATCAACGACGGCAGCCACAGCGTTGTCACCGGTATCGTCTTCCCCGGGCTGGGTACGAACCTGGATATGGAAGAGGATTTCGACGATTATCTGGAGATTGAGGCCGATGCAACGGATTTCACCATGAATGAATCCTACTGCATCGCCCACCAATTCCGTCTTCTCCCGCCTGGATTTCAGTAATGTGGATGATCTCGATGACCTGACAGAGGCAATGGATGATCTGGAGGATGCTACCAACAAACTGTTGGACGGGACTTCCGATCTTTATGATGGTGTCACAGAGCTTTATGACAAATCCGGTGACTTGCAGGATGGTGTAAAAGAACTGTCCGATGGTTCCAACGACCTCCGGGATGGCGCTTACAAAGTAGCTGACGGTACTGTCACTTTAAGAGGCGGTGTCGGTTCTCTGCGGAGCGGCATCGGTACACTGCAGGAGGGCACCAAGACCCTGTTAGCAGGTACACAGAGCCTGCAGTCCGGTACTAATGATCTGAAGAATGGTCTCGGTCAGCTGACTGCACAGAATGATACTTTGAACGGCGCTGCCGGCCAGGTATTCGATACTTTGTTGAAAACTGCAGCTTCCCAGTTAACGGCTGCCGGTCTCACGCTTCCGGAAGAATTGACAATATCTAATTATGCGACCATATTAAATGCTCTGTATCAGCAAATGGAGCCTCTCTCGGATGCTGACGTTGCTCTGGGATATGTCCTCCAGCAGGCCGGACTGACGGTTGAAAAATATCAGGGTATGATTCAGGCATCCCAGAGCGTATCCTCAGGTGATGCCGCACTTCAGGCAAATTTGAAAACCATTCAGGATAAAGCCACAAGTCTTTCACAAGCTGCCGGCAGCATTGCTGCCTTAAAAGCTTCTCTGGATGGCTATAATCAGTTCTACACCGGTCTCCAGACTTACACCGCCGGTGTAGCATCCGCAAGTGCCGGTGCTTCCAAACTGGCTGACGGTTCCGCCCAGGTCGTTGCCGGTGCTTCCCAGTTAAAGGATGGCGCTGACAAACTGGCAGACGGAAGTAAAGAGCTGTATGATGGTGCTGATACTTTAGTAGAAGGTGCCAGAGATCTGGCCTCCGGCAGCGGCAAACTGGCTAACGGCGTAAACGAGCTTTCCAACGGAAGCGATAAGCTGATCGATGGTATCAGTCAGCTGAAGGATGGTTCCAAGGAATTAAAGGACGGCATGATCGAATACAATGACGAAGCCATCAGCAAACTGACTGATATGGATACCGATGAACTCCAGGAAGTGATCGATCGTATGAAAGCTACCTCTTCCGTATCCGAAAATTACAACTCCTTCACCGGAGACAATAACGGTATGGACAGCAGTGTGAAATTTATCTACAAAATCAACGCTGTAAAATAAAACATCACAAGCCCGTAACTTGACAAAGCCCCTCTCCTTTTCTATACTTGCAAAAGGAGAGGGGCTTTTCGCTTCCTATATTCCGCTTCTGATAACAGAAAGGCATACAAATTCCCATGGAACAACTATTATTCAGTCTCAATGCAACGATCCCCGTATTCCTGGTCATGGTGATCGGTTATGTTTTACAGCAGCTGCACGTTACCAACGACTCTTTTGTCAAAACCCTGAATTCATTCAATTATAAAATCACCCTGCCCGTACTTTTGTTCAAGGACATGTCCACTGCAGATTTTTACAGTGTATGGGATACCGGTTACGTGCTGTTCTGCTTCTTCGTGACCCTGTTCTGCATCGTCATCACCTGGGTCGTGGCAGGCATTTTTTATAAGAACAAATCCCGTCTGGGAGAGCTTGTCCAGGCAAGCTATCGAAGCAGTGCCGCTGTCCTGGGTATCGCCTTTATACAGAACATCTACGGGAACTCCGGCATGGCTCCCTTGATGATCGTGGGTACGGTTCCCCTGTACAATATCGCTGCCGTGCTGATCCTGTCCTTCACCGGACCGGATGCGAAGGGCTTCGATAAGGAATCCCTGCTGAAATCCCTAAAAGGGATCATCACGAATCCGATCATTATCAGTATCGCCCTGGGCATGCTGTCCAGCGCCTGCCGGATCCATTATCCCGTGATCATTTCCAAGACCATCAGCAATATTGCCGTACTGGCTACCCCTCTGGCCCTGATCGGTCTGGGTGCCGGGTTTGAAGGCCGGAAAGCTCTGAAGCTGCTGGCTCCCACCGGAGTAGCCACCGTGTTAAAACTGGTGGTATGGCCTGCTCTATTCCTGCCGCTTGCCGTGTATTTCGGTTTCACCGGAGAAAAACTGGTGGCGATCCTCATTATGCTGGGCTCTCCCACCACTGTCAGCTGCTATATCATGGCAAAAAACATGAACCACGAAGGAACTTTGACTTCCAGTGTGGTCGTAGCCACCACTTTTTTAAGTTCCGTTACCCTGACGGTATTCTTGTTCATTTTGCGAAGCTTGCAGTTGATTTAGTTATATGATGCCCACGAATTGTTCCGTGCTGCGCACTCTCACAATTCTACCCAATATTCGCACATCGTGGGATTATCATCCCATTTTTCCCGCAAGGAAAATACTTGCCACTGTTCCCGCTAACGTTGCCAGCAATGCCCCCGGCAGCGTGTAGCGGGTTTTTGTTACTTTTGCTGCCAGAAAATACACGCTCATGGTGTAAAAAATAGTCTCGGTACAGCTCATGAGGATCGAAGTCAGCATCCCGGCATAAGAATCCGGCCCACAGGTCTTAAAAATATCCAGTACCAGCCCGGTTGCCGCAGAGGAAGAGAACATTTTCACAATGAGGAGCGGTATCAGCTGTGCCGGAAGTCCCACCGCCTGTGTGGCAGGTCCGATCAGATGCCCCAACAGGTCAAAAAAGCCGGAGGTCCTGAGAATCCCCACTGCCATCATCAATCCTACCAGTGTCGGAAGGATCTCCACAACGATGCGCAGGCCCTCTTTGGCCCCTTTCAAAAAAGTCTCATAGACCTTCACCCCCGAGACCATCCCATAACCCACGATCCAGAAAATCACCATGGGAATCATAATATCTGACATGTGTGTCAATGTGTTCATCATGATCCTCACCTGTCCTTCCATTTACAGTAAATGATGGCAATGATCGTACTGAACAGTGTGGCCACCAGCGCCGGAGCAATGATCACCGCGGGGTTGGCACTGCCGTACTGACTGCGGTAGGCGATCATGTTGACTGGGATCAGCTGTAAGGATGAAA